>Ga0123356_10007625_pt1 | contig 10785 bp, 10 predicted proteins | sample TergutEmb28metaG_2_FD_92546 | JGI IMG/M metagenome (GOLD analysis project Ga0123356, IMG submission 92546) | Embiratermes neotenicus P3 segment gut microbial communities from Petit-Saut dam, French Guiana - Emb289 P3 | ecosystem: Host-associated > Arthropoda: Insects > Digestive system > Gut ... | reverse complement strand
TGTGCTTCGCAATCTGGCACAACCAGACGGACAGCTTGCAACTCCCGTCATACTTGTTGATGGATCTAATTGCCTGGTAGAAAGTCTCTTGAGTCAGTTCCTCAGCAACTTTGTCATTCCGACACAGTGAAAGCAGGTAGCGATAAACAGTTTGAGCATGCTCCGCATAGATATCGTCAAGCTTCAAACTGTCATTTGCCACTTTGCTGCCTCCTCTCACTCTATATATCCGGAAATAGCTGGTTTCGTTACAGGAATCGTCAAAAAACGAGAGGCATTATGAAAACAGTTTTGGTCCTTGTTTCTTAAGCATTGATATCTGCTGAACTTTGAGCTTTGATGGCGGATGCCCCCGTTAACAATCAGTCAGGGTTTAGTATGCTTGTGTTAATGCGAATCTGTATTGGATACTCAAGCAACAACCACTGGCTCAAAGCTCCAGCAAGCCGATGGTGCCGTCTAAAACCTCCCCAATCGCCTCGTTTATTACTAGCTGCGCATGGCTATCGTAGGGCGTGGTTGACTTGTTTATCAATACCAGGTGGGATCCGCGAAAGAACCTGATCAGCCCCGCAGCGGGGTAGACGGCAAGTGACGTTCCACCGATTATCATTAGCTCTGCATTGGCTATCGCAGCAGTCGCCGCCTCCATAACCTCTGGATCAAGCGGTTCCTCATAGAGCACCACCTGCGGACGAACAATGCCGCCACAAGTCTGGCAGTGAGGCACCCATCCATCGCAGTTGACAGGGTCAAGTATGAAGTCGAGCGAATAGGTCTGCCCGCACTCCATGCAGTACTGTCGCCAATTCGACCCATGTAGTTCGTGAACCACTTGACTCCCAGCCGCTTGGTGTAAGCCGTCGACATTCTGTGTGATCACAGCTTTCAGCTTACCTATTGCCTCTAAGGTTGCCAGTGCCTGATGCGCCTTGTTCGGCTTGGCATCCAGAGCAATCAGGTTTTCTTTGTAGTACCTGAAAAACAGCTCAGGATTGTTAGCGAAAACTGTGTGCGACAGCAGAGCTTCAGGTGAATAACCATAGACATCCTGCGTGCTGTACAGACCTTTCTCGGAGCGATAATCAGGAATCCCACTTTCTGTTGATACCCCAGCACCGCCGAAGAAGACTATGTTGCTGCTTGCGTTTATATACCCAGCCAGTTGCCGGATCTGTTCAGCTATCGACACGTTTTACTCCTCCTCATTGGTAAATCGAAACCACGGACAACAGGTAGTCACGATATTCTGCTGCCAGCTCAGACGGCTCTTCGATTCGGACTTTATTGCCAAACTGCGCCAGCCAACCAAAAAACATGTCACTCTTTAAGATGCTTATCTCCACATGAGCAGTCTGCCCATCAATCTCGATAATAGGTACGTCTCGACCAAAGCGATCAATAACCGAACCGATCAGAGTTGTGTCTACGATAAGCGAGGCGGTGGTCTTATCCCCATCGAACATACCAAACGATTGGGCGGTGAAATCAAGTACATCGAACCCGCGAATCGCATCATTTTGAGTGATCGGATCTTCTGTTAGCTTGATGTCCTTCATCCGGTCGACCCGGTAGCGTAGGAAGCTCTCGTGATCATCGTTGAAGGTTATCAGGTAGTAGTACTCGTCTTTGTAGACCAGATCGATCGGGTTTTCAAGGTACTCGCGGCCTTCGCGGCGAAAGACCTCGCGCTTGTCGATGCCGTATTCGAAATAGTGAAAGTTGATCCTGCGCTTCTGGTTGATGGCCTCTTGAATCGTGTCGACGTTGTAGTAGATACTCTCGTTTTGCATCTTGATACGGCCTTCGACGTGTATACGTTTTTTGAGCAGCTTCTCCTGGTGCTGCGATGTCAGCTTTTGCAGCTTGTTAACCAAGGCTTTGCTTTTACGCTCGGTCAGAAAGCGGGAACTCTGCACGGCATCGGTTAGGAGCAACAACTCTGGCAGCTCGAACTGCCTGGCACCGATTGCGTATTCGGTTCGTGCTGCGCGGCGGGTAATGATGTCAAGGCCGAATTCGCGTAAGGTTTGCATATCGTCGTAGATCGCCTTGCGTTCGGCTTCTATTCCGCGTTTTGCCAGGCGGTTAATCAACTGGGGCATGGTCAGGCCGTTTTCGTCGTCGGTTTCTGTGAGCAGTATGTCTTGTAGGTGCAGTATCTTTGCTTTTCGCGATGAGCTTTGTGCCATAGTAAACCTCCGCTTCACTGGCTGCATAATTGCGTCTCGTGTGGTGCCTCGTGTGCTACCTCGGGTTGCGTCTCGTGTGTTACCTCGGGTGGTGCCTCAAGGTGGTGTCCCTATTATAGGACACAGCAAACGTGCTCACAATATTGTTGTTAAGAAGGTACAATTTATGAAGTAAATAAGGTTTCTGGTTTGTGCAGTGAGACAAATAGCGACCAGAAGTCAGGGCAAGCTGCAAAGATCATGCCCCTATACGAAAGTGCAAGGGAGAAAACAGGAGAAAAACGTGGCTTCTTACAAGCAACCTTGTATTCAATGTGGAGAACTGATTGACCGCGATGGTCTATTTTGCCCGAAGTGCGGTAGCCATAATCCGTTTGGCTATCACTGCCCATATTGCAGAAAAGCAATCGATCGAGGCGATTTGGTCTGCGCTGGCTGCGGAATTACACTGATAGCAGACTGTCCGTACTGCAGTGAGCAGACCTTTGTTGGAGCAGAACGATGTGACAGCTGCGATAAGTCACTGATGGTGCTCTGCGATAACAAGCACTGTAGTGAGCTGCAATATTTTCTGAGCACACGGAGGGGCAGTACGGATGGCAATCAACCGGCAATAAACCCACGGCAGACATCCAGCAAGCATCAATCCAGCACCTCCGGTGTTCCACCTGGTTCGCAGCAGAAAATTGCGGTTTAGTACAAGATTACGCTTTGATTTATCTATTGTCTTCGAGTTTGTGTCCCGCTATTCGGACAATGGTACGAGAATAAGGCCTCTCGCATGCGTTTGGATAGATTTTGGCGTGTCACTTTTGCACTAGACCGCAATTTTCTGCTGCGAACTCAAATAGCGATGAGCGCGCAAGCCTACCAGCAGGCTTACACCGCCAGGGCCTGAACCTGAGGCTCCAACCTGGTTCCACCTGCGCTAAACCCGCTACCGTAAAACCTCAAGAGCGCGTCCCAGCATCAGCTGCCTGAACTCCTGCTCATCGACCTTCGCTGCGAGCCTGGCACGATGTAGATCCGACACCTCTATCCACTCGATTCGTGGATCTCGTTGAAACCAGGTTTCCTGACGCTTAGCGTATCGCCGACTTGCCTGCTTGATAGCTAAAACTGCCTGCTGCAGAGTTACTTCACCAGTTAGTACTGGTACGATTTCTTTATAGCCGATTGCCTGCATTGATGTCAGTGTCTGATCGAATCCCTCTGACAGCAGTACCTGCACCTCCCCCAGCAGACCTGACTTAATCATGATATCGACCCGAGCGTCTATCAGCTGATAGAGCAACTCACGCTCGACTCTAAGACCAATGTATCTAGCTGCATAAGCGCCTTCGTATGCGCCGAATCCAGCAGTAACCTCCGCATAGCTGGTGCCCTGCTCCAAGTGCTCAAAAGCGCGAATGACCCGCCGCACATTATTCGGATGAATCAGCGCCGCACTACGAGCGTCAAGCTCAGCTAACTCACGATGGAAGGCCCCTGCTCCAATCAGCTCAGCCCTGGCTCTGAGCTGCTCCCGCCTTGCCTGCTCACCACCAGAATCACCATCCCTGCCCTGATCAAGCTCGAAGTCATCCAATGCCGCACGTAGATACAGCCCGGTTCCACCACAAAAAATGACCTGCTTACCACGAGCAGTGATGTCAGCGATTACCTCTCTGGCATATCGTTGGTAGAACGCAGCAGAAAAAACCTGGTCAGGATCAACCAAGTCGATTCCATGGTAATAAACGCCACGGCTTTCCTCGACGACCTTAGCGGTACCAACATCCATTCCCCGATAGACCTGCATCGAATCAGCACTGACAACTTCACCATCCAGATGTACGGCTAAAGCGTCAGCAAGCACTGACTTGCCGGATGCAGTCGCTCCAACAACAGCCACGATGTCAGCTTCAAAGCCTTGCACCTAGCGTCACTCCACTGTCTCAAATCAGCTCGCCCTGCAGGTACCAGGTCTTAGCTGTGTCGATACGCATTGGCAGTACCCTGCCGACGAATTCGTCAGCCGACGAGCCCGCAGGTAGGGGCGCATGTACGGTTGTGTTCTTCTCGCTTCGCCCAGCCAACATCAGGGGGTCACGCTTTGAAACGCCTTCGACTAAAACCTGGTTGACTCGCCCAGCCTCAAGCTGATTCTGCTGCCAAGCGGACTGCTGAACCGCAGCCACCAAACGCTGAAAACGATCCTGAATGACCTCCGCTGGAGTGTCGTCTACGAGCTCTGCTGCTGGGGTGCCAGCCCGCCGTGAGTATATGAAAGTGAAAGCCTGCGCAAACCCGACTGCCTTTGCCAGGTCGCATGTAGCTTGGAAATCTGTCTCTGTCTCTCCCGGGAACCCGACGATTATATCTGTGGATAAGGCCACCGCTCCCTGATAGCTTCCGTCTCCCTTACCGGCTGCTGCGGCAGCCTGCCGCACAGCATCTACCAACGCCAGGTACTGCTCAACGGTATAGCTTCGGTTCATCGCTGCCAGTATCCGATTGGAACCACTTTGTACCGGAAGCTGCAGGTGGGGCATCACAGCTTTGGTTTCAGCAAAGGCTTCAATGGTTTCGAGGCTCAGGTCTTTGGGATGCGATGTAACAAAACGCAAGCGCTGAATACCGCTGTCACCGATTCGTCTGAGCAGTTCAGCGAAGCGTGTTTCTCCATATAGATCGCGTCCAAATGAATTGACATTTTGCCCCAGCAAGGTGATTTCAATCACGCCGTCAGACAGCAAGGTGTCGACTTCTCGGAGTATTTCATCAAAAGGCCTGCTGATTTCGCGCCCACGCACATAGGGCACAATACAGTAGGAGCAATAGTTGTTGCAGCCGGTCATAATCGGCAGCCAAGCATGCCAGAACTGTTCACGACGTGATGGCAATTCGGTGGTTGGCAGAACAGTACTGAGCGCCTGGTTCTGCTCCAGCACTTCGACCTGAGCACCTTGTCCAGCAAGTGCCGCTTCAATCAAAGAAGGTAATGATGCAACGTTATATGTTCCGAACACAATATCTATGTGGGGAACCTGCTCAACGATCTTCACACCATCACGTTGCGCCAGGCATCCACCGACAGCAATCAGACGCTTACCTCCCGTCGGAGTTGGCATGTTCTTTAGAGACGCAACCTGACCTAGAACCCTGACATCAGCAGCTTCGCGAACACAGCAGGTTAGAAAAACCACTATGTCAGCTTCTTCTGCTTTTTGTACAGGTAATGCTCCAAGCGAATCCAGCATGCCTGCGACCCGCTCGGAGTCGTGCTGATTCATCTGGCAGCCAAAAGTGCGCAGATGATAGCTAAGCCCCAGCAGTTGCATCATTAGTCAGTGATGCCTGTTCCAAGGGGAATCAAGTTGATAATGCTGTCGTTATAGTGATCAGGTTTTTTTACCCCGCGAAGATAGCGCGGCTCGATGGTGAAATGAATGGCTGTTCGAATCTCACCAGCTATCTCAACATCTGCAAAAGTCGGAGCACAAAGAATATCGATGCCTGTTGGAGTCAGAAAACCTCGGGCAATAGCAATAGCTTTTATCGCTTGATTAACCGCTCCCGCACCGACAGTCTGAATCTCTACTGATACACCATCTTTAATCATCCCAGCAATAGCACCAGCAACTGCAGATGAAGAAGACTTCGATGATACCTTTAGAAATGCCATTTTATAATGCCTCTGATACGTTTTAACTGTTCATCCTGCTTTTCAGCAGGGGAAACAGTATGACAGCAAACAAGCAGTTTGACAAGCTGGCGATGCAATCATGTGTGCGCTTCTCTTGCTTTTCTCCCATTCGCAAAGCACGCTGATCGGAGCGTCCGTCCATAAACGCTTGCTTAGCACTTCTGATGACGCGCGCAGCTGTTCTGGGTTGTACTGGGTGTTCTGAGTTGTACTTTGCAGCGCAAGGCTGCATCTACCAGGTTAAACAAATAAAAAACCCAGCATCAAACGCAAAGCTCGCCTGCTTTGCACTCATTGCTGGACTTCGGTTTTTCCGTAGTCTAGTTTGAGCTACTTACTAGTGATTTTACTACTTACTGTCGTTTTGCCCAAGGAGCACACTCTTTCTGATCTCTTCTGCTCTGACAGGCTTGCTGTCTTGCACAATGATACGAATCTCGCCAAATCGCAATCCTCGAATCATCTCAAGCAGGTGCTGCTCGGCATCACTAATGGACCCTTCTTGCTTGGTAGTTCCAGACACGTTTCACCTCTGTTTCTGATAAAAAAACCACAGCAATCTATATGGTTGCTGCGGCCGTTTTCCCACAAACCCAAAACCACGCAAGACACATGTCTTGTCGGTACCTGCTTCTCGTAGGCCTTCTGACTTGCGTGCTCGTAGAGGCATAAATCTTCTAACCCAAACCTCTAGCCAACAGGTTTCGCCTTCTCAGGTTCTCACCCAATGACCGGCTTTCGCCATGAAACCTGCTCCAACACACTCACAGCAGCGGTGTGCCCAATGCGTCCGATAGGCAGTTGCGTATCGAACCGGAGCCTGTCCGGGATTCTCACCCGGTTTCCTTTTAGTCTCGCAGCATTCGCATGGCTATTCGCTTTTTGCGTGAAACTGCGCAACCTCGACAAGCCTTTATTCGTATTCAAGATAACATCATTCATCTTTGCGTGCAAGACGTATTGAATGAACATTCGATAACAAAAGTTTTGGTTGGCTTTGGTGCCCGCAACGCAGACCGTAAGAAGCAAAAGCAGGTAGATGCGCTGCACGAAGAGCGCTGCAGTCAGTAGCGGAACACCTTGCAGTCAGCCAGTAGAAGTCTTCGGTTAATCTTTATTATCTGAAGACTCGAACAATGCAAGAAACCTCAAAAGCCAGTACGGTAACACTCACCATAGTCCAGCGATCCACAAGCGTCATGGGGCTCGACATGTCTTGAGTAAATGAGAAAATCGCAAATCCCATGGCTGCTACAGCACCAGCTACGACAAGCCATCTGAACTGTCGTTTTCTTTGAGTGGTTATACCTTTCGTAACTGTAGAAATCGGTGCCTCAGCATAAAACTCAGTCTTGTCTGCCAGGCGCCCAGCATCGACCGGAGCCTCGCGACCACTGCCCAATACTTCGCCACCCTCACCACCAGCATCCTTCGGCTTCGCTGAAAACCTGCCAGTCTCGCGCAAAATAATGTATCCACCTACGACGAATATCCACGCTCCTCCAAGAACACTCAGTGCCAGGTTTACCACCGCCCATGACTTTTGCCTGACGAACACCGTTATAACCTGATTGTCTTGCTCGCCTTCACCGGGCGCTTGCTCCGCTGGCTCCTCCGGGTTCTCCCCTGGTTCAAACGTCGTAATCGGATCAGGAACATAAACCTTATATAACGCCATGATGGTAACGTCGGCGCTTATGTTTGTGAAGTCTTCACTCCACTCAACGAAGGTGTAGCCAAGTCGCTCCGGGTCAGGAGGGGCAGTAGCAGACCTACCATCAGGCACCTGCTCTTCTTTCAGCAAGTCACCATTCCAGTCAACAAAGCGTACCGTGTGCAGTGGCGTCTCAAAACGCACCCACTGTGCAGTATAAGTAGCGTTTGCTGAAACGGTCAGCTTCCAAGTCGGCGACCAACCTGCAAATCGCCAACCTTCCTCACCAGTTGCCGCGGGCGCTGCTGGAGTCGGACTTCCAGATGCAATGTCACTATAAAACAATGGGAAGAAGGTCCCGTGCAATCCGGGTAAGTAACTAACAGTGTATTTTCCTGTCGGCGATATCGGGTCTACAGAAACCAGTTGCCACTGAGCATACAGCGTTATATCACCCACACTGAGCCAGGGTAAGAAAGCAAAGCCATCGGTATAGCTCTCACCTACCCCACTGGGGCTGGTATTCCATCCGGTGAAACTATAGCCACTTCGCTCGAAGCTATTATTGCTCAAGGTCAGGTCTTGTCCATATGCCACCGCAAGGGCTGGCATTGAACCTAATCCTCCATTAGCATCAAAGCGTACCTGAGAAATGATGTCGTGGTAAACACCGTAAACGACTACCGCTCTGACATCATCCGGCACCTCAACTGTATCACCTGCCTGGTAATATGTGCCTTCACCATTGGCATCAGTGTTCCACCCGGCAAACGATTTACCGGTTTCTGGGTCAGCAAAACCGCTCTCTGATAAAGACAGGGCTTGCATGAGCGCTGATCCAGATGACCGCACGGTTGTTATTGGACTTCCTGTTTGATTGCTATCTCTATTTGCACGATAGATAATCCTGAAGTCAGTATTGTTGTAGTTGATGTTCGAGTTGTCCAACAGCAGTCCATCAAAGGCATTATCATCGCGGCCAGTCAGCTCGTATTCATTGCTGGGAGGAAGCCGTCTGACACTAGCTGTGTTACCGCTGACATCTGCTTCATCAGAAATGCTGATGTTCAAATACCCCGCAAGGCTCACAGGGTCAGAATAATGATAATCCTGCGTGAAAATCCCGCCGCCATGACCGTACTCTGAAGCATTCCCGGTAACCGACCCCGCGATCATGTTCAGTTTACTGCTATTAAGATAAACCCCCCCACCTCTGAGAAGAGCAACATTATTGGATATGTTGCCCCCGACTATGTTGCATGTTCCGGCAAGCACACTGATTCCGCCACCTTCTGTTGCCTGGTTTCCGACAATACTTCCATCAGAAATAATAAGGCTGTTCTCAGTCTCTATTGCTACCGCTATGCCTCCACCGCTAAAAGCAGTATTCGCTGCAGCTCCATACCCACCGATTATGCCTCCGGACAAGTGAAATGACGAATGGTTCCATATAGCAACTCCTCCACCATATGATGTAGCTGAGTTGCCAGAGATTGTACCTCCTGACATCATGAAATCGTTTGCTCCAACATATACTCCACCACCATCATTAGCAGAGTTCGCACTAATACTGCCTCCAGACATGTTGAAAGTGTATGGCCCTGTCACCGACCCGAACAGCACCCCACCACCAACAGATAAGGCTGTATTGGCAGTAACGGCACCTCCTTGCATGTCTATGTTCCCCTGAAAAACATACACTCCGCCGCCACCAGCAGCAACATTGCTCCTGATCGCACTTCCCTGCAAAAGCGTTAGGTTTCCACTGTTAATCAGAACGGCACCACCAATAGATGCTGAGCAATTCTCAATCACAGCTCCCGATCTCAGTGTCAGAGTCGCAGCCTGGTTGTATAGCTCAATCCCACCACTGACAAAGCCAGAACTGCCTCCATCAATGACTATATCGATCAGGTTCAAGCCACCGTATACTATGAAATGCCTGATTGGGTTTAACTGGGTGATTCTTCTGGTTGCCCCTCCTGCCGAGGTTATCGTGACTTGTTTCCCTGCATTGATAGTCAGCTCGGAACTCAGAACCTCATCAGTATTGATGCTTATGGTATACGACCCATCAGCTGAAGCGTTGATAGCGCCAACAGCATCAGCTAGCGAGTCATATGCCCCAGAAATTCCTCCACTGACTTCAAACTCACCATTTTGCAGTACAACCTCGTTTATCAGCGGAGAAATCTCGTTTGCATTTAGAGCAATCCCGTCATCGTAATTAGCAGTATCACTAATTATCTGGATAAAATCACTCTCGATCTCTTCGCTGCTGCTAATATCAGGTAGATCATTCTCTGGTGTTGTGGGGTCATCGATTAAGGATGTCCCCTCGCTGCCATCAGCGTTATCAATCTCTTCGTCATGTGCTGAGCCATCGGTACCAACAAGTTCATCGAGCGCATTCTCTGAGTCAATCACTGTGTCAGCTAATACTGGGTAACCTTGTATAGAACCAGTCGCACTCGCATACACAGGAGCAAAGCACAATGTCAGATTGAATGCCGAAAGCAGAACAAGCAACGCTACGACTATCTTGTTCTGGCGTAGTGAGAGAGTTCTGTTTTTTGTCTGCATTTCTCTACTACCATTCTTGGTCATTTGATCACGTCAGAAATCTTGACGATGTTTTGGCAAAAAGTTAATGTGCTTTAATATACGACAAATTCACGATAGTGGTGTTTGGTATTTAAGATTCTTCTTGAGAAAAGGGGTGAGCAGGGGGGGTTGGTGGTGAGGGGGGTCTCACAATCTCACCCCTTTTCTCGAGAAAAATCTTAAGTACCTAATGCTCGCGCCTAATAGAAAAACTATGGCTGAGTGAATAAGTGCTCCCTGTCTCATCCTCTAGGGTGTAGACTAGGAGGTATTCGCCGTCAGAACCGTCAACCAATAGCTGTCTTAAAGCATCATCAGCGTCGTTACCCTGCCCAGAATAGTAAGTTACGGCACCATCAAGCGAAGTGATTCTCCAGTCAAGAACCGTCAGCTCACCATATATACTGTCAGTCAGTGGGCTGGCGTGTTTGGGATTCAGGTAATCATAACCTGCCTCCCCACCATCAAAAACAACAGTACCTATAGCTGCTGCATCCTTATTATCAACAGCTGGAGGTGAAAGCATGATTACTGCTACGGCTATGGTTGTGATTGCTGTTGATACAGACAGGGTTGCAGCAATAATCTTCTTCAGTGAAAACGCAGACGCCAGGGTGCCATCGCCTACTACAAAAGCATACTCTAAG
>Ga0123356_10007624_pt1 | contig 10785 bp, 9 predicted proteins | sample TergutEmb28metaG_2_FD_92546 | JGI IMG/M metagenome (GOLD analysis project Ga0123356, IMG submission 92546) | Embiratermes neotenicus P3 segment gut microbial communities from Petit-Saut dam, French Guiana - Emb289 P3 | ecosystem: Host-associated > Arthropoda: Insects > Digestive system > Gut ... | reverse complement strand
TGCCTGTCGATAGCTGTGGAACAAGCTAAATGAAAAAACAAAATAATGTAAAAAGCAGACTACTTTCGATCTTTCTTGGTAAGCGGTACTTTGGTCTTACCAATGTAAAAGATCAGGTAAGATACATGACCATGAACTGGATTTTCATGGTTGCTACAATCCCTCTTATTGTTCTTGGTATTTCTTTAATTGATGTTGATATTTCCAGAACGATCATTTGTTTCTTTATTGCGTTTTTATGTTTTACCGCCCTTGTAATGATTCGTTCCAAAATACCTCTAAAGTTCGTACCTGTTTTTCCAGTTACAGTTTTTGGAATGTATTGCTGTTATCTTTTGTATTTGGGTGATTATAATCTGTGGGCTGCAATATGGATTTTTTCTTTTCCGCCGATAGTAATCTTCCTTTGCCGAATGACTGTTGGCGTTATCGAATCCATTTTGGTTCTTGCTGCGTCTATAGTATTTTTATATACTCCATTTTCAGCAATAGAGGCCGGCGATGAAATACGAATAAGGTTTATCGGCGCATACATTCTTATCGCCAGCCTTTCAATCATTTACGAATGGATCAGTATTTTAAAAGATCGTAAAGAGGACGAACTAAAGGGAGAGCTTGCTCAGGAAAGAGACATGATTCAAACCATGAAGGATAATATAGATCAAGGTATATTCCTTATGGATAATGATCTTAATATTCTTCCTCAGTATTCACGTACTCTTATTTCCATTCTTTCATATTATGATTCAGATCTTACAGGCAAAAACTTTTTGGATATTATTCAGGGTTCTTTTGAAACAAAGCAGCTTCAGATTATGAAAGGCTACTTTGCCATGGTTTTCTCAAAAACTAAAACCGCTAAAGTGCTTGATGCTGCAAATCCAATTTCTGAATTTGAGTACAAAGTAGATGATGATATTAAATATTTAAACACAAGATTCCAGTTAATAGAGCAAGCCGCATCTGATCCTGTTATTATTGGAATTATTCAGGATATAACAAGAGAAAAAGAAATTGAACGGGAACTTCAGGCCCAGAAAGATATTCAGGAAATGGAAATGAAGAACTTGTTCGATGTTATTAAAGTTGATCCAATGGTTTTCCAGAACTTTATTGAAGATACAGAAGCAAATTTTAATAATATTAATACTGTGTTAAAAGATCGTTCTATTTCTGAAAAACAAGTTGTTACCAAAATATTCCAGTATGTTCATGCAATTAAATCAAATGCTCTTATATTGGATCTTGAAAGCCTTGCCAACAAACTTCACACCCTGGAAGATGAAATTAAAGCTGTTTCCAATAAAGATACAGTTGTTGTTAATGATATTCTTGGTTTGGCCATAAAAATAGAAACTTTCATGCAGGAGATGGATTCTTACATAGCTATTACAAAGAAGATAACCGCTTACAAAACAACAAACCAGATGGATACAATTCTTGTTAATTCTTTAACTAAAGCTGTAGAAAAATTGTCCGGCGAAGTTAAAAAGAAAATTAAGATTAAAGCCGAACATATAGATCTGGATATTCTGGAATCTAAATTACGCAAACCAATAAAAGATATTTTGTATCAGTGCGTAAGAAATTCTATTTATCATGGTATAGAAACAGTAGATGAAAGAATTAAAAAGAACAAAAATCCTCAGGCTCATTTAGTATTCAGCATAAAGAATGTCGGCGGTAAAGCAGAAGTTAATTTCTCCGATGACGGCGCAGGCCTTGATTGGCAGAAAATCAAGAAGAAGTACCTGGAAAAAAATCCCGGCAAACCTGTCGATAAAAAAATTCTTCTTGGATCTATATTTGCTCCGGAATTTTCAACTGCCGATAAAGCAAGTTCGGCAGCCGGCAGAGGCGTGGGGCTTAGCCTTGTTAAAGATTTAGTAAAAGAAAATAACGGAAATATCAACGTAAATTCAACAGAATCGGGTCTAGCGTTTAAGTTTACATTTCCGCTAGCCTAAGCTCTTTGATTCGCAGGCGGGGTTATTAATTGATCTTTTTTTAGGTTTTTGCTAAAATATTCACAAGTGACAGCCCGGATGGTGGAATTGGTAGACACGCTAGTTTCAGGTACTAGTGCCTTCAGTGGTATGGAAGTTCGAGTCTTCTTCCGGGCAGATTAAATTGATAAAAAATTAATGTTTTTAAAAAGTTCGAGTCTTTTTCCGGGCATTTATAACTGGTTTAAATAATCCGCCGCTGCTTTTCCAGCGCTTTCGAATTCACTGTGTATAACATAGCTTTTTATAGTGTTAAGAACATTAAAAGCTTCTTTTGAACATTTGTCTATTGTAGATATTATCTTAAAAATTCCTTTTCTATCATATTCTGCGCACATTTCCATTATGATTAATAATTTTTGATTTAAATCTTTGGTATTTTCATAATTTTCTGTATTTTCTTCTTTTTCATTTTCCATATTTTCTATTAAAGCTTTTAAATTATCCATAAATACTGGAGTACAATCTTTTATTAAGTTAATTTTATTTTCCCGCCCGCCTATTTCCAATTCGTATGCCATTTCGGAAAGTCTTATTTCTCCGATATTTCTTAATGAGCTTTTCATGCCATGAACAAAAACAGTGTATTTACGTTTGTCTTCTTCATTTTCCAGCCAGTCATTTTTTTTAAGTAATCTTTCCAGAAAAATTAAAGCTTTATGGGCATCTCTAATAAATGACTCTTTTAGTAAAGTTTCTGACTGTTCCTGCGAGATATCATTTTCTCTCATTTGTTCATAAGCGGCTTCTATTACTTCCGGTGATTGTTTGTCGCGGATATATTTATTTAGGATAAAGTTTAAATGACGCACGTCTATCGGTTTTGATATAAAATCATCAAATCCGTTTTGTAAAAAGATGTCTGCCTGGCCCACAACAGCATTTGCCGTTAATGCAGTAATTGGATGCTGGTAACCTAAATTGCGTATTCGTTTAACAGTCTCTATTCCATCCATTTCCGGCATCATATGATCCATAAATATTATATCGTACACATTACCGCTTTCTATTTTAAAAATGGCATCGCGTCCGCGCATTACCGTATCTATTTGCAGCATATACGGTTTTAAAAGACCAGCTGCAACCTGCAGATTAGTTTCAACATCATCAACAATTAATACTTTTCCGTATGGCATTGGATCGCGAATAATCTGGTTTCTTTGCATGTTTGGAACCATGTTTTTACGGAATTGTTTTAGGTTTTCTGCCAAATCCTTTCCCAATATTTCATTGTCTACTGTTTTTTGCGGCAGTTTTACAATAAAATGCGAGCCAATTCCAGGTTCGCTTTCAACATGTATCATGCCATTCATGTGGATAATAAGGTGTCTTGTAATGGCAAGACCAAGCCCTGTGCCTTCGATAGTTCTTGCTTCAAGATTAAAACGCGAATATTCTTCGAACAGTTTTTCTAATTGTTCGCTTGTTAAACCAATACCAGTATCCCTTAAACTAATAACCAGTGTATCTTCTTCCCATGATATAGACAGCGTTACTTTGCCTTTTTCTGTGTACTTAAATGCGTTAGAAAGAAGATTATTTAAAATTTGTTTTATACGAAGCGCATCTCCAATAAGCTTTGCCGGTATGTTTTCATCTATCTGAAGTTCAAACTCAATAGGTTTACTGTCTATTCGCATCATGTTAAGGTGTACAGAATCATTTATTAAACTTGCAATAATATATTCAGCAGGCATGATGTCTATTTTTCCCGCTTCTATTTTGGAGAAATCCAATATATCGTTTATAATGCCAAGAAGCATATCACAGGAATTATGTATTTGATTCAGGCCTGCCTGACTTTCCTGTGACAATCCTTTTTGCATCATTAAAATATCTGTAATGCCAAGAATTGCATTCATGGGTGTGCGTATCTCGTGGCTCATATTGGCAAGGAATGTTGATTTTGTTCTGTTGGCAATTTCGGCTTCTTTTCTTTCGTTCATAATTTTTTGATGCTCACGCATGTCGCGCGTATATCCAATTACAACTTCATCGTCTGCGTATTTTGCGCGGACAAGAGTAACTTCTGCAGGAATTGGCGTGTCATCAAAAGGCATTTTAAACATCCATTCATAAAGGTTATAACCTTCTTTGAATGTCTGGTTTACAAGTTTAGTAATTTTTTCATCGGAACGCTGCCCGTCATTTTGGTATTCAGGGGAGCAGCTCTCCAAAAATTTATCAATATATTCCTGTTTATTGTTAAATCCAAACAATTTTACAGCCGCTTCATTGCAATCAATAACAGAAAAGTTTCTGTCCCATATTTGAACGCACAATGGAGATGTATCCAGCATCAGCATTAAACGCTCGTGTGCAGATTTTAGCGACTCTTGCATTTTTTTTGCTTCTGTAACATCCGATGCTATAGTTGCATATGCGTTTTCTTCTATCATAAATGCCGTTCCGGCAATTGTTCTTAGCTCGCCGTTTTTAGTTTGGCCTTCATATTCATATTGCGCAACGCCTTTATATGCAAGTTTTTTTGCAATTTCTGCTGCGTATTCTTTCGATTTATCTCCATAAAGTCTGTTAACATAATCCGCCATTAATTCGCAGTGTGAATAACCTGTAAGCACTGTTGCTGCAGGATTAACATACAAACATTCGCCGCCAAGTTTTTTATATGAAATAAAGTTAGGTGAATTATGTACAATGCTGGACATAATCATAAGCTGGTTCTGCATTAGCTTTCTTTCATTAATATCCCTTAATGCGCCTGCAACCCTAAGCGGAACGCCGTTTTTATCCCTTAGCGTAGTGCCAAAGGCATGATAATAACGGTAAATTCCGTTTTTTCGCATAAGACGGTATTCAATATCGTAAGGAGTATTTCCGGTATAATCATTAAGATGCGCTGCAAAAGCTTCCAGTGTTTTTTCCTTATCTTCCGGATGCAGTCTGTCGCTCCAGCTGTGCGTTACATTTGGAAAATCATGCTCATCATTAAAGCCAAGCATGTGCCGGAATTCCTGTGACCATGTAAATGTATTATCCGGGTTTATAGGATCTGCGCTTACAACATCCATGTCCCATAATGCGATGCCAAGAGCGCCGCTTGTAAGCTTGTATTTCATTAGATCATATTCAGTTGCAGTCTTAAAATTGCGTATAGCTTCGTTTATTAATAGAATATTATTTTTTTCTTCGTCAGATAATCCATTGTAATTAAGAGTGAAATTAAAATCTCCGTTTTTTCCAGCATCAGCTAACTGTTCCAGCTCTTCAGAAAATCCCTTTGATTTTTGATTTATCTTTTTTTCTTTTTTTTTGGCGAAAAATCTGAACATAGGTAATTTTATCACAATTTAGGAATAAATGTGTTAACTTATTACCGTTTCCAGTGCAATTTCCATCATGCGTGTAAAAGTAGACTGCCGCTCTTCAGAAGAAGTGCTCTCGCCTGTAATCATACTGTCAGAGATTGTTAATATGCCAAGAGCTTCGCGGTTGTATTTAGCAGCCAGAGTATATAATTCGGCGCATTCCATTTCCAGCGCAAGACATCCGAATTTTGCCCAAAGTTTCCATTCTTCGGGGTCTTCGGTATAAAACATATCAGATGATACAACAGGACCTACTTTTGGCTGCCAATCCTTTGAAATAGCAGTTTCATAAGCAGTTTTTAACAAAGAAAATGTTGCTGTAGGCGAAAAATTTCTTCCGCCAAACCGTATTTTATTTGCGCCAGAGTCTGTGCAAGCTGACATTGCAAGCACCATATCCCGTATTCGCACATCTTTATGAAGAGAACCAGCTGTTCCAATACGGATAGCCCTTTTTACTCCATAATCCTTAAATAATTCGTTTACATAAATCGATATTGATGGTATTCCCATTCCGGTTCCCTGAACCGAAACTCTTTTACCTTTGTAGGTTCCTGTAAAGCCCAGCATATTCCGCACGCTTGTGTACAACACAGGGTTTTCCAAAAAATTTTCCGCTACAAATTTGGCGCGTAAAGGGTCTCCCGGCAATAATACTGCTTCGGCAATGTCCCCGTCTTTAGCTGCTATATGAATAGACATATATACCTTCCTTTTTTTTATATTATGATACATAATATATATAATATAGACTACTATATAAAACTATATATGTTATGTATGATTTTTTAGGAGGAATTTATGAAAAAATCCCGTTTATTTTTATCATTTTTTATACTGATAATTACAGGTTTTTTATTAATTAGCGCTTGTTCCAGTGTAAATAAAAGCGGCAGCGACCAAAATGCGCTTGTTATGACTGTTGGATCTAGTATTAATCTTTTAGATAAAATTACTGCTTTTGATGCAGAAGGCTCAAATATTACCTGGAAGTCCAATTCTGCAAATATTGCAAGAGTCGATGAAAATGGAATTGTCACCGCATCAAGAGCAGGGCAGGCTGTTATTACTGCATCGTCAGGCGGGAAAACTCAAAATTTTAACATAAATGCGACAATTGCAGGCCAGGTTAATATAATGGATCTTCCTCCAATGAAAGATCAGTTTAGCGAATATTTTATGATTGGCGCTATTATGCATAATGGTTCCAGCCAAAGACAGGGTGGTTTTCCAAGCAATGTTCCTCCTGGAGCTGCAACCGTACCTGCCTGGATAAGCCATCATTTTAATGTTATAACGCATGAAAATGAGCTAAAACCCGGCTCCATAACAAATAGCCGAAACTCTTCTACAGGCGTAATTACCTATAATTTTGCCACAGCTGACCGTATGCTGGACGCTGCTTTAGCCTCCGGTTTAAAAGTTGTTGGGCACACCTTACTTTGGCACAGTCAAATCCCGGAATGGCAAAGAGCGATGGGAGACCAGCCAAGGGATGTAGCTCTTGCTGCAATGAGGCAATATGTCACAGATGTTGTCAGCCGATATGCCGGTAAGATGTACTCCTGGGATGTTTTAAACGAAATATTTCCTAACAGTTATGCAGGCGGGAACTGGAGAGCCGGAATGCGGTCAGAAAACCCCTGGTTTAGGTCGATAGGAGCAGATTTTGTATATGAAGGATTTTTAGCAGCCAGAAGAGCCGATCCAAACGCATTATTGTACTATAACGACTTCAATTTGAACGAAAATGGCAAAGCAACGGCTGTTCGTAACATGGTTCGCGATATAAATGAGCAATATATTAGGGAACATGGCGGAACTCGCCCATTAATCGACGGAATTGGCATGCAAGGCCATTATAATGTCGATGTTTCAGCATCCAGTGTCAGAAGATCATTGGATTTATTCAGGCCTCTGGGTGTTAAAATCTCTATAAGCGAGCTTGACGTCCTTTCCCAGACCTGGAGTGAATATTCCAGCGGCGCGGCTCCATCAACAGGAGGCAGATTGAACTCGGCTTCCCTATATGGCGACTATTTTAAGGTGTTTTTGGAAAATGCTGATATTATTGAACGCGTGACATTTTGGGGTGTTTTTGATGAGCAAAGCTGGCGAGGGAGGGGGCTTCCTCTGCCATTCGAAGGTTATCCCGATATTAAGGCAAAACCTGCCTATTACAGGATAATCGCGGCTCTTGAACAGTTCCAGCAGCGTTAAAAAAAGACAATTTTTTCGTCATCCTATTGACCAAATTTTTCATTTTTGCTATCCTTCAAGGACGGCGTAATGTGTCCTACGCCCTTATAGCTCAGTTGGCAGAGCACATCCATGGTAAGGATGAGGTCATCAGTTCGATTCTGATTGAGGGCTGGTAAAATCCTTACAGGATTTTACCTTGGAGTTTCGCTTAGCGAAACTCCATACCTTAACGGGGAAAGGCTTAAAAGATATCTGGGGTTCTCCCAGCATTATTAGAGAGGTTAAATATGGCGAGCAAAAAAACAGCGGTGGAATTAATAGCTCTTCAGTGCAGTGAATGCAAAAGGCGTAATTATACAACCAGCAAGAACAGACGCAATATTCAGGAAAAACTGGAGTTTAAAAAATATTGCCCACATGACAGAAAACACACACTCCATAAGGAGACCAAAGTAAAATAATAATAAGGCGTATAGCTCAGCTGGTAGAGCGACGGTCTCCAAAACCGTAGGTCGCGGGTTCGAAGCCTGCTGCGCCTGGAGCTAAGTATACGCCATTAAAACGGCGTATACTAAAACGATAAGCGACATTAAAACGTCGCCTATCGCAGCGGTTTACGGGCGGAAAAACCGCCCTACATTCCGCCTTTAGCGGAACGTCGTAAACCGCCATAGGATGCACCATTTTGGAGAACATGCTGCGCCTGGAGTTGTTCAAGGAGAATGAAGTGAGAAAAGTAATTCAGTTTTTTAAAGAGTCTTATGCAGAGCTAAAGAAAGTTGTTTGGCCCGGCAGAGACGATGTAATCAGCTCGGTAAAGGTTGTTATTATTTCAACCATTGTTGTTGCTGCAGTTTTGGGAATTATTGACTGGCTGCTGTTCAGAGGTATAACAGCTTTATTTTAATAGATAGTAAGGTAAACAATGGCTACGGGTTGGTATGTCCTGCATACATATTCAGGATACGAAAACAAAATAGAAAAAACCATCCGCATGATGACAGAGAACGGCGAGCTGGACAGAAATGTTGTTCGTGACGTGAAAGTTCCTTGCGAGGAAGTTGTCGAAGTAAAAGATGGAAAAAAACGCACGCAAACCAGAAAGTTTCTGCCTGGGTATATTCTCGTAGAAATGGATCTTCCGGAAGCTGATGCCGGATGGAAGTTATCCTGTACAAAAATAAAAAAAATACAGGGAGTCACAGGTTTTGTCGGCACACCTGCAGATCGTAAACCCCAGCCTTTATCCAGCGATGAAGCCAGGGCAATTTTACAAAAGTCTGGTGAAATTAAGGGAGAAAGAGCTGTTCGCACAAGGCAGTCATTTGCCGCAGGCGAGCAGGTAAAGATTATCGATGGACCATTTGAATCATTTGTTGGAACCATCGAAGAAGTTAATCACGAAAAGAATAAACTTAAAGTTATGGTTGGAATTTTTGGCAGAAATGCGCCTGTAGAAGTCGATCTCTTACAGGTTGAAAAAGTGTAAACAATTACTAGTGTGTAGTGACTGGTGTTTAAATCGTTGCAGAGGTTGTTATCTGCAATAATAAGAAAGTGGTAGAGGCAGTTATAAGATTGCCTCGTTAGTTTAGTTTGCCGCTAGACACACCACAAAGGAGTATTAAATGGCAAAAAAGAAAGTAACAGCTTATATTAAGCTGCAATGCCCTGCGGGAAAGGCCACTCCGGCTCCACCCGTAGGACCTGCGTTAGGCCCTCATGGGGTAAGCGCGCCGCAGTTTGTCCAGCAGTTTAACGACAGGACAAAAAGCATGGAACCGGGACTTGTAATCCCTGTTGTTATCACGGTTTATGCGGATAAAACATTTACATTTATCCTAAAAACCCCTCCCGCATCTGTTTTAATTAAAAAGGCAATCGGGTTGGAAAAGGGATCAAAAGAATCCCACAAAGTTAAGGTTGGCAAAATTACCAGAGCTCAGCTTGAGGATATAGGTAAAACCAAAATGGCCGATCTTTCAGCTAACGATCTTGACGCTGCCGTAAAGATTATTGCCGGTACTGCCCGGTCTATGGGTGTTGAGGTGGACAAATGAAACGCGGAAAAAAATATAACGAAAGCGCCAAAAAATACAATGTTACAAATCAGTACGAACTTACAGAAGCTTTAACGCTTGTAAAATCGATGGCTTTTGCAAAGTTTGATGAAACTATCGATTTATCTGTAAAACTTAATCTTAAAAAGAGCCAAACGGTACGTGATACCGTAGTTCTTCCAAATCAATTCCGGGGCGAGAAAAAAGTTCTTGTTTTCTGTAAACCAGAAAAAGAAAAAGAAGCTCAGGAAGCCGGAGCTGCATTTGTAGGCGCCGATGACCTGATAGAAAAGGTAAAGGGCGGCTGGACAGATTTTGATGTTGCTGTTGCAACTCCAGACATGATGAAAGATGTTGGTAAGCTTGGTATGGTACTTGGACGAAAAGGTCTTATGCCTAATCCAAAAACAGGAACTGTTACTTTTGATCTTAAAGGTACGTTAGCTGAACTTAAAAAAGGCCGTGTAGAATTCAGGGCCGATAAAACCGGCGTTATGCATCTTGCAGTTGGAAAAGTATCCATGGAACCTGCAAAGGTTGCAGAAAATATTACAACGGTTATGACAGAAGTTAAACGCAAACGGCCTATCGATGTAAAAGGCGAGTTTATTCAAACTGTTTCTGTTTCGTCCACCATGGGACCCGGCGTATGGGTTGCCATGAAAGATGCTGAGTAAGGAGTAAAAAATGGCAATTATAGCTAAAAAAATACAGGAAAGTAAAACCAAGGCCATTGGTGAACTCAAAGAATCCCTTAGCGTTGCTCAGGATTTTATCTTTACAGATTACCGCGGCCTTACAGTTGAGCAGATAACAAACTTAAGAAAGCAGCTTCGTGCAAAAGATGTTGAGTACACAGTTGTAAAAAATAACTTTGCAAGAATTGCTTTTGAGCAGATGGGAACACCGGATGTTTCAAGTTACCTTGTTGGTCCTACAGCAGTAGCAATTACCCCAAAAGACACCAACGAAGTAGCAAAAATATTTTTTGATTTCCTAAAAGAAGTACCTGCTCTTAAAGTTAAAGGCGCGTTAATAGGAGATTCCGTATACGACGCCGCCAAGACAGAAGCATTCTCCAGGCTTCCTGGCAGAATGGAACTTATTTCCATGCTTATGTCTGTAATGAACGGTCCAGCGCGCGGTCTTGTTTCTGCGCTTAACGACATTCCGTCAAGATTGGTACGC
>Ga0123356_10007623_pt1 | contig 10785 bp, 11 predicted proteins | sample TergutEmb28metaG_2_FD_92546 | JGI IMG/M metagenome (GOLD analysis project Ga0123356, IMG submission 92546) | Embiratermes neotenicus P3 segment gut microbial communities from Petit-Saut dam, French Guiana - Emb289 P3 | ecosystem: Host-associated > Arthropoda: Insects > Digestive system > Gut ... | reverse complement strand
GATCGTTTCTCTTTCCGATTGGGACCGTTCGGGTCTGGGGTGTGTGAGGGAGGGCTCGCGCCGCTTCAGGTCAACGAAGTCGGGCGCGCAGGCCACAGTCTTTGTCAGGTCTAACCCAGAGTGCTGGAGAACTAGGGTTTCGTCCAAGCACGTCGGCAGCTCGGCCAGGGTGCAGAACACGGTCCGCGCGTGACCATCGCCGTCGAGGCGGCGGCCGGCACCCAGCCTGAGCCCGTACACGGGATGCCACGCATCGTCAGCCAGCCAGCGGCACAGCACAGCCACCTCGGCGCCGGGGGCGAACACGACCAGCGCCCGCGGACCAGCGCGCACCTCGATCTCTTGAACGATAAGCATCTGCCAGTCAATCCGGCCTGAGTCAGGGATCGATAGATCGTCACCTCCGATTGGTCTCGGTGTCGACGAGATCGAACCGGTCGTGAGTCTCCAGGTCGACGATCGCGATCCGGTAGCAGCCGCGATGCTTCCCCTCGGGCTAGGAATCGAGTGTCAGTGGCGGGCCGACGACCTGGTTGTCGTTCTCCGCTGCGGCGCGCTGCATTCGCTCGGCGTCGACGGGGGGAGGTGTCGGCGATGTCACGGGCGGCCCGTAGTCGAAGAACGCCTCGGTGCCGCCGGGAGTGAGTAGACCGAGCATCCTGGTGTCCTCCTCGGAGATGAATGTGTGGGGGACGCCGCGGGGCAGCAGCGTGAACCCGCCGGCCTCCAGCGTGAACTCGTCTTCTCCGCAGCGCACCCGGATCCGCCCGGAGATCACCCAGATCGCTTCATCGGCGCTGCGATGGACATGCAACGGCGGCGAGCTGCCGCGCGTGGTCTCACACAGGATCAGGCCGAAGGCGCCCTGGGTCTGTGACGCCCTGGCCTTGACCGTGATCCGATTGCTGCCGCTCCATCGTGGCTGACCATCACCCGGTGACACGACGACTAGGCCCTCGGTCTCGACAGCGGTCACTGTGTTCATCCGTACGTTCCTCTCAGTGTTAGTTCGCTCGACCGCACCGCATGCGCGGTGCGCCGGGACGTCTCGTAGAAAGTCAGCCCGAACTCGTGGCCTGGCGATTCATCGGAGTGGTTTCGTGTCTGTGGTCGAGATGGCCAGCGAGCCGGTGGCTCGGCAAAGGGAGACACCGTAAGACCGGTGTGGCGATAGCGCATCGCAGAAACCCACATGGTTTGGGCGCGATGTTGGTCGTGAGGTGGCTGCGGGTCAGGGCTCGATGACCACCTTGAGCGCGCCGGCGTTCCGCGCGGCCGCGACCCGGAATGCTTCCGGGGCATCGTCGATCGGGTACCGGTGCGTGATGATCGTCTGCGCGATCTCGGGCCTATCGGCCAGCATCGACGCGACTTCTCCGACTTCGCGTACCCCGTCTTGCCTGCCATACGCGATGCTGTTGACGTAGCTGAGTTCCTTGGTCAGGCTCGGCACGCCTGGGACTGGCATCGTGGTCTGGTACACGCCCAGGGAGACGATCCGACCTCCCGGCTGCGCCGCGTCCGCGGACCTGGCCAGGCTTGATTCGGTGCCGGCGGCGTCGAGCACCACGTCGTAGGCGCCGTCCGGCCGGCCAGCTCCCAGCCGCTCGGCGGCAGCCCGCTGGTGCTGATGCCGGGCCTCGACATCGACGTCGAGCCCCTGGCGCTGTGCGGCCGCGGCTGCAAGCAGACCGATCGAGCCGCCGCCGACGACGAGGAAGCGTTCGCCCGCCTGCACGCCCGCTCGGCGGACCCCGTGCCAGGCAACCGAGCCGGGCTCGATCAGGCACGCGTCCCTAACATCCAGCTGTTCTGGCAGCGCCAGCAGCGTATACTCCGGGACCACGACCGCCTCGGCCATGCCGCCATTGATGAAGATCCCGAGGGTGCCGTGGCCCGGTTCGACGCACCGCTGGGGGTTACCGCCGCGGCATTCGTCGCACTCGCCGCCGTAGATGATCGGCTCGACGAAATAGGCCGTGCCGTCGTCGTCCACGCCGGCGAACTCGTGTCCGTAGATGAACCCGTTGATGCCCGCGGCGGCGAAGCTGACATCGGTACCGCAGATCCCGACCGAAGCAACCGACAGCCGCACCCCGGCGCCGTCAGGCTCGTCGGCGTCGAAGACGCGGATCCCGTCGTCGGTGTTCATGACAGCCCGCATGCTGTGTTCTCCCTAGTAGTAGTCCGGCCGGGCACTGCTAAGGGTCCCGGGCGAGTTCTCAAATCTCCTTATGCGAACGACGTTAGCATAACTATGCGACTGATGTTCGCATAACGGCTAGGCTTGGCTCGTGGACACGACGATGACCGACGCGGCAGGTATGCCTCCTGGGGATCCAAAGAACGCTCCGAGACCGGGAACGGCGGCCTGGTGGCTCGCGCGGGAGACGCGGCCTGGGCCGAGGCGGCGCAGGTCGCTGACGCTCGAGGGCATCCTCGACGCCGCCATGGCCCTGCTCGACGCCCGCGGGGCGGCTGCGCTGACGATGCGCAACCTCGCCGATGCCTTGGGGTGCAAGCAGGCATCGCTCTACCGTCACATCCGCAATCGTGAGGAACTCGTGACGCTCCTCGCCGACCGGGGGATAAGCCCGGCGAGCACACCCCCGCCCGATGACCTCGACTGGGCTGGCCAAGCGGCGTGGTCCGCGCGCCAGTTCCGCGATCACCTGCGCCGGCATCCCGGCCTGGTCTCGCTCATACACGGGACCGAGCGGCTCGGCCCCAACTCGCTGGCGGGGGTGGAATACGCCCTCGAACTTTTCACCCGTGCCGGGCTAAACCCCCAGCAGGCGGCCGCCGCCGCGTCCTCGCTGGGCACCTTCATCGTCGGCTCGGTCCAACTCAACCTCGGGCTCGACGCGTCTGACCCCGGCGAACGCGACGACCGGCGGCTGCTCTACAGCTCACGGGACGCGGCGGCCTTCCCGCTTCTCGTCCGACACGCAGACATCCTCGCGGACGTCGACAGCGACGCCGAGTTCGAAGTCGGCCTCAACGCACTCCTAACAGGATTCCGAGCCTTGCTCGAGGCCGACACCGCACACCATTCCGAGCAGCGGTGAAACCACCGGCACGAATGGGGCTTCTGCGTAGTCGCCAACCGGGGAGTACGGAGCGCACTTCTGCTCCTGTGCGTGGTGGCCTAGAGCAGGAGCCCCCGAGCGAGACAGGGGAGGTGCTTCCGGGTGGCTTAGCGGTTTCGGATGAGTTGGCGGTTCCGCGGCACGTGCTGCGTGCCATCCTGATCGCCGTGAGTGACCCGAAAGAGCGAGCGGCTTGACGCAGGTCACCGATCATTTGGCTCGAGCCGGTGAGTTGGCGCTCGAGCACGGCGTCGGCGGGTTGGTGGTCGCCAGCCGGGAGCGGGTCGTTTACGAGTCCGGCGATGTCTCAGCAGCGATCGGCTGCCGTTCGATCCGCAAATCGTTGCTGAACGCGGTGGTGGGGCAGGCTGTCGCGACTGGACGGCTTGCTCTGGATGCCACGCTCGCCGAGCTCGGGATCGATGACGCGGTCGAGCCCGGATTGAGTGCGAGCGAGCGCAGCGCGCGCGTGCGTGACCTGCTCACATGCCGCTCCGGTGTCTATCACCCTGCCAACCACGCGGGTGGACCGTCCGCGCTCGCGACGTTGCCACCGCGCGGGTCACACAGGCCGGGAGAGTGGTTCTACTACAACAACTGGGACTTCAACGCACTCGGCTCGATCGTCAACCGGGCGCTCGGGAGGGACCTGTTCGACGAGTTTGCCGAATCGGTCGCATACCCCGCGGGGATGCAGGACTTCGATCCCGAGCGGCAGCGGTACGCGCGCCAGCCGTACTCCGAGCACGCGACCTATTCGTTTCGGATCTCGCCCCGCGATCTTGCGCGCTTCGGCCAGCTCTACCTGCGCCAGGGAAACTGGAACGGGCGGGAGATCCTCCCGCCCCAATGGATCGCCGATAGCACGAAGGTGCAGGCGATCACCCGGAGAGGTCCCGCCTACGGGTACCTCTGGTGGGTTGCACACAACGGCGCCCTGTTCGCAGGAACAAGCATGCCCGACGGCGCCTTCGCGGCGTATGGAATGGGCGGGCAATTCCTGGTCGTGATCCCCGAGCTCGACCGCGTGATCAGTCTGCTTGCAGATCCCGAACGAGGAGGACAAGAATCAAAGTACGCCGCCGCGCATCGCCGCCGGCTCGCGCACCTCGTCCATCACGCGACCGAAGGGTTAATCCCGCTCGTGAACGACCGAGCATCACTCGCGGAGTGAGTCCCGCCTTCGAGACTCGAATCCCCAATCGAGAGTGCCGCTCTGTCGCCTAGGTGGAAGCCTGGGCGCGACTGCCGCTAAGCGCGCGCGTCAGTCCAAAGCGGGACTCTCCTGCTCGGTGATCGCGCCCGGCGACACGACTGAGTTTTCGTGGAAGCAGGTGCGAGGATGCTGATGTGGCCGCTGAGTCGATGGATCTGCGTGTTCTGTGGTCGTCGGTGAGGACGCGGCTGGCGTGCGAGCTTGGTGAGTTGGGCTGTCCGGAGCTGTTATCGCCGGCGTGGAGCTCTCGCGCTACGTGGGGTGTGTCGGCGCCGGGCATAGGGGAGGTGGTGGTGAAGGCCCGTCGCGGCGACCGAGCGTCCCAGAAGACCGGCTGGGCTGTCGAGAACCTGCCGCGGTTGGCGGAGCGGGGCTTCCCGTTGCCGGTGATCCTGTGGCACGGGATGCTGGACGAGGAGTGGCATCTCGTTGTTCAACGCAGGCTCATCGGGCGGCCGTTGCGTTCGCTCACTCCGTCGCTCCTGTATGAGCTGATAGCGCTGATCGAACTACAGGCGGAAGCTGATGCCGCCCTGACGTCCGAAGATCGCGACTTCGCCGACTACATCGCCCACGTGCTGTTTGACGATTGGGACGAGGTGTGGTGCGATGCTGCCGCTGCGGGGCCGGGAGCCGGTGCGCTGTGTGCTCGGCTGAAGGCCTGGTTGGAGCCGGTCTGGGGACTGCGTCTTCCCCCGTGCGATTTCACCCACAACGACCTGAACCTCGCGAACGTCCTAAGCGATGGTTTGCACATCACCGGCGTTGTGGACTGGGATGAGTTCGGGCTCGGCTCCCGCGCGATCGATCTCGTCGTTCTGGCGTTTGACTGCGAACGCATCGGCGAGCGCGAGATGAGCAGGCGCCTCCTCGCCCGAGGCATGGAGATCGCAGGTGACGGCGGGCTTCGTTGCCTTGTCAGCTACCGGACCATCGCCATGCTCGCCGACAACACACACGAAGGGGAGGACAGCCAAAGCTTCATCGCCATGACTGACAAGCTCCTCGATCGCCTCCAAGCACGCGACCGGTGAGGGCGCACCACATGTCGCGACCTGCTGTTCCGGAGCACCCGGCCGGCTCTCGCCCTGTCAGATCATGCGCGTTCTAGGTGCTTGCAGCGAAGATGAGATGGTTGCCTGCTTCCTGCAGGGTGAGTTGCCGAGTGAGGGGTTCGGAGCCGCGATCCGCGACGCGCTCGTCGGTTTGGGGCAATCCGAGCAGCTCGTTACCCATCCCGACCTCGGCGACACGCGAGCAAATCACACCCGGCGCGCGGTCCTGGCTGCAACCCGGGGGTACGGCGAAAACCGTGAGCTGTTCGAGGATTTCCCGTCCCGAGTCCAGTGGGTGAGGGCGGTGCTGGCCCCCGACGAGCTGATGCGGTGCCGGTACATGGACTACTCCTACTGGATCAAGCTATCGGGCGGGAGTCGCCTCCCTGCCGACGCGGGCCGGCGCATCAGAGCGGGCATACGAGCATACGGCGTCTCGAACCAGTGGTTCTTAGACGCCTCGCGCGCCATCGCAGAGGGCGCGCAGTTTCCGCCGCTCATCCTGGTGGGCCAGCGGCGGAATGAGCTGGTGTGCCTTGAGGGACACTCACGGCTGACCGCTCACGCCCTGGCGGGCTTTCCGACTGAGGCCGAATGCTTGATCGGCACCACACCGACGATGGGGCGCTGGACCCACTGATCAGTCATCCAGATCACCCGGAAACCCGTGTGTTGACTTGGGCTGCGGAGCCAGCCGCACAAGGAGAGACTCCTCCTTCGTCGCCGCCACAGAAGCCAGCTCCAGGCTGCCGCTCCGCCGGGCCAGTGATTCAAAGCAGCAGTGCTAACGGGCCCGAGAGGACCCGGCCAGGTGGCTGGTCATTCGTGGACGCAAAAGTGTTTCGCCAGTGCCTAGTCTTCGTGGCGGGACGCTCGGTTTCACGCTGAAAGAAGGCGATGGGGCGGCTTGGACGACGAGGAAGCTCGGTCGCCCTCGATACTTCAACTATTGGCGCGAGCCTGATCTGCGAGCGCTGATCGACGCTTCGGCGCTGGAGCTGATCGTGCTGGATCGCTACGTCGGGAAAAACGACGACTGGCCGCAGTGCCTCTGTCGGCGCCGAGACACCTGCGCTCCCGGGGAGACTGGTGAGATCTGAGCGACTGGCCACTGCCCCATGGTCGCCAGTGGGCGCTCTCATCGTGACGGCTGCTTCCGGCGTTGAGCGGCAGTGGCGAGCGGGCAGCCACCGGCGGCCGCTCAGGCTGTCGACAAGTGGAGGTGAGAGTGCTGTTCCGCCTGAGAGCCGCTGATGGTCGGGTGCGGATGTCGGACGCGTACCGCTGTCACCTTGCTGGCACCATCGGACCGCTACAACCCGCCCATGTCTTCGCGTGGGCTTGTAGCGATGGTGGCGACGATTATGGCGCTGATCGCGTCCGCTCTCGTCGCTGGTTGCGGCGGCTCGAGCGGCCCCGGGAGCGCCCGTTCGAGATCGATCAAGACCCAGCTGCTCTCGTACTCGCGGTGCATGCGCAGCCACGGCGTATCGGACTTCCCGGACCCAACCAGCTTGCCAGGCGGCGGGTTTGCGTTCCAAATGAACGCGGGCCCCGGGAGCGATCTTAACCACAACAATCCCACTTTCAAGGCCGCCACCGAGGCATGTCGCGCAGCTTCCCCCGCTGGGCAGGGGGCTTCGACGGCGAACAACCCGCAGATCGCTGCGGAGGTTAAGTGGGCTCGCTGCTTGCGGTCGCACGGCGTCCCGCGCTTCCCGGACCCTAACAGCCAGGGCGCGTTCGACAGCAGCAAGTTCAACGATGGTTCCCCTGCGTTTCAAAGGGCCAGCGCGGCTTGTAAATCGGCACAGCCGACGGGACCGGTAAGCGCTGTGGCGGGGCCGGGACCTGGTGCGCAATAGCGCGACACCACGGAACGCCGAGAGCCGCCCGAGGTCATCGAGCCGGAGTGCGTCGGTTTGACCGGGAAACAGCATTCTTTCGCGTACCGGTCAGACTTCTCGTCCGTCGCCGCTGGAGCACCCAGCCGAGGAGTGCCGCTTCGGTGGGCAGGAAACTCAAAGCAGAAGGCCGGGCGTTTAGCTCGCGGTTGGCTGAGGGGCGGGTAGGTCGGTTGCCTGCTGGGTTGGCTGGGGTGGAGATCGCCGCTGTTGCTGACGGCTTGGCAGGCCGGCGGCGAGCGCGAGGGCTGTGGCGGCGAGTACCGTGGTGGCGGCGAGGACGTAGGGGTCGTTGGTGAGCAGGGTGCCGAGTCCGGGATGCTTTAGCGGCCCTTCGGTGTATTCGGGGAGGTAGGAGTAGCCGAGCAGGGCGGTTGCTGTGGCGGCGGCCGCCAGCGGTCGTGATCGCTGTTGGTGGGCGCGTCGGCAGAGCTGCAGTAGTGCTGGAACGGCGATTGTCCAGTGGTGTGTCCAGGAGATGGGAGATGCCAACAGTGCGGTTATGGCTGTGAGCGAGAAGCCTGCGGCCTGGTCGCCGGGACGGCTGGCGCGTACGGCAAGCGTCAGCCCCAGCAAGGTGATTGCCCCAACGATCAGATGCGAGGCGATGCTGGCTTGCGCGCTTGGGTCGAGGCGGGCGATCGCGCCTTGGAGCGATTGGTTGCTTGCGTCTGCGACGTCGCCGACTCTGGAGAAGTCGAGCACGAGGCCGCCCCAATAGCGCGAGGCGTCGCGGGCGAGGGTTGCGTAGCTGATCGCGATCGAACCAAGGAACACCGCGGTGCCGACTGTTGCTGGGCGTCGACGCCCGGAGACCAGCAGGTACGCGAGGAACAGAACCGGGGTCAGTTTGATCGCGGCGGCGAGGCCGATCGCCGCGCCCTTCGTTTTGGCTGTGTCTGGTCTTGACAGATCGAAGACCACGAGCGCGCAGATCAGCAGGTCGATCTGTCCGTAACCGAGCGTGACGCTGACCGGCTCCAGCCACAACGCTGCCGCTGCGGCGAGCGCTGCGAGTGACCACGTGCGCACCGATCCGGAGGCTGGCCGAACGGAGTTGGGTCCGCGACCGGTCGGGATCATGAGGGCGCGTGTTAGCGACCAGACCAGGAGCAGGACGTTGAGGGCGGTGACCACGAACGCGTCGACCGAGGTCGAGGCGTACGCCAGTGGCGCGAACAGCAGCGCGGCAAACGGCGGGTAGGTGAATCCCAGCCCGTCGATGATCGGCGCGCCATACAGCAAGCGGCCGTGCACGACTCGTCCCGCGGCGCCGCGGTAGATCCGCAGGTCGAAGTAGCGCAGTGCCCGGGCGCCCTCGTGAAACGGCTGGTGCAGAACGAGCCCGACGACGACGTAGGCGCCGAGTGAGAGGCCCAGCGCGACCCAACCACCCCACCACGGGATCTTCGCGAAGCCGGGTCGTGTGCTGGGCCGAACCGGCCGCCGGTCGATGGTCACGCTGATTAGTTGGCGTGGCGCTAGGGTCGCGTTACAGGCCGATGCGGGACCGCCCGCGGCGCGTTGAGCGACGAGGTGGGCGGCCTGTCACACCGGTCCTGCCTCGTTCCACTTAACGTTGATGGCCCGTCGCCGCGTCCAGTCCAAGCAGGCGTTCATCGAACTGCATGACCGGCTTGGACGCCGCCTGATGGCGTATCTCGTGCGCCGCGTGCATGACACCGAGGCCGCCGCCGAGCTGTGGGCTGAGTGCTGGGCGGTCGCCTATGAGAACTGGCAGCGCTGCCGTGCCGCCAGCGACGCCGAAAGCGAGGCGTGGGTGTTCGGGATCGCGCGCAACCTGCTGGCGGCCTACTACCGCAGCGGCGCGATCAGGCTGCGAGCGCTGGAACGTCTGCGATGGAGTGTGCCTGCGGTCGGCGCCGCGCTAGATGACGAGATCGAGCGCGTCGTCGATCGTGAAGCGCTCAGAGCAGCGTTCGCCCACGCGCTGGACACGTTGCCGCCGATGCGCCGCAACGCGGTACGCCTGCGGGTGATCGACGGACTGGACTACCCGGAGGTCGCGGCCCGCCTCGGCTGCTCAGAACAGACAGCCCGCGCTCACGTATCCCGCGGCCTCAAACGACTCGCCGAAATCGTCGACCGACTCGAACTCCGCCCCCCCGAACCGGTAAGCCGATGACCGACCACGATCCCGAGTACCCATTCTTTCGCCAGATGCGCGCGCAGATCCTCGACACGCCGCTCCCCCGTCGCCGTCGTCGTCTTCGCCGCGACCGTCACGGGCTCACGACGCCCAGGCGATTCCCGCTGTGGCCGCTGGCCGGCGCCTCGGCCGCGCTCGTCGCGACACTGACGCTGCTCACGCTCGTGCTCGGTGCGGGCAGCAGCCCCTCACCCGCGTACGCGGTGACGATCAACCCCAACCACGGCGTGACGATCTATCTGCTCGAGTTTCGAGATCTGCGCAAACTCAACGCTCGGCTCGCCGCGTTGGGCACCAGAATCCGCGTGGTTCCCGTCATCCCAGGCTGCGTCGCTCCCGTCCACCCCGTGATCGGTGCCTACGACGGAGTACCCGCCCACGTCGCGCCGGGGCCGGCCAAGACCCTCCAAGCGCTGCCCCCACAACACGGGACCATGATCGTCAGCGAGACCATCGAGACCGACACCCTACCCGGCCGGACACTCGTGATCCCCGTCACCCGATCGGGCCTGCAAACCGGTGTCAACCCACCCGGAGTCACCGCCGTCATCGGTCCGGCACCACGCTGCGTCGGCAAAACGCACACAGGCCGCCGCTGACCCAGGGAGAGCCCACTCGGTGAGATCGGCGTAGAACAATCTGTGCTACGATCGCGTCTTGGTCCGTTCGATCCACGTTCGACTCGACGATGCCTCGGCGGCGGCTCTGGAGCTCCTGCGCGCGACCGAGACGAGCGACTCAGAAGCGGTTCGCACCGCGTTACGCGAGACGGCCGCTCGACGCCGGGTCAGGTCGACGATCGCTCGCGAGGTTGCCGCGCTTGCCGCTGACTCCGAAGATCGCGCCGAGATGCAACTGATCCGCGAGCAGATGGCCGAGCTCGCGCCGCCGCCAGGCGACTGAGTTGGTTCGCGGCGAGCTCTATCGCCTGCCATCGCCGAGGCGCGCACGCGGGCACGAGCAGCGCGGCGCGCGATACGCCCTGATCGTGCAAGCGGACGAGTTCCTCGGGCTCTCGACCGTTCTTGTCGCCCCGACCTCGGCCAGCGCGCGTCCGGCCAGCTTCCGGCCAGCGGTCACGATTGGCGATACAGACACGCGCGTGCTGGTCGAGCAGGTCACGGTTGTCGACCCCGAGCGCCTCGGAGCGAGCGCCGGACGTCTCGACGCAGCCGAGCTGCAAACGGTCGACGAGGCACTTTCCCTCATCCTCGCAATCTGAGGACACCCATCACGGCTTCTGCTTCGTCGCCATGCGAGCCGTGCCGGCTCCGCTGCTGCTTCGGTAGCTCGCCGACCAGAAGCGGCAGCCTGAGCCGGGGGAATTGACCGCCGGACGCGCCTCCGTTTT
>Ga0123356_10007622_pt1 | contig 10787 bp, 10 predicted proteins | sample TergutEmb28metaG_2_FD_92546 | JGI IMG/M metagenome (GOLD analysis project Ga0123356, IMG submission 92546) | Embiratermes neotenicus P3 segment gut microbial communities from Petit-Saut dam, French Guiana - Emb289 P3 | ecosystem: Host-associated > Arthropoda: Insects > Digestive system > Gut ... | reverse complement strand
TAGCGGATACCAATCCGGAATCCAGTCCTCCGGAGAATGCCACAGCGACATCCCTCCCTTCCGCAGCGGCTCTTACAGAATCTACGATCACTCGTTCCATCTCGGCATACTTGAAGGGCATACACGGCGATGTTGTTCTTTGACTATAACTATAACTGGCCGAAGGGCCCGATATGGGGCAGCATATCATCTCGTTGTGTTTACCTGGGCCGGGTGTTGATGCTTCCCTTGAACACAACAAGCCGCCACCAAAGGAACTCGAATATGAGGTTCTGTACCATGATGAACAGCAGGACGATATATTCATTCCAATAACTCCCGTATCCGAACAGCGAGCCGTCGGTAAGGTAATCGGTCAACCAGATGGAATACGGCGCGAATACGCAGTAGAAAGCGAAAACGAGCAACATCGCTCTGGGGATGTTGTTCACGGAACGGAAAGTATAACGGCGATTCACCGTGAAGTTGTAAAGGACGGAGAGAACCAACGCGATCGTGTACGAGAGCCAGTAATTGATGTTCGTTCCTTCATTCAGCAGTGTGAACGCGATGATCTCGATGATGCCCGCACCGATCGAGAAGGCAACGAACTTGCCGAACATCACTCCAGATTCTTTCCTGCTGAGTTTTTCGTTCAATTCAAAGACCACGGAAACCGCGTTCGAACAGACGTAGCTATTCGATTAGATGCGGAACTCATACATCGTATATGAATCCGCACATCCGATGCGACGGCATTCCCGCAGGATCATTCCTCTTGATCCTGCGTCTCCCCTCTTTCATGGAATAATTCATCGAAGGTTTCGGCGCGGTGCTTCTCGAGCTTCCTGTACGCATGATTGACAAGCGGGGGTGTGATTATCGATGTGATCAGCGCCATTAAGATTATAACGGTGAACAAAGGAGGAAGGAAGACTCCCGAACTGAGACCTATTGTAGCGACTATAATGCCGACCTCTCCTCTGGGGATGAAACTCACGCCTATGAGATGAGATGAATCGTTCGAAAGCTTTCCGATCTTCCCGCCGATGAATCCGGCAAGGTATTTCGTGATGACGGCAACGACCAGTATCATTCCCAGCAATGGCAATATGTCCATCGTCACTCTGTCGAACTGCACCTCCATCCCTACCCATATGAAGAAGAACGGCAACATGAAGTAAGTGATCACGTTGAAGTTGTGCTCACACGGTATAGTGTCCTTGAACTCGGCGAATATCATGCCTGCCAAGAAGGCGCCTATGATGGCTGCCAGACCAATGTTCACGGATATCGCCGCCAACCCCAAACAAACGATTATCGCGAGACCGAGCGCACCGAACTCTCCCATGGGAGCAGGCTCCTCACAGGCACACGCATCCGGGTCGCCCGTGCGTTGGAGGTTGGCCCTTTGCTGCCTCCTCCTTCTGCGGCCGGCGATCTTCTTAACTCTGGATATGAACAGGAACATGAACAGAACGAATGCTGCCACTATCGCGGCGTTGATCGCTATGGACAAGGTGCTGGCCTCCGGTTTGATCGCGCCTATTATCACGCCGAGCAGCGCCAAACAGAGTATGTCGTCTATGATCGTCGCACTTACGATGATCTTCGCCTCTCTGGTGTTCATTGCATTCAGGTTCCTCAGGCACTCGACGCCCACGGCGGTGCTGGTACCGAACAGCGCGGCGCCTATGAGTAGTGCAGCATTGAATGAGACCATGTCATGGAACAGGAACAGCATACCGCCGGCGAAGGGTATCACGATACCGAGTATCGCGATGTTCGTCGATACTTTTCCCACTCTCATCAGGTCGCTGAACTTCGTTTCGAGACCGACCGCGAACAGCAGGAAGATTATGCCGATCTCTCCCATTATGTGGAAGAAGCTGACGCTGTCGGGATCGTTGAAATCAGCCACGGAGAAATGGATCAGATCCTGTAACGACGGGTAGAACACGAGCAGGTTGATGAAGACCACACCGGCTATGATCTCTCCGATCAGCTTCGGCATCTTGAATTTCTCAAATACACCTCCCAGGAGTTTTGCGAAGGTAAGCAGAAGGAAAATCTGCAATATGATGAACTCGATGCCGCCCATGGTCTAATCAGTACTGTGTGTATATTCTCATGGCTTTTATTATTTCTTATTGTACAACAGTGCCGCGTCCGCCTGCATGATTAGGCAATACGGGTGTGCGCACACGCCACGAGAGCGTATTCCGTCAAAATCAATTTATAATGATTGATGAGGATATAGGTACGTAACTCATGCAGGGAGGAAAACAATGACAGTATGGTTGTGCAGGGCAGGGCTTCAAGGCCAATATGAGAATAAGTTCATTGATCAGGAGAAGATGTTCCTGATCGGAAGCGTAAGTATCGATCTCACGGGGAAGACGGATATGCAGGAGTTGATGAAACTCGTGTCTGCAAAATATCCGACTGAGCCCGATGGTTCCGTCATCACGATGTCGGCGCAGGCGCGCGCATTCGCCACCAAAGTGAAGGTGGGCGACCTGGTGGTGGTTCCGAGCGGAGGAGAAGAAAAACTCCTGAACATAGGAGTAATTACCGGCGAATACCAATACGACGGAAAGAAGAGCGAATTGAAACACTCGCACACCGTCGATTGGAAATACGGCAAATGGAAGAGAAGCGATTTCGATCCCGATATACTCAGATCGGTCGACGCATTCGATTCGTTCATGCTCTTCTTCAAACTGAGGCAGGATAAGCGCATCAGGGAGATCATAAAGAGTGCAAAGCTGGCACCAAAGAAGAAGGAACCGGCCAAGAAGGTTGCGGAGACCAAGAAGGCCGAACCGAAGAAGAAGGAACCGGCCAAGAAGGCCGCAGCTGAACCTAAGAAGAAGGCCGACAGCGCAGACGATGTCAAGAAGGCATTGGCGGCCGAGAGGGCCGAGGAATTGGCGCTCAGGAAGAGACAGGAGAAGGCTAACAAGGAAGCAGCCGCAAGAGTAGAGAAGGCCAGGAAGGAAGAGGAGGCCAGGGTAAAGAAGGAGCTGGCAGCCGAGAAGGCAGAGGAAGCGGCTCTGAGGAAGAGGCAGGAGAAGGCCAACAAAGAAGCGGCGGCAAGAGTAGAGAAGGCCAATAAGGCAGAGGATGCCAAGAAGGCTGATGAAGCCAAGAGGGCCGAAGAAGCTAAGAAGGAACTGGCAGCCGAGAAGGCAGAGGAAGCGGCTCTGAGGAAGAGGCAGGAGAAGGCCAATAAGGAAGCAGCCGCGAGAGTGGAGAAGGCCAGGAAGGAAGAGGAGGCCAAGGTCAAGAAGGAACTGGCAGCCGAGAGGGCGGAGGAAAAGGCACTCAGGAAGAAACAGGAAAAGGCCCAGGCAGCGGCAGCAGCCAGGTTAGAGAAGGCAAAGGCGGCAGAGGACGCCAAGAAGGCCAAAGAGGACGCCCCGAAGGCGGAGAGCGCCGAAGATGTCAGGAAGGCCCTGGAGGCCGAAAGGGCGGAGGAAAAGGCACTGAGGGATAAACAGGCAAAGGCCCAGGCGGAAGCGGCGGCAAGAGTGGAAGAGGCCAAGAAGGCAGAGGATGCCAAGAAGGCCGAGGCCGTGACAGTCGTCAAGACCGTGTATATCACGCGTTGCTGCAGGGGCCGCGATGACGACGGCTGGGACTACGACATACTGAAGGCAAGGCGCCGCTTCAGGCGCTGAACCCTCACAAACAGAGGAACAGAGCATCAAGACCGAACTGTATGAGTATCACCGGCACCAGCAGGCAACCCGAGAGGTGGACCCTGCCGGTGCCGGCACTGATCGGTATCATGCCGATCAGTGTTGATATCATCAGAACGAAAACTCCCCACACACCAGTCATTGCAACAACCAGGGCAACGATAAGAACGACTATCGCCCCGTTCATTTTTCTTATGTTCACGTGAGATATCATCCTTGCCATCATCTTTCCCGAGCGTATGGTCGCCAGATATCCGATGAGCGACGCCACCGCGACGCTCAGTAACATAAGGATGAATATCCCGTTGCCTATTCCCGACATGGTGTCGCCGATTATCTCACGCACGACGACCATCGTCCCCGTTCTGCCTTTTCCGCTGACAGACAGCGTGATCAATGCGAACACGGTCGCCGCGGTACTTATGGACGAGACCAAAGCGATGTACCGTTCGGCGTTATCCTCATTGACGAACATTCTCGTGAACGCTGCGCCGGCGGTGGCCGTTATGCCGGGGAACCACCCTACGATGCTGCCGGTAAGCACGCCTTTGAGCCCGGTGGCGGATGTTACAGGATATGTATCGTCATCTTCCTGTTCCGGTATCTCGGCGTCAGGCGGCGAGGTTATCAGAACAGGTATACCGAACAGCCCGGTAAGCAGAGGGAACAGCAGCGTGCCGTCCATGACAAGACCGTGATACGGGATCGGCATGAACATGCATATGCAGCCCATGATCCCGGATATCGCGATAAGAGCGGCCGCCAGCCCCCACTTCCTCGGAGAACCCTCACTCAGTATGAGCGCAACGATCGCTATCATCAGTACAACGGCGGTGATGCTGTCCAGGTAACCCCTCAGACCGTTCACCATGAGATACTGCAAAGGTATGGCGACGATCACCGCGGACATGGCGCCGATTACGCTGCCTATGGCAGACGCCCTGACCGCAGCCATCCCCTTACCGTCAAGCAGCAGCCGGTGACCGGGCAGCATGCTCATCACGTTGTCCTGATCGGGAACTCCCGTGAACACGGACGGCACGTAACTGACGAAGGAGTGGACGACGGACGCGGAAACGATGCACGCCGAGAGAAGTATCGGCACATACGACGGATCCGCGAAAACGGAGATGCAGGATTCCATGAACGGGTACGCGATCAGCATGAGCGATGCAAGCGTGTTGACGTGTATCCCCGGAACAAGGCCGGAGAACATGCCCACGGATGCGCCGACGGCGCTCATACATACGACAAAAGCGATAAGTTCGGTCTCCACGATACGCACTGTGCACGGACGCAGATAAACGGGAGATTTACAGTTAGATTATCTTTCAGCGGTCAGGCAACGCAGGCGATTGAACAATATGGTTTTATAACGACTTATGATAACCGATAACGATACGATGGACATCGCGCAGAGAATAGCATTGATAACTGGGAACGCGGAGGAACTGGTGACAGCCGATGAGTTAAAGGAATTGCTGTCTAAGAATGCGAACCCGACGGCGTATATAGGTTTCGAACCGTCCGGCCTGGTTCACCTCGGTTGGACGCTGGTGGCGTCGAAGATATGCGATCTGTGCGATGCCGGAATAGACGTTACGGTACTGTGGGCGGACTGGCACGCATACATCAACGATAAATTGGGCGGCGACCTGGATAACATACAGACGTGCGCCAAATACATGGAAGACTGTTTCGAGGCGCTCGGCGTGAAAAAGGACAAGGTAAGATACGTATACGCCAGCCAGGTGCTCGACAGCATCGAATACTGGGAGAAGGTTATCAAGATCGCAAAAGTAACTTCACTTTCGAGAGTGAAACGTGCGATGACGATCATGGGAAGGTCGGAGGACGAGGCGGAAGTGGACTCGTCCAAACTGTTCTATCCTATACTGCAAGCAACCGACATATTCTGTCTGAACGCGGACATCGCATACGCCGGCATGGACCAGAGGAAGGCGCACATGCTCGCCAGGGATGCCGCCGAGAGACTGGGATGGAGGAAGCCGATAGCTTTGCACACGCCGTTGTTACCGGGATTGAAGGGAGGGGACAGAATGAATCCGGCGGCGGCGAAGATGTCAAAGAGCGATCCGGACAGCGGCGTGAACATACACGATAACGATGATGACATACGAAGGAAGATGGGCAAGGCGTTCTGCCCTCCGGAGAAAGAGGAGGAGAACGCAAACCCCGTTCTTATGTTATGCAAGCACGTGATCATGCCCAGGATCGGGGTTCTGGACATAGACCGTCCGGAGAAGTTCGGCGGGCCCGTTTCGTTCAAAAGTTTTGATGATATCGCAGAGTCATATTTCTCCGGAAAACTTCATCCGATGGATCTGAAGAAGGGCGTTGCCGAGGCTCTCATCAAAGTGCTGGCCCCGGTAAGGTCATACTTCGGATCGAAACCGGAGAACCTTGAGGCGATCAGGGAAGTTCTGAAGGGATTAGGGAAGCTCTGATTCCTTTTTCAACTTCCTGAACTCACTCATCGTCCTGTGCATACAGATGTGCAGCATAGCCTCAACGTCACCTGTCCCGGAAAGACCTGCGGCGCCTCCGTGCCCTCCGCCGTCACATACCGTTTCCTTTCCGATATCTTTCATCAATTCTCCGAGATGTATGCCGCGCCTGACCATCTCCTGGTCCGCGCGTGCGCTCAGCCTGAACTCATCGTCCCGCTGCGACCCCACGAAAACGACATCCGCGCCCGCGTTCAGCATGGCTTTGCATACGGACGCCTCAAAGCTCCCGCCGTACGACGTTGCAACTATCATGTCTCCCACGCGATCGAACTTGGAACGCTCCAGCCCCTTCATCACCGCTACGCGTTCCGACATGCTCGCTTCTGAACGCGAGAAGTCCATCGCCTCATCCATCTTTATTCCCGTTTCATCCATGACGTCGGCGAACGTGCGCATCAGTTGCGTGTTTGCGAACGAGAAATGGCCGCTGTCGGTCAGCATACCGCAAAGCAATGCCATACCGACATCCCTTCCGATCCTCAGACCGGACGCCTTTATTATATCGTATATCAGCTCGCAGCATGCTACCTTACCGTCATCACATACGAACTGCACATCCGTCCATTTGTCCGTCGGTCTGTGATGGTCTATCACCACACTATCGGGAGGGACGTGAACGTCGGGGGTCAGCTGTTCCGGCGACGAGGTGTCAACGACCACGACCAACTCATACTCGGAGATGTCACACTCGGAAAGGATACTGACGCCCATCTTGTCCATGACCATCTTCGCCACCCTGTCCACGCCGTCCGGAGCGTATATCCTGCCGGGCGGGAACGATTCGGCGATCGCATAGGCGGAACCGACCGCATCCATATCCGCGTTGCCGTGCACCAATATCACTTTGTTCTTGCCCTTCAGCGTCTCGCCGACGTATCCCAACATCATTTGCGCCCCACCCTTGACAACAGACCGCCTTTCTTCTTCACCAGGCCGGTGAGCAGTATATCCGATCTGTATATTCTGACGGTGATGTATATCATCAGCATCGAGAAGAACAACAGGTATCCGAGGCCCGCCCATATCATGAACGTGTTCCCCAACATCAGATTGTTCATTATCATCATCGGATGCGTGAACGGTATGGCGAACAGCGCAACCTTCAACGCTTCCGGCAATGTGTTGAAGTCCGTGAACATGGTCACGAACATGGGTATCATCGCAAGCACGCCTATCGGTAACGTCAGCGTCTGTGCGGCCTTGTAATTCTTGACGAAAGCGCCGAGGACCATGCACATGCCGAGCGCGGACATGATCGCCAGGAATATGACCAGTGCGACAATGCCCCAATCCATCAGCGACAGCGTAAGGCCAAGCGACTCCAGGGACAGCGCCCCCGCACTCTGTGCCAGGCTGTTCGTGTACATGTACATACCGAACAGGTAGATGAGGCCGAAGAGAAGGCCCGCGATCGCCGAACCGATCAACTTTCCGCTGACTATCGTCGTTCTTTTGACGGGAAGCGTGAGCAGCGTTTCCAGTGTTTTATTCTCCTTCTCATTGCCCATCGACGATATTATCATCCCACCGATCATTGTTATTATCACCATGATGAGTATGGGCATAAGCATCGACTGCGACTGCAGCGCGCTTGAGATGTCCGCCGGCGTGATGCCTTCGTACATCTTTCCGTTGAATATCGTTATGTTCTTTTGCCCGTTCAAAGGATCCAGCGCAGGGGATTGCACATACAGGGACAGGAGAAGGGGCTCCGTGGCGCCCGGATCTATAAGGTTATCTATGATGCCCAGCGAGGTCCTAACGTTAACGTACGAGATCATCTGGGATACCACAGCTGTTGATACGGCTCCGAACATCCCCATCTCCACATCATTCCAGTATACATAGATCGTTCCGTTGTTCCACGGGCCGCCGGTCCCGCCGGCCGCCGCCGATTCGGCGATCCCCGTTATATTATTCGAATAATTCTCATCGAACACCAAGAGTATGCTGACTCCCGCTTCGTTCATCATATCCCTGACGGCAGCAGCATCGCCGCTTATCACCACGCTGTACAGGCCGGGATCCAGGACGACAATGCGGTCTGTATCGGTTCCGTAGAGATCTTCGATGTATGACAGAGCGTCCTTGTAATATCCTTCCGTCTGTTCGTATTGTATCGGGTCGGTCAGTATGCCCACGGCCGGAATTTCCGACGCCCTGTCCACTTCCGAGCCTATCATGCTGCCGAGGGATGCGAACACTATCGCAATGGCGATTATAGGAATAACAGATGCGGGTGTGAGAAGCTCCTTCAGTTCCTTCCTTACGAGATTCCAAAGGTGGTTCATCTCTTCACCGCCGCTTTTATGAAAACTTCTTCGATCGTATTCACGTTGAACCTTTCCTTCAATTCGGCCGGCGTTCCTTCGAGTATCATCTTCCCGCCGTCTATCATGCCTATGCGGTCGCACAGCTGATCCACTTCGAACATGTTGTGCGACGACAGCAGAACTGAAACGCCGCTCTTTGCTATCCCTCTGACAATATCCCTGATGTCGAATGCGTTGACCACATCAAGTCCCGAGGTTATCTCATCGAGTATCGCAAGTTTGGGGCCGGGCATTATCGCCCTCGCGATCAGAAGCCTGCGCATCATTCCTTTGCTGTATGTCTGCACCTTGGAATCTATCCTGTCGCCGAGGTTCGCTATGCTTATCCCATTTTCGATCATCTTCTCCGTGTCTTCGCCGGATGTGAAGAAGCCCGCCATGAACCTGATGTATGCGCGTCCGGTGAGATCCTTGTATGCGCCCGCATCCTCCGGAAGGTAGCTTATGCATTTCCTTATCTCGTCGGCCTCAGTTCTCATATCCCTGCCGCATACCTGAATATCGCCGGACGACATCGTCAGAAGAGTGGATATCATACGGAGCGTCGTTGTCTTACCGGCGCCGTTCGGCCCGATCAATCCGTATATCTCTCCCTCTTTCACTGAGAAGCTAACATCGTCCACCGCACGGTGGTCCCCGTAACTTTTGCTCAGACCCTTCACAACAAGCGCATCAGTCATTCTATCAGCAGTATAATGAAAGGGGAGGTAAAAAGGTTTTACCGGCGCGGTCCGCAGTTATTCGGATTTCGTCAGCGTCAGTGTGCGTGCGCATCTCCCAGCAAAATGGCTATCAGTGCGATCGCAACGATCCCGGCGACGACGATCATCAGCGATTTCAGACTGTCGCGGCGCTCATGGAACGCTTCCGGAAGCAGACTGTAGATACCGACGTACATGAATATCCCGGTCGCTACGGCAAGCGGTATGAACATTGCGAAATCTTCGAGGACATCCACGAGAGGCATGGACAGGATCGCCGCCAGCGGCGTGATCAGTATGAATATGATCATGAATACGAGCGTCTTCTTTTTATCTATGTTCGTAAGCGTGAATATCGACGACAACGCAAACACGTCTGCGAATTTGTGCAGCGATATGCCGATCAGCACGAACGCTGTCAGCTCCCCGCCGTGATTGATGGCCAGTGCGATCACCAGGCCGTCGACCACGGCATGTATGGCCAATCCTATGAATGCGGTAAGCGACGTCACTTCGTGAAGGTGGTCCTTGTCGACGCATTCATCGCACGCACATCTGTTCATGTGCATCCTTTTCACAATGACATCGACGAACAGCACCACCAGGAATCCACCGACTATCCACAGGACGGGATCCATAGCGCCCGCGCCGCTCTCATGGGCCTCTTCGAACGTTTCCGGTAAAAGCATGAAGAAAAGGATACCGAGGAATATTCCCGCCGAAAGCGCGACCATCAGGTGCACCTGTCTCATATCAAGCTTCATCATTCTCGGCAGGAACGCTGCAAGCAGGGAGACTGCGAGTATCACTGCCACGAATATCAGCAGTATGACATACGGATCCATATCTTCGAACATATGTTTTTGTAAAAGGGGATGTTATTAAACATTTGCTGAATAGTTATTAACATATATACCAAAAAGCATGCTCCGGTTAATAACGTGATAGAATGACGATAATAAGCATATCATTACCGGAAGAAAGCGCAAGATCGCTTGAAACGATACAGCAGAGCCTCGGACTCTCGGGAAGGAGCGAAGCGGTACGCGCGTCAATAAAGATAGCGGAAGCGGAGATGAAGGACACCGAAGAGCTTGGAGAAGAGGTGGAAGGCGTTCTGATTGTCGTTCACAGCACGCACGGCGACCAATGGATAGGGATGCTTCAGCATAAGTACGAGAATATCATAAAAACGCAGCTGCATTCGCACCTGCAGAATCGAAAATGCTTGGAAGTGATGATACTGTCCAGCGATTCCGGTACGCTGGGCAGCATGATCAAAGAAATATACCGTATGGGTAAAGCGGATTACGTGAAGTTCGTAAGAAGCCGTTAGGCTTTGGACTCACTGGGAGCCCATCGCCTTGTTTATCGTTTCCTGGAGGCTCTGGAACTTCTCCCTCAGGGATTTCTCCTGACGGTCCAGCGCCTTTATCCTCACATCCAGGGTCTCCATGGAGTCCTCGATCTCGGTCATCAAAGCGTCCTTGTTCTCAGCTTTGATCAGAAGCGCGCCGACGCCTTTGTAAACATCTCCGG
>Ga0123356_10007621_pt1 | contig 10787 bp, 18 predicted proteins | sample TergutEmb28metaG_2_FD_92546 | JGI IMG/M metagenome (GOLD analysis project Ga0123356, IMG submission 92546) | Embiratermes neotenicus P3 segment gut microbial communities from Petit-Saut dam, French Guiana - Emb289 P3 | ecosystem: Host-associated > Arthropoda: Insects > Digestive system > Gut ... | reverse complement strand
ATTATATTCTTCTTTAATCCAATATGGAATTCTGCTATCTGTATGCTTTACAGTATTATCAATTAGTAAAGGTAAGAATCGTTTTAATTTGCCGTTTTTTAAATATTCCTCTGCTTTATTTATTTCTTTTTCTACCCATGGACTTTCCATCGCTTCGTTTGAAATAAAATAAACAAATATTCCAGAAGCATCAATCCCACTAAATATTTCATCAATTGTTTTATTACCAATCTCAAAAGTCCAAGCATCATAGATTACACTAAATTTTCCAAGTTTCTTGGCAACCATTTCTACATAACCTTTTTGTTGACTGCTGTGTGATAAGAAAGCATTTATCATTGAATCACTCTCCTTAAATAATAAAAAATAATGTCTCTCTTAGCTTGTTCTTTATAAAGAATATAACATATTACTCTTAAAGTCAAGCATTACGACATCACACGTCAATAACGAAGGAAAATTTCACCACTAAAAGGGTCAAATTCATGAGGGAAAATTGCACCTCCACAAGGATTAAGCCGCCCACATGTTTCTCTCGTCAGTATAGTAGTATTTATTAATAAGGATTTTTGTTACGTCAGGCAAATGGTTATAAGTATCTTTATTTCGCAAACCCAAAGGAGACACTTTATAAAATTCTTTTCTATGTAATGCCATAAAACCTATCTTCTGACTAAATAAAAATTGAACTTTCTTTTTCACAATAGTTTTTTAGATTCTATTCGAAACTTAAAATTATAAAAAACCCACAATTGTCGGTTGTGCGTTCGTGGCGGACTGTAAATAATTTATCAAGGTCGTGAGAATTTCATAATGGAACAAATGCGCTTTCCTGTGACTGAGGTTGAATAGCAAACTTTTTGTTGAAGGCAGAAATGTAATGATAAAGTATACGATTTGCCTCTTCCATCGTGTTATTTTTTTATGTTTAAGCCATGTCGGCAGCCTGTCTTGCAAAGTACCCCATAATCACTCAATACGGCCTTTTGCTTGTGGCGTATGGGTGCTTATCATCGTTATTCCCAATCTCTCTTCAACAAAAGATCCAAACTGAGTCTTGTCCAGAGGTTTTCCTGCCAGTATTTCATCCGCTGTGCATTTCTCCTCTTTTTTAGTGTTTACGAAGAAAATTTCTGCCTTATCAGCGTAGAATTCAAGTGGAATACCGTATTTTGTAAATAAATCCATTTAGGGGACGTTACGTTTAACGATTTCGCAGCCCGAGGGTGCGATCAGCGTCAATTGTGTGTTGTATACAGTATGGGCGTATTTAATTTTTCTATTAATTATTTATAAATATTTTTGCAATAATATATAATTCATCGTAATTTATATCTTCAAAGACTGTTGCATCTATTGTTATTATTTTTCCAACTCCAATTTCACCCATTTTATAATATTTATGCACACTTTCAAAATTTTCTTTATTTTCACCTGCCGTATTATGAACCCAATGTCTTTTTCCCAATACATCTCTTTCCATATATCTTTTAAATAAAATGTCAAATTTCCCATAAAACAAAAATGTTAAACACTCACAATTATATTTTTCTAATAATATTTTAATTTGATCCAATTCATTATTCTTAAAATTACTTTCTAAAATACAAATATTATTAGATTGTATTGTTTTTTCGGCTATATACAACATAAGTAAAAAAGCAGCGAAACTCCCTTTTTTTTAACTATATCTTCAATAGAGCCAAAACCCTCTCCAAGTACCTCTTTTATAACATCTTTATTAAAACAAGGAATATTCAATAAATTTGATAATTTATTGGAAAATATAGACTTTCCAGCTGCACAGCATCCGCCAACCAAAATTATTTTATTTTGCATTATTTATTTTAAACATTATTTTTTATATTGTCAATATTTTCAGAATATCTTAGAGTTGTATTTCGAATAACACTAGATTAGTACAAAAATGCTTTTTCCGATTCTAGATGTTTAATAGATATATTGACAGTCGGAAAATATTAGTATAATATTTTTATTAAATTAAAAAAATAAGAAAGAAATATGCAAGATAAAGAAATCACGCACGAAGAATTGAAAAAATATCCCAGACTTGGCTGCTAAGAAAGAAGATGAGTACTTATATCACGAAGGATACGTATACTGCTCAATTTGCCTAGAGAGCGGCGATTATTTTGAAAATACAACAGTAATTAAAAGAGCAAAAAATAACGGGGAAGAAATAACCGCTTTTGACAAAACAGAAAAGTGTACAACCAGAGATGGTAACTACAGATTTTGGGAAGAATTATACCATTACTATCCTATGATCATAGACGGAAACGTGCATTTTAAGATTATATATGAAGAAATAAAAAGGAGTCCTTTGGGTGAACGCCCTTCTGATAGCTATGACGAGCAGCGAAAACTTACTGAGTTTATTTACAAGGTTAAAGCAGACGGTATTAGAGATTTAGAAGGCTAATAAAAATAAAAAGATTAACGAAAATATATGGTATCATAATGAATAAAAAATAATAAAACATCGCATACCAAACAAAAAATACTTCAACGGTGAAAAGCGCCGAATACGAGGTTATATAGAATGTTAAGTGCAAGTATATTGAGTTGACAAAATATAGAGAATAAATACTTGACAAAATATATTAAATAATAGAAAATATCAGAAATAAGGCATGTAATATATTATTGGGTTAAAGAATAAAAGAAAAAATTATTGAAATAATGGAAAAATGGGCAAAAAAATGATATACAGCTTGAATATGAATCATGGGGTAAAATTATGAAAATACGAATGGACGAACTAATACAATCTATCGGTACTGCTCTTAATATTGTTGAAAGCAGACTATTGGGAGCAAGTAACAATCATGGAAAACGCATTGCGGTACTATGTTCTCTAATGGGAAAAGAATTGAAAATGGATAAAGAGGAATTAAAGGCGGTTACAACTTGCGCTCTTTTCCACGATAATGCTCTGACAGAATATATACAATCAGAACATAAAAAAGATGATACACAGGGGAAAAATTTTAAGCTTCATTGCGAATACGGACAAAGTAATATTGAAAAATTACCCTTCAAAACAGATATAAATGGTTTTATTTTATATCATCATGAACATGCAGACGGCAGCGGTTTATTCGGAAAGAAAGAAGATGAAATTCCCGTTGGCGCTCAGTTGATTGCGATAGCGGATATAATTGATGTTATTCATCATTTGCAGCATTTACCGGTTGAAAATATACCATTATTACAAAAAGAAATAGAAAAACAAAAAGGCAAGCATTACACGAAAACGACAGCAGATGTAATGATTTCTATATTGAATAAAGAAACAATTTTTTCACTTAATGATGAAAATATAAGAAAAACTGCTAGACAATTATTGCCTGCATGGGAAGTAGAAGCACAGGACGAAGCAATAATTCGCCTTGCTGGTCTTTCTGCAAAAATTATTGACTATGCTTCTGTTTTTACGAGAAAACACTCTATTCAAATTGCAAATAAAGCTTGGCTAATGGGTAGTTATTATAATTTTGATCCTACTATGCAGGCAAAAATCTTTTTAGCTGCGGCGTTACATGATCTTGGAAAACTTTACACACCTACAGAAATATTAGAGAAACCCGGGAAACTTGATGAAAATGAATTTAACATAATAAAGGCTCATGTCAGAGGTACTTACGATCTTTTAAATGAAGTAACAGGTTTTGAAGATATTTGCCGTTGGGCTTCAAGTCATCACGAAAAACTGGATGGTACAGGATATTGCTTTGGAAAAAAAGCGGAAGAGCTGGACTTTATATCACGCCTTCTTGCTTGTACAGATATTTATCAGGCTGTTTGCGAAGAACGCCCATATCATCCTGCGCGAAACCACAACGATACAATGCAAGTATTGTTCAGCATGGCTCAAAAAGGGTTTATAGACAGCGGTATCGTTAAGGATTATGAAACAGTTATGGCGGATTATTCGCTTAAAGATGTGCCGTCTCCGATGAGTGAATTTTAATCTTGCAAAAAAGATTAAAAACATGTAGTGAATAAATGACTGTTGAAAATATTTTAATAAAAATAGAGGATTAAAATGGAATATGTCATTGGAAAGAAAATGGATTTAGAAAATATACTCAAATTATATAGACAATTTAATCAAGATATTGATATATTTGCTGAGTTTAAAATGGAAGATGCAAATATAGTTTGGGATGAAATAGAAAAATATAATATTAAATATTTTCTGGCAAAAGACAATGGAATAATAATAGGTTCATGTTATATATGTATTATTCCAAATTTAACATATAATGGAAAATCAATAGGATTTATAGAAAATGTAATAACAGATGAAAAATACAGAGGAAAAGGAATTGGAAAAAAATTAATGGAAATGGCAATAGAATATGCAAAAGAAAATAATTGCTATAAAATAATTTTGCAAAGTGGAATAAAAAGACCGGAAGCGCATAAATTTTATGAGAAAGTTGGTTTTAATGGGGAATCAAAAAAGGCATTTGAGTTACGTTTATAAACGTTAAATAAGGGAAAATAATAAAAACCACTTGACAATAGGCAATATATTGCGTTATAATAGGTAATAGGTTGCCTATACAGGAGGAAAAAATGAATAGAACAATCAAGGAAGAGTATATTTTTGGTATGGTTTTATTGCTTGCGAACAAATTACAGATTTGGGGGGATAATATACTTGAGGATATTACATTAAAACAGTGGTTTTTGTTAATGCTTATATCCAAAATGATTGTTGAAAATCCGACAATAAAAGAAATTGCAGAATTTTCCGGAACTTCAAGGCAAAACACAAAAAAAATGCTGGAGCAGCTTGCAAAAAAAAATTATGTAAAGATAAATAAATCAAAAACAGATGAAAGGGCATTAAATATAGTATTAACAAAAAAGACTTTTTCATATTTTACAGAAAATGAGAAAAAAGCCGCTGATAACGTAAATTTACTATTTAACGATATAACTAGTGATGAATTAAATGTTACAGAAAGAACACTGGAAAAACTGCTTAAAGTTTTCAAAATACAACCATTAGAATTAAAGAAGGTAAATTAATTATGAATAAATTACTGCATATATTGACGGTTTTAATTATTCTTTTAGCATTAATCACAAGCGGACTTGGGCTTTTTTATACAACAGATGGGCAACCATATAATTTCATAAATCAATATGGCGATAATATAAAAATATACGGTAATGGTATATATAAAAATGATACGCTTTTTATGGCTCCGATATTCAGAGGAACTGATTGTACAATATTCTTCCTGGCTATTCCTTTAACAATTATTTCGCTGGTATTAGACATTAAGAAAAATACAATAAAAACAAAATTATTTTTGACTTCTTTAATCGCGCTATTTGTTTATTATTCAGCAAGTATTTCGCTTGGGATTGTTTATAATGTATTGCATTTGATTTATATTGCCTTATTCGGAAGCAGTTTCTACGCTTTAATAACTGGTTTTACATTGCTGAAAAACTATAAGATTAAAAAAGATATAAAAATGCAAACAAATGGTTTAAAAATATTTTTAGTATTTTGCGGATTATCATTATTTATTGCATGGCTTCCTGATATTATTACTTCCATAATTAATAAAAAATCATTGGAGCTTATAGAAGTATATACAACACAAATTACTTATGTATTAGATATGGGAATAATATCACCATTAATATTTATTTGTATGTATAATTTATTAAAGAAAAATGATATAGGGTATATTCTTTTGGGAATAATTTTAACTATTTTAATAATTATAGGCATTATGCTGCCTATACAGTCAATATTTCAAATATCAGCTGGAGTAAGTATACCAATAGAAGCATTAATTACAAAAGTTGGAATATTTGTTTTATTGGCGATTGTAGCGCTATATTACGAAGTAAAATTATTTAAAAGTATATAAGGAAATTAGTTTTAAAAAATATTATCTGGAACTGGATTTAACAGAAAAGAAAACGGTATATATATGGGTAATTACGATCTAAAAGATACTCCAAAAATGATCAAAAAAGTTCATAAACAAAAAATATTTTTTGATAAATTAATTTAAAAAGTTTCGTGTGAGACTTTAAATTCATCAGTGGGTAATAAATGCTCACACCATGGGAGGAACGTATGCCATATCTAGAAAAGATTGAAAAAACAATGATTAAGGAAAGAATCCCACAGGAAATAATCAAAAAATTAAAAATAGAGCATCCGGTTAATAATGATCCAAAAAATGTTATTGCGGTTATCGAAAGAATGGATAAATTACTATCTGATGAACAACGGTTTGCTGTAATGGAAAAGCAGGGTTGTTGTAAAAGCGGTCAGCGTGATCGTGATTGCAAGGCATTTGGTATAGAACACAAAAATAAACCGCTTGCAGAAAAAATAAAATTATTATCTGGCATACAGTATATGATGATACCCCGCCTTAACAAAGATAATACAATTACAGTATCCTATGGCGGTAATCAAAATGGAATACATACGGGTAAAACAACTTGTTCATGCGGGCAAATAAAGGAATTAAAACAACCTTTTTCTGTAACGCCAACATTTTGCGGCTGTTGCGCTGGGCATTTTTTGTACCATTACCAAAATGCACTTGGGATTAAATTGAAATTAAAAGAAATTGTATCTTCGCCGTTAAATACAAATGGTGAAAAACCCTGTGAATTTAAATTTGAAATTGTTGATTCAAAAAATCAAAGAAGCAAAAAATCAGTAAATAAAAAGTAATTAACGCTGCGCCGTATGTTCAGCGGCCAGCAATTTTTATGGAAAATGAAAAACCGTCGATGGATGATTTAATTATTGAAACTCATATAGGGTTGGAAAGGCAAGGACCAGGAAATCATGAAATGACTATTAAGGCATTAAGCTTTATTGATGATCACGGTAAATTTCCTAAAACATTAGACTTGGCTTGAGGGACTAGCGGACAAACAATGGTTCTTGCACAAAACATTACTGGAAATAAAACAATAGAGGCTTATATTAAAGAAGATAAATATGAGATGGAGTTATTCTCAAAATATAAACAATATTACGGATATGTTTTTATATTGGAAAAAAAATATAGTAAAAATAAGTAATGGAAATTCAAGTAATAAATGTAAAAAAAATATTACCTGGAACAGGATATAATGACAAATTAATATGAAAAAAGGCTGGTACTGCATATAGCACACGATATATGATGTTCCACACCTTGCTTAATTAGTATACTACAATAAAATAAAAAGAATGTCAAGTTTTTTTTTGGAAATAAATTAAAGTTATTAAAATAATATTTCCTTTAGCTAGTCCTATGTATAGAAAAATGTCATATATTATACTTTTTGGGCTTTTCTTCTCTTGCAAGCATTTAAGAGTAATAAAAAACAACCAGATAAGCAGAAAAATTTACTTTTTACCTAAAAAATCCCATGAAAATATTAAAGTTTTTACAATATGTTAACCGATAAGTAAGCATTACCATGACACAGCTGAATGAAAATGATTTAAATAAAATTAAGGCAGCTATGCAGGTTATTTATGAATATAACTTACAATTGATCCGCAAGCACGAGCCAGAAAAATATTATTTTGAAAAAGTTAAGAATAAAAAATTGGGCTATGTTTTGTATGTGCGATATAGAGACAATGGAGTAGTAGTACCATCGCACTGGACAACAAAGACTAATGATATGATAGCGGCGGAACAATACGCTATAGAAAACAGGGAAATACTGCTAAATAAATATTATGGCAGGGATAATATTAAAAAACCCTGTAATGAACTATATTCTATCCTGAGAAAATACTATACAGCAAACTCTGAATATTTAGAAAATGATATTAGCCGCGGTAAATCTATAAGCAGCAGAGCCAGAACCAGTTATCATAATTTTATTACAAGGCAATTTATACCATACCTAAAGAAAAACAAAATAACGGATTTTGAACAGATAGACGTGCCATTATTGGCAAGATTTCAAAATCAACTGTTAAAAGGTACGGATAAAGAAGCAGGGCTAAAACCGCAAACTATAAAGATATATCTTTGGACCGTATCTAATATATTTAATAACCTTGTTATTAACGGTGAGTTAAAAATAAATCCTTGCAAAAATTTGGTAAAAATAAAAATAAAAAAAGAACGGATAAGAGGCTGTTATGAGATAACAAAACTTAAGCGGGTATTTAATAAAACATGGAGAAATCAATTATATTATCTGCTATGCATTGTTATATATACTACAGGAATGAGAAATAGTGAAATTGAGAGAATTAGAGTAAAGGATTTAATTGTAATTGACAAAGTGCATTTCATTAATATTATAGAAAGCAAAACTGAAAACGGCATACGGATAGTGCCATTACATGATTTTGTTTATCGTAAAATTATGTGTTATGTGAGAAAAAACAAAAAGAAAGACACTGATTTAATATTTAAAAATGAGGGAACTGTCAAAATAATGAGTAAGACTTACGAAAGAGCAAATCTTGAATTGGCAGAGTTTACAAAGTATACCCAGGGACAACTGCTGCAGGAGAATATTACATTTTATTCAGGCCGGCATTTTTGGAAAACATTAATGGATAGCGAAAAACTGGGTGATATAGAAGAATATTTTATGGGGCATAAGGTATCAGCCAATGTAGCAAAGAGATATAACCATAAAGACAAACAGGGAAGAAAAAAATTGCTTGAAAGGGCCAAGAAGGTATTTCAAATACTGGATAAATATATATTTGTTTAACATTAATATTATGTTTGCCAATATGCTCTTATAATGATAAAATCAATAATTAAAAAATAGGAGAAATTATGAAAAAACTTACACTGTTAGTAATAATTTTTGTATTTATATCTACGGCTTGTGAACAGAATAATTTTATATCTTATGATATTGATAGAAGGCCTACTGAAAGAGAAATTAAAAAAGTAGTATTAAAATCTCTGCAGGGAATAAGCGCAGAACCAAAAAGCATTGACATAAGAGATGTATACGGTCCTTATTATAGTTCTGATAAAAATCAATATGGTAATGATACGGGATGGATAGCATTAATTAATTTTAATTGGGTAAATATGAGAGGGCAACGCGAGCGTCAAATGTGGTATTTTGCGATTACTAATAATATTGGTATAGATATTCCGGATCAGAATAAAGCAAAAGAGGCATTTGAAAGGTATTATACTCCGAGTAAGTTCCTTCGTTAGAATAGTGTTTTTAATTGATCATTATCCAGGTCACTAAGGAAGCCGCCAGCCCTACGCCTAAGCTCAATGATATCGTCTTCCATGTTTTTAACTGTAATTCCAATCGATAATAATCTTGACGCAAGTGTACGTAAGTCGTTTGCATCCTGTCCAACGCTGACTGCAATTTCGGAAAGTTCTCCCTGTATCCTTCCAAGTCCAGCGTCAAGCTCTCCAATGAGTTCTGCAGCAAATCCCATCTGTCCGCCATATTCAATATCTCGCCCGCTATATCTGTAATCTCTCCGCTGGCTGTCTGTGAGCCTTCCAGTAATAAATCCTCCATAGAAGGAAAAGCTGCATATAACGATAATTGCAGCAAGAAAAACAAACAAATTAATATTAATATTTTTTTCAATATTGCACACATTTTTACTCCCTGATTATTTTATTTCGTAATGAGGCCAGTCAGCCTGCGGCGAGAGCCAGTCAGCTCCGCAAATTAGTCCTATAGCTCTGCCGCAGTTTCTTATATGTTCAAATTGCATTCTGAAATGCGCAAGATCCCATGTAGGATTTCCCCGGCCGTCTACAGGCAGCACATCCATCGCAAGACCTTCAATATGCTTGCTTTGCAAGGTCCAGGTAATTACCCTGTTGTCGTTCTGACTGCGGATAAGCCATAATCCGGCTTCCTGCCTTAATCTGTTTACCTCTTCAAGCGGTTGGCGCCCCTGCGCAAAATAAGCCGATTGAACAGCAGGCGTTCTGCGCCCTTCAAAAACAATATATTGATCATCTCCAAGAACTGCATCAAGGCGGCTTAAAAACCCTATGAATGCAGGCTGCGCTCTTTTATCAAGTTCAGTCAGCATTTTTTTACTTCTTTCTGTCATTATTGAACTCCTCCAATTTTATTATTCTCAGCATCATTCATTTGCGGATTCCAATACTTGCCTTTAACGCCGTTATTTGTTACCTGTATTGCCATGTAAGATGTTCCCATAGACACTGTTGCTGTAAGAAACGCCCCAATAGGAAACCCTTCATATTTATTAAATAAATGCAACGCTGCGGTTATAATAAACATCGCCCCTATTGCAGACATGCAGAATATAAAAGCCATCGTCTTGCTTATTTTCATCCCTGCTTTAACTCCCTAATTGCATCTTTAATAAATTCCATGGAAGCGGATATTTTTGTTAATTCTTTATCGACCGTATCGATTTTGTCGCGTAATTCCGTAACTAAAGTGTTATGCTCCACCCGCAGATTGCCGACTTTTTCACCTAACCCGTTTAAATCGCGTTCAATCTCAGTCATTTTTTGTTCGCGCTTTCCTTCTTTACATCCCTGTGAATAAAGGATTACAGCTAACGGTAAGAGAAAAATCACGGTCTGGATTAGTCCGTAGACTAACAATTTATCCTCCATTGCTTTATTTCTCATTTTCCGTAGCATCATCCGGTTCTGGACGCTGCGGCTGTTTTATCTCCCAGTCGTTTTTTTCTTCGTTCCACTCAACGCCGGAATGAGACGGTTTTTTTTTAGTCCAGTCATTGTTAGTTTCGTCCTCATCATGGAACCATT
>Ga0123356_10007620_pt1 | contig 10788 bp, 7 predicted proteins | sample TergutEmb28metaG_2_FD_92546 | JGI IMG/M metagenome (GOLD analysis project Ga0123356, IMG submission 92546) | Embiratermes neotenicus P3 segment gut microbial communities from Petit-Saut dam, French Guiana - Emb289 P3 | ecosystem: Host-associated > Arthropoda: Insects > Digestive system > Gut ... | reverse complement strand
TCAGAAATCCCTCCACCGGTAAAAAATCTAAATTTTTTCTAAAGACCGCTGTAAAAAAGGTGTAGACGGGATTGACTTCTTCGATAGGAAAGTCGGTGCCAAAGGGGAGCCACCCCAGTTGATTTTTTTGCTGTTGAAAAGCGTACGCGCCCTTGATCCGCTCCCCTATCCGATCCACTGCCCAAAACATGTCGGAAGTGGCATGGGTGGGTTGGACAGAGGGGATGATGGAGTATTTCTTAAAAAAGTCAAAATCTTGGGGCGCGATGATTTGGGCGTGTTCAATGCGCCAACGCAGGTCGTTCTCTCCTCTTAATATGGCGCCGTACACCTCAAAGGCAAGGCGGTTGGCGGCGTCTCCAATGCAGTGGGTGGCCACTTGAAGACCAGAATTGTATGCTTTTTGACATAAGGTCAGAAATTGTTCTTTTGTGATGACGGGAATGCCTGTGGTAGAGGGGTCGTCGTTGTAGGGAGCGAGCATCCAGGCGCCACGCGAGCCTAAAGCGCCGTCTACGTAGAGTTTGACGCAACTAACCGTAAGGCGGTCGGTGCGGTAGGGCGCGGTAAATCGCTCAAAGTTTTCATCTGAGGGGCTCATCCATGCGTCTACCCTCATTTTCAAACGCCCGGATTGATGGAGGGCATCGATCAGTTGAATCGCAGACAAGGGTAAGCCTGCGTCGCTTACTGATGTGAGTCCTGATTGATAGCAGAAAGCGGCTCCTCTCATTATGTACTCGATTAGCTCCTCTGTGGATGATTCGGGAACAGCCTCTAAAAAGCGGTCGGCGGTGTGTTCTCTAAATAGTCCGGTAAACTTTCCGTTTTGTACAATGGCCTCTCCCGGAAGGATAGAGGCGTCGCCCACTTTGATTCCCACCCGTTTGATCGCCTCCTCGTTAGCTACCACAGCATGACCGTCCACGCGCCTGAGCACAACAGGCGCTTGGGGATACAACCGATTAAGCTCTTTGTTGTTTGGGAAGCGCCGGTCGCGCCATAAGTTTTGATCCCAGCCAATACCCACGACCCACTCCGATGGAAAATCGGCGTAATGGGCGACCACACGCTCTAACACCTCCTCGTAAGAGGTTGCTCCCCTGAGGTCTGCGCAAGAGAGACTTTTGCCTAAAGATACAAAGTGGCAATGGGCGTCGTGAAAGCCCGGGTAGATGGGGGCGCCCTGCATGTCAATTTCATGCACAGAAGTGTACACGGCTCGGATGTAGTCCGTTGTACCAACCGCAACAAATCGCCCCTCCTTAATTGCGAATGCCTGGGCTTGTGAAAAATTGTTGTCTACGGTGTAGACCTGCGCGTTGTACACCAACAGATCAACCTCTTGTTTTGTCGGGCAACCAAGGTACATCATAGTTCTTTTCGTAACCTTGCAATGGGAATGTTGAGTTGTTCCCGATATTTGGCCACTGTACGGCGTGCAACTCGATACCCTTTTCCCAGCAACAACATGACAATCTCCTCGTCCGTCAAGGGCTTGCCCTTTTCTTCTGTTTCAACGCTTTCTACCAAAATATTTTTGATCTCACGGGTGGAGACCTCTTCGCCCTGATCGTTGGTGATCCCCTCTGAGAAGAAGTATTTAAGGGAATAGATCCCAAAATGGGTCTGTACATATTTGCTATTCACCACCCTGGATATGGTAGAAATATCAAGGCCTGTTTTTTCTGCTATGATTTTAAGTACCATGGGACGGAGTTTTGTCTCGTCTCCCTCCATAAAGAAGTCCCGCTGATAATCGATAATGGCGTTCATGGTGTTGAGTAAGGTGTGCTGCCTTTGCCTGATCGCTTCGATAAACCATTTGGCGGAGTCCAATTTTTGCTTTACAAAGACGGCCGCTTCTTTGGCGTCCCGCGCGGCATGGTTTGCAGATTTCATTAGGATGTCTGCATATTTCTTATTGATTCGCAATTCGGGAACAGAAAAACGAGGCATCGTCAATTGAAGCGCTCCATCTCTTAGCTCCACATAAAAATCGGGCGCTACCTGCTGGGTTCTGTCGTCGTAAGAGTCGCCAATGTTTCCTCCCGGGCGCGGATTTAGTTTAATAATCTCTTCGATGGCCTCTTTTAGTTGCGTCTCTGACAAAAAAAGACGTTGCCGGATTTTATCGTAGTGTTTTTTTGTAAATTCTGTAAAGCAGTCCTGAATGATTTGACGTGCGACTTCTACCTTTGGCTGATCTGCTTTTGCCTCTAACTGTAGCACGAGACACTCTTGTAAATTTCTGGCTCCCACGCCAGTGGGTTCAAACTCCTGAATAATATGCAATATTTGCAGCAACTCCTTGGAAGAGGTTTCAATACCGACTTTAAAGGCAATATCGTCTGTTAATGACTCTAAATCGCGGCGCAAGTAACCATCATCGTCCAAGCTCCCGATAATAAAGAGCGCCAATTCGCGATCCCGCTCACTTAAGCTTCTATAACCCAGCTGTGCCTCTAAATATTGCTGAAAACTCTCCTTTACCGAAAAACCCGGATACTCTTTTTGAGGCTCCTTTGATTGCGTGTTGGAGTAAAGCCGGTAGGATGGGGTTGAATCGTCCCCGTAATAGTTACTTAGTGAGACATTTGCATCTTTTCCTTCTTCACCTTCCACTCCTCCTCCCTCCTCTAATACGGGGTTCTCTTCCAGCTCCTTTTTAATGCGTTGGTCCAGCTCCAACACAGGAAGTTCCAATAACTTAATGGTCTGTATCTGTAAGGGAGACAGCTTTTGGAGAAGCTTTTGCTGTAAACTCTGTTTGAGCATAGAACTATACTTGTACTTGTGCAAAGATACGATTTTTAGTTAACTTTGCAGTATAAAACGATTCATTGTGGAAAAACTACGTAACGCTCCTCAGTTAGACGTGCGTTCGGTGATCCGAACCAAAAGCCCTGCATTAGAGCGTTTTTTGCCTGGTTTTGTGGTCCGCTACTTAGAACGTATCTTGCATCAGAGGGAGATAAATCACGCCCTTAGCCTCTACGGACATCTACCCGGTGTAGAGGCGGCCCAGGCGCTATCCCGCTATTTTGACGTAAAAATTACCGTGCACGGTCTGGCACAAATACCTAAAGATGGGCGTTACCTCTTTGTTTCCAATCACCCTTTGGGGGGATTTGACGGTATCATGTTGATCAAAGCGATCGGGGAACAATTTCCTAATGTTAAATTTATTGTCAACGATCTTTTGCTCAACCTCAAACTCTTTGATGATGTGTTTGTTCCCGTGAACAAGCATGGCCGCCAAAGTAGGGAGTACGCCCAGGGGATTCGCGAGACCTATGACTCCGATGCACCCATTATCTATTTTCCGGCAGGTTTGTGTTCGCGTAAAATTCGGGGAAAAATTACAGACCTCCCATGGAGACGGAATGTGCTCCAAAAAGCGATCAAGCACAGGCGTGACATGGTGCCTGTCTTTTTCTCAGGCCAAAATTCCAATTTTTTTTACCGGTTGGCCAACATTCGCAGACGCTTGCGTTTTCCCTTTAATCTGGAGATGCTCTACCTGTCGGACGAAATGTTCAGGCAAAAAGGCGCCTCTTTTGACATCTATTTTGGGGAGCCTCTCCCACATAGCTCCTTTACACCCGACAAGAGTACAGAACAGTGGATGGATGAAATCCGCAACCGGGTATACTCACTTCCTTTTCAAACGTAGCCAAATCGACTTATGATACCAATTATCACACCTGTAAACCGAAAACTCATAGAGAAGGAGCTCTCTTTTGAAAAACTGATCTGCCACACGAGCAAAGGGGGAAACAAAGTCTATGAAGTAACTGCACACAATGCACCCAACACGATGCTCGAAATCGGCAGGTTGCGAGAGATCTCGTTTCGTATGTCCGGAGGCGGAACGGGAGAAGCCGTTGATATTGACGACTATGATACTTCAGAAACTCCTTACAAACAACTATTGGTCTGGGATCCTAAAGACCGCGAAATATTGGGAGCCTATCGTTATCTTGTGGGTACGGGGCAGCCCGACTCTGCGTTCTGCACTCAGGAGATTTTTACATTTTCTACATCCTTTAAAGACAATTTCTTACCCATTACCATTGAACTGGGGCGTTCCTTTGTTCAGCCCAATTATCAGAGTTCCAATCTAAGAAGAAAAGGACTCTACGCTTTAGATAACTTATGGGACGGATTGGGAGCATTGATCATTCGATACCCCCATATCAAATATTTCTTTGGCAAAGTGACCATGTATACCTCTTTTAATTTGGGTGCACGTAACCTCTTGCTAAACTTCCTGCATAAATATTTCCCCGACCCTGATTCTTTGGTTACTCCTCTTTATCCCCTTGATTACGACAAGAACAACCCCCTTTACACCACCCTGTTCAACACCGGTGATTATAAAGAAGATTATAAGATTATGGCAAGGGAAATCAGGGCGCTGGGAGAAAATATCCCTCCCCTGATCAATTCCTACATGAACCTGTCACCAACAATGCGTGTGTTTGGCACGGCTGTCAACGATCACTTTGGAGGTGTGGAGGAGACTGGAATCCTTGTGAGTATTAACGATATTTATCCGGAAAAAATCGACCGACACATCAAACCGATCAGACAATTGGCCATGAAACTACGTAGCCGCTGGTGGCGAAACATGAATAATGAAACGTAGGTGCGCTCCCTACAACTCCGGAAATTCAATCGCCTCCTTTACAATAACGGCAGCCCTGTACCGGGCGTATGCTGTAATCTCTTTATGAAACCGCATGGCTTCTGATCTGCTTCTAAAGTCTCCAACCGTTACCCTCCAGTCAATGTTCTCGAACTTTTGATAAGCCCTTGTACCAGGGAAGAGTGACTCAAACTCCTCTTTGGCCGCCAGAGACGCTCCCCGCGCCGTCTGGGCGTTGCTGCTGAAAATTCGTATCCTAAAACCTTGTATCTTTTTGGATTCGTTTTGGTTTATCTGGTTTTGAACAGCTTGTTTTAACGATGAGGATTGGGTAATCGTTGCTCTGTTTCCATAAGGACCTTCTGCCTGAATCAAGTCAAAAATATTACGGGACCACAACAATGAGTCGGGCGTCTGGGCAAAGAGCGGGGCAAAGCAGATAAGGGCAATCAATAAAAAGTAATATCGTTTCATTGTTATTGCAAACTATTGATTAATTGATTTATCGGCATTTTTTTGTACGAAAATTTTTTCTTGAACCAAGTAGCACGGACATGTACATCGCCGGAAAAGAGAAACGATTCAACATCCCACGATCTATAGTCGGTCCCCATCCTAAGGGCTGTGAGAAGGTCCTGAATCGTGATCTGCAACTGTCCGGAACAGAGTTGGTCTGTTTTGCCCGGAATGGTGAGCGATTGTGTGAGTTGCCCGTGGGCAAAAGCTTGTTCTCCCTGGCTAAGATCGCCCCCTGCGCTTTGAATCACAAATGTGCGGTTGGGATTGTTGACCATGGCAGAAAAGTCCGCCACAATCTTTGTACCCTGCATGGTGACGTTGTTTATTGTAAAGTCCTTTACCTCAATGTCACGAAAAGAGAGACAGGAGGTAAGCAGAAAAAACCCTGCACAGAGCAGGAGAAAACGAAAAATTCTTGTTGGCATAAAGTATCTATTAAACGTACAAAGGTAGAAAAAATGCTATATTTGTCACCAAATTTATTTCTCGTGAACAACAAATATCGTACCGTCCGGCCTGTGGAAAGTGGCGACCTGCCGCAACTCTACATGGAGACTTATGGGTGTCAGATGAATGTGAATGACAGCGAAGTGGTGGTCTCTGTGATGCAGGACGCCGGATTTAGGCTTTGCCGTGAAATAGATGGCGCAGATGTGATTTTTGTCAACACCTGCTCGATCCGCGACAATGCCGAACAACGAATTTGGGGCCGTTTAGATCTCTTTCGTCAACTGAAAAAGAAGAGACCCGCCCTCAAAGTGGGGGTATTGGGTTGTATGGCGGAACGGCTTAAAGAGGAGATCCTCTCCCACCCCGCTGTGGATATGGTGGTCGGTCCGGATGCCTATAGACAATTACCCAAGCTGTTAGAAGCTGTCACAAATGGGGGCAAGCAGATGGAGGTGAGGTTTAATCCGGAAGAGACCTACGCCGACATCTCCCCCGTACGCACCGACCCCAACGGAATCAGCACCTTTGTTGCTATTGCTCGTGGATGCAACAACTTATGCGCCTACTGCGTAGTGCCTTTCGTACGTGGACGGGAGCGCAGCCGCGATCCCAAAAGCATTAAACGAGAGGTAGAGGAGTTGATTGCCAACGGCTATAAAGAGGTGACGCTGATTGGCCAAAACGTTGACTCCTACTTTTGGACCGATCCCGAGCATCCGACAGAAGATGTCAACTTTGCCCGATTGCTCGAAATTGTCGCCCTTATTGACCCCAAATTGCGCGTCCGCTTTGCCACCTCCCACCCCAAAGATATGGGCAACGGCGTGCTCTACACCATGGCCATGTATCCCAACATTTGCAACCACATCCACCTGCCGGTGCAGTCAGGGAGCAACGCCATGCTATCCAAGATGAACCGGAAATATACGCGTGAAAAATATCTGGAACGAATCGACATGATTCGCAAAATCCTCCCCGACTGCTCCATCTCCTCCGACTTTATTGCCGGCTTTTGTGATGAAACCCCTCAGGATCACGCTGACACACTGTTTATAATGCAGTTAGTTAAGTTTGACCAAGCTTTTATGTTTCAATACTCAGAGCGCCCCAATACCAAAGCTGCAGAAGCTTACTCCGACAATGTTCCCGAAGAGGTAAAAACGCAACGCCTGAACGAAATCATCGCCCTGCAAAACAGACTCTCCCTGGAGAGCAACCAGCGCGACGTTGGCAAAACATTTGAGGTGCTGGTAGAGGGCCCATCCAAACGTTCCGACCTCGACTATTTTGGCCGCACGTCTCAAAACAAGGTGTGCGTCTTTCCAAGGGGAGAGGCGCAAATTGGCGACTACGTGATGGTCACCGTCCACAGTTGCAGCTCCGCCACCTTGATGGGCACACTTGCAGAAAAACGATCACCAAGAAAATAATCTTCTATCTTAAATGTATCTAATATGAAAAAACAAAAAAAACCTATCCTTGTTCTGCTGATATCTCTGTTGTTTGCCTCCTGTACCCCCAACATGGACGCCTCTGAATCCGAAAGTACGCAACTTAGCGATGGCAGCTGGTACGCTTTTCAAAGACATACTGATGGCAACGGTATTGACCTTGTCTTTATGGGCGACGGCTATACAGCTACAGAGATCGCTCAGGGTAAATACGTAAATGATCTGCAAAAAGCCATTGAAGGTTTTTTTGAAGTGCAACCCTACAAAGCGTATCAAAGCTACTTTAATGTCTACATTGTTGGGGCAGTATCTGCAGAAAGCGGAATCGGGATCAACGGCGTTGCCAAAAACACCAAGTTCTCCGCTTTTCATGGTGAGGGTACCCATATGGAAGCTAAAAATAGTGTGTGCTTTGAATACGCACGAAAAGCTCCCATTGCAGCTATTGAAAAAACAGTGATCACGTTGGTGGCAAATTCGACTAAGTATGGCGGCACTTGCCACTTTTCGAGTTCCGGCTGGGCAATCGCCATTTGTCCTTCTGACGCAGATAACTACTTAAAGCCCATCGTACAACACGAGGCCGGAGGTCACGGATTTGCCAAATTGGCAGATGAGTATTACAGTCTCGGTACTGAAATTAGCGATGAAGAAAAAGAGAGGCTTCTGTTTTGGCAGAATTTAGGCTTTTATCGTAATGTCGATATCACCAACGATCCATCCGAAGTGTTGTGGAAAGATTTAATTGGCATCGAACAGTATATGGCTCCAAATGCTGTTGTCGGACTCTTTGAAGGAGGCTACTATAATGAAAAAGGGGTATGGAGACCGGAAATCAATAGTTGTATGGTTAACAACGTCCCCTATTTTAACGCCCCCAGCCGCGCCGCCATCATCAAGCGTATACATGAGCTTGCCGGCGAGTCTTTCTCCATGGAGTGGTTTATTGAGAACGATATCATTGAATCGAGTCCGACCGCAAAATCTTTTGCCCATCAGGTGGCCCTCCCCCCATTGGCGCCCCCGGTGATTTATCACGACTAAAAAAAGAGATACCGCGCCGTCCCCACGCCCACTGTCTTAGTATCTATGACCGTACCATCCGGCTTTATTACCAACATTGTACTATTGGTGACATATCCGTTGACTTCTGATGTATAGATGGTTCCGGTAAAGGGATTGGCGCCTGCGCTGTAGAACTGCTCTCCCTCAATCAGGCTTTTGTAACTCCCTGCTCTGAGATCTAAAGCAAATAAGCTGGAACCAATCGATTGCCAATTGTCGTCATAAAGGGTGGCAAAGGTGAGGATTTGGTCCCTCTCTTTGTTTGTGGTGATGTAGCCCTCGTAATCTAAAGGGACTGTAATGGTGCGCGCCTCTGCGGTGTAGCTGCTGTTGATCTCCATTACTCCCTCTCCGGGATAGGAAGCCCAAACGCGGTTTTGGTGATCGACCACCAAGTGTTTGGCGGCGCCCCAAAAAGATTGAGAGGTAATGGTTGCTTTGATGGCGTTGGTTGTCAGGTCGATTACTTTAACGCCCTCCTTGACGGCAACAAAGAGCTGATTGTTTGCCACACACAAACCTTCTGCGTCACTGCCCACGGGAATGTTGGTGATGTGGGCTCCAGTAACCTGGTTATAGACAGCTACGTAGGAGTTAATGTACTCCCAAAACCAGCCGTCTTCTATGTAGTCGCTTCCCGAGTTGGTGACGTAGATACGTCCATCGTGTACCAAAACATTACGGGGATTGACCAACGACTGCGTGATGTCTCCCACCGTCCTCTTGGCTGTGGCTGCCTCTATACGCAACAATTTGTCGGGATTGGCGCAGAGGAGGTAGGCGATATTCTGTTCGTCAACCCATCCCGATAAGATAATGGCGCCTAAGCTGACGCCTCCGTTGGCAGCTTCAAAGGCAAGGTTGAGCACTTGTCCGCTCTCCTCGTGATAGTAGCTGATGCTCCCGTTTTGTGAGGAGAAGTTTCCCTGATTGATGATGATGACGCCCCTGTGCACGGTATCTTCCGGTTTTGAGTCTTTGGAGCAGGAGGAAATGGCAAAGAGTCCGATTGCGGCAAGCAAAAAAAGATTTTTCTTCATTCTGTTATTTTTAAAATTGATATTGTATGTTCAGTATCAGGTTTCTGCCCGGCATGGCGTAAAATTTTACATTCTGATAATCTTTATTAAAGATATTGTTGACCATGAGTTGCAACGTTGTTTTTTGCCCTCCCCAGTGGGCGGTGCAGCCCACGCGCACGTTCCACAACCAGTAGCCGGGCAGTTTGTCGTGCAGGTCGTTGGTGGTGCGTGCTCCGGTGTAGCGCGATTGAATCTCTACCGATAGAAACCGATAGTTTCCTCTGGCAACGGCTGAGAGGCAATGGTACGGCTGGTAGGCCAATTGTTTCCCAATGCCCGGGTCGTGGCTCCACAAGCTCTCTTTGACCGTAACGTTGGTATAGGCGTAGTGGCCGTCCAAACCAAGCTGCACTGCCTCTACATTGCCCTGCAATTTGATGGACGTTTCAATCCCCCAGGTATCAATCAAAGGAATGTTTTGAGGCCTCCACACCACGCCGGCGGGAAACCATCGAATCCAATCGATTACATGGCTGTTGTAGTACGTGCCGTTGACCGCCCAACGCCAGACTCCGTACATGGCCTCGTAATCCATACCAGATTCCCAAGTGGTGGAGCGCTCTGGCCTCAAATAGACGTTGTTACCTCCCCAGTAGCGGTCGTTGAGGGTGGGAATTTTATGGCTTTGGGAAAAAGCGCCACGTAGGGTAAAGTGGTGGGAACGATAGCGCAAGAATGTACATTGCGCCCCAATAAAAGGACTGGGCATCAGGGAGAGGTTGGAGACCATGGAGCGCCTCACGCCGGCATTGGCGGCCAAAGAGGGAGTCGGTTTCCAAAGCAACAGGCCATACACATCGGAGCGCCACTCCTGAGTCGCTGCGTCAAAGGCTTTTCCGGAGGGCGTCACATTGGTGACGCTCCCCCCTCCTTTTACCGTATATGTAGCCCAACTGTATTCGCCATCTGCGGAGCCTGTAATACGGTCTGCTTCAATTATATCTTTCTCGTATCGTTCGAAGTCGTGGGCATATCCCGCTTGAGCTGCGTACTTAAATCGATGTACACTTCCGCGGTATGTGCCGGAAAATTTGACATTTCTGTCGTGAATCGAAGTCCATGTCTCCGGACGGTCGTTGTTGGAGACTGATGGTTGTACGTCTCTATCAAAATCCATGTACCATAAGTGAAACGACAATTCGTTGGTGGCTCCCACTTTTTTGTAGAACTCCTGCAAGAGACCTTTATGTTGGTTGGCTGCGTGTTGCTGCTGTTCCCGAGGTTTGCCTGCGCGGGTGTTGTTGGTAAAGTAAAAACGATTTTGGGCGCAACTGTAGAGCGTTGAGGTTCTGCTCTCCCAGCGATTCCCGCCATAGCGCAGGGTGGCGCCCGCCATATAGCGGTCAAAACTGCCGCCGCCTAAACGAACCTCTCCATGCAGGCCGCGATTCCAATGGGGGCGCGTCTCTAACCGCACGCTCCCGCCTATGCTGCCGTTGCCGTAGAGCGCACTCCCGCCGCCAAGGTGCAGCTCCATGGCGTCAAAAAAGAAGAGGGGCAGGTGTGAAAAGTCGGTTTGGCCCATGGTGGGCATCTCCACGCTCAGGCCGTTCCACTGTACAGACGTGTG
>Ga0123356_10007619_pt1 | contig 10788 bp, 3 predicted proteins | sample TergutEmb28metaG_2_FD_92546 | JGI IMG/M metagenome (GOLD analysis project Ga0123356, IMG submission 92546) | Embiratermes neotenicus P3 segment gut microbial communities from Petit-Saut dam, French Guiana - Emb289 P3 | ecosystem: Host-associated > Arthropoda: Insects > Digestive system > Gut ... | reverse complement strand
GAAGTGAGGATGTTTTATTCGCCGCAAAAGAAGCGGAGCTTCGTACTCAGGAGTTTATATCGAAGTTCTCAGTTCCTTTTACACAATCCTACGATTTTGACGAGCTTATCAGTAATGCTCTTTACGAGCTGCGCGACTTTACCAAAACAGACAGAGCCATTATTTTGGAATCTCAAACGGATGATTCGTTGCTGTGTACCCATGAGAATGTTATTAACGAGGAAACACCAAAGGTTCTCGGGCGTTCGCTGATTTATAAAACCATGAAGCCGATAATCGACGAAGCGGACAGAACCGGCTGCTATTATGAAAAAGCGGCTGTTCAAGTATTTAAAGAGCATCCTGGCACTTCGCTTGATGAGAAGAGTTTTTGTTACATACCTCTGACTATCGGCGGCAGCAGAGCGGGCTACCTTGTATTCTTTACAATGTTTGAGCAGGCTAACTGGGCTGAGGGTGAGTTTCGTCTTGTCACAATGGCGGGCTCGATTATTGCCGGTGCGTACTCCAGAAAAAAGAGTGAGGAGATACTGCTGGAAGCAAAAGAGGCGGAATTCAAGACACAGGAGTTTATTTCAAAATTCTCCGTACCGTTTACTCAGCCATACGATTTTGACAAGCTTATCAATAACGCACTGTATGAGCTTCGCAGCTTTACCAATACGGACAGAGCGATAATTCTGGAATTTTTGCAAGACGGTTCATTAGATTGTACCCACGAGGATGTTATTAATGATAAAACTCCAAAGGTTCTCGGGCGTTCACTGTCATATGAGACAATGGAGCCTATACTAAATGAAGCGGACAGAACCGGCTGCTATTATGAAAAGGCGGCGGCTCAGGTGTTTGCGGCATATCCCGGCACATCTCTCGATGAAAAAAGCTTTTGCTATATACCACTAATGGTTGAAGGCGCGCGTGCCGGTTATCTTGTTTTCGCCACAACGTTTGAGCAGGCAGACTGGGCGCAGGGTGAGTTCAGACTTTCTACGATGGCAGGTTCGATTCTTGCCGGTGCATTTTCAAAGCGCCGGGGTGAAAACGAGCTTCGGGAAGCTACTTTAAAAGCGCAGCAAGCCAGTGAAGCTAAAAGCAGCTTTCTTGCCAATATGAGTCATGAAATACGTACTCCCTTAAATGCGGTTATCGGCTTGTCCGACCTTGTTTTGGATACCGATGATCACTTAGGTGAAGAAAGCCGTTACAGACTGACTCAAATTAACAACGCAGGCGCGACTCTACTCAGTACGGTCAACGATATTCTTGATATCTCTAAAATCGAAGCGGGCAAATTTGAGCTCATTCCTATTAAATATGATACACCAAGTATGATTAATGATGCCGTCACTCAAAGTATTCTGCACAAGGGTGAAAAGCCTATTGAATTTATAATGAATATCTGTGATAATCTGCCGACGCATCTTTTCGGAGACGAGTTGAGAATCAAACAAATTCTGAACAACTTTTTATCCAATGCCTTTAAGTACACAATGGCGGGAACCGTAGAGCTGACTGTAAATTGCAGCCGTGAGGAAGAAGCGGTTTGGCTGACGTTCATAGTCAGGGACTCCGGCATCGGCATCCGACAGGAAGAAATTGCTAATCTTTTCAGTGATTATGTCCAGATGGATATGTCGGCAAACCGTAAGATTGTCGGAACCGGATTAGGTCTGTCAATCGCTAAGAGATTAGTTGAGTTAATGGGCGGCGATATTAAAGTAGAAAGCGAATACGGTAAGGGCAGTACTTTTACCGTGCTCCTTATGCAAAAGCATGTAACCGATGATGTACTGGATGCTGAAGCTATCGAGAAGCTTAAGCAATTAAATTATTCAGAACAAAAACGCAGGCAATACGGATATATGGCACGTCTGAACATGCATTACGCGCGGGTTTTGATTGTAGATGATGTGTTAACAAATCTTGACGTTGCCCAAGGGCTGATGAAGCCCTATAATATGCAGATTGATTGTGTAACCAGCGGTCAGGAAGCAGTTGAAGCTGTCCTCGATAAAAGAGTCAGGTACAATGCCATCTTTATGGACCATATGATGCCGGGAATGGACGGAATAGAAGCAACACGGCTGATACGTGAGATTGGCACCGATTATGCCAAAAACATTCCAATCATTGCCCTGACGGCAAACGCCATTGTCGGAAACGAAGAGATGTTTTTGCAAAAAGGATTTCAGGCTTTTATTTCCAAACCGATAGAAATAGCACATTTGGACGCTGTTATCCGCGAATGGGTCAGGGATAAGGAACAGGAGGAGCTGTCTCAGCGCTCAGACAGCCATAGGCTTCCTATTACGAAAGATGATAAAAACTGGCAGGCATTACAAAAAGGCGTTTCGGGTTTAAACATCGATAAGGGGCTGTCACGTTTTTATTATGATGAAAGCGCGTATGTTGAAGTTCTTCGTTCATATTCAAAAAACACCCCGTCGCTTCTTGAAACATCCTTGAAGGTTACAAAAGAGAATCTGGCGGATTATGTTACAACCATCCACGGAATCAGGGGCTCGAGCGGCAGTATTTGTGCCGAAGAAGCCGCTGTTCTGGCTGAAGCACTGGAAAAAGCGGCAATTGCCGGGGACTACGAGTTTGTGGACGCCAATAATAAAATCCTTGTAAAAATGGCGAAAAAGCTCATATCAGACATCAATAAGATGCTCAAAGAGATAGACGCCGATAATCAAAAGCATAAAAAAGAAAGACCTGACAAGGATATATTGGAAAAGCTGCGTATTGCTTGTGAGAGTTATGATATGAGTACAGTCGATACCGCGCTTGAGGAGCTCGAATCCAATGATTACGAGTTTGACGGAGAGCTTGTTGTCTGGCTGCGGGAGAATGCGGAGCAGATGAATTTCGATGAGATTCATAAAAAACTCTCGAAGAAAAAATAACAAGCGTTTTATATTTTTCCCGGCATCAGAATTGCGGGACAATGTATCACGGAGGTTGAGCAGTTGAAAAAATCACGTAAAAAAATAATTATCGTTGATGACAACGCATCATATTTGTCGGTAGTAAGAGTTCTGCTGAAGCCTTTTTATGAGGTCTATCCCGCGCCCTCAGCCTCTAAGCTCTTTAATATCATAGAAAAGTTTATTCCCGACCTGATTTTACTAGATGTTAATATGCCGGAGATGAGCGGGTTTGAAGCAATAACCGTATTGAGGGAAAATCCCCGTTTCAAAGACATCCCCGTTGTTTTCCTGACCGCAAAAGACGATGAAGCCAGTGCAATCAAGGGTCTGGATTTGGGTGCGGCGGATTATGTTACAAAACCTTTTTCCGGACCGTTACTTCTTAAGCGTATCAGCAATATTCTGTTGATTGAGCAGCAAAAAAGAGAATTACAAGCAAGTCTTGCCACTATAACTCAGTTGCGTGAGCATATGGATTACCAAGGAGTATAAGCAAACAGAATCTAACCTGTGCCGCTGCCCGGTACCGACGCAAGGAGAGTAACAAATTTGAAGCTCCGAATTAGAATCAGAGTTATAAGTGCGGTGATTGCTGTAATATTTTTTATAGCGGTTGTTTCAAGTTGCGCAAGACATATTGATGAACCTTCAGTATCTGAAGAATTTGAGTCCCCTTTCAGCTCATACCTTGATTTTCCCGGTATCACAGAGGATGATATCAACGCTGTTGATAATCTGAGAAGTCATGTAGATGAGTTTATATTGGGGGCTTTTTTATCAACTGAAACATTTATTGATGAAAATGGCGAGCTGAACGGTTTTTCTGTTTTGCTCTGCGATTGGCTTACAGAGCTTTTGGATATTCCGTTCCGTCCGCAATTATTCGAAGCGGATGATTTATGGACCGGTTTAGAGGCGGGGACTGTTTCTTTCACAAGAGAAAGAAAACCCGTTGATTTAGGCATACAAACTTTTAGTATTGACGGCGCAATAGCGTCACGTCCTTTTACTTATTTCCGTATCCCGGACAGCTTGCCGCTTTCGGAAATAGCGCAATCGCGACCGCTGCGGTTTGCGTTTTTTGAAGGAACAACCACACTTGAGCTTGCGTCTGCGTACATTACAAATGATTTTGAAGCAATAATGTTCGGCAGCATAGGCGAAATTTATGAGGCGCTTACAGATGGGGACATTGACGCTTTTATCGGAGAGAGTACCTTTGATGCCGCATTTGACGCTATCGGCGACATAGAAGAATCTATTTTTATACCTCTTTTATACTCTCCGGTGGCATTTATGACGGCAAATCCGATGTACGAGCCGATTATAACGGTGCTGAAAAAAGGACTTGGTGATCCCCGCGGGGCACGGCACTTAAGTGAGCTTTATTACCTTGGTGATAAGGAATATACCAAAAGTAAACTGTTTATGCGCTTTACAGATGAGGAGCGCGACTATTTAAATAATAACCGGGTCATATATATCATGGTCGAATATAGTAATTATCCCGTTACATTTATTGATCCCGGCACCGGCGAATGGAAAGGCATAGACTTTGATATTATGCGTGCGGTCGAGCAGCTTACCGGACTGGAGTTCAGGGTTTATAACGACCCGGATACCGATTGGGGCACACTGCTTCCGATGATTGAAAACGGAGATGTTCCTATGGTAAGCGACTTGATACGTACCCATGATCGTGAAGGCCGTTTTATATGGCTGGATTCTACTCATTTAGTTACGCAGTACGTTTTAATATCCCGTGAAGAACACCGTAATATCAGTATAAACGAGGTTCCGTTCGTAAGTGTTGCGCTGAGTCAAGGAACCGGATATACGGAAATCTTTCAAAGCTGGTTTCCGAACCATAATTACTCGGTAGTATATGATAACATTTTCACCGCCACAGAAGCTTTTTTAGCCGGTGAGGTTGATATGCTTATGGGTAATAAAAACTCATTTCTGCATCTTTCACAGTTTATGGAGCTTCCCGGCTATAAGATTAATTTTGTTTTTGAAGGCAGCGGCTATGATTCTACGTTCGGATTTAACAAGGATGAGGTTGTTTTGGCTTCAATATTTAATAAGTCGCTTGAATTTATTGATACCGAATTGATTTTTGACCAATGGCAGAATAAAACCTTTGATTATCGTCTCAGAGTAGCGGAAGCGGAAAGAGAGGCGCAAAGACCGCTCTTTATCAGTATTTCCATACTTGCCGTTGTTGTTCTTGCCCTTGTCGGTGTATTTCTGGTAAAAAGCCGCTATGACGGCAGACGGCTGGAAAAGCTTGTGGAACAGCGGACAAAAGAGCTTGAATTTCGGACGGTCACGCTTAAAAACCTACTGGAATCCATTGAGGAAAGCTACAACCGCGCGAAGGAATTAAGCGATGCGCTGGCGGAAATCACTAAATCTCCTTCTATTTCAGCAGGCGACTTAATATCCGCCGCCGAGATTATCGCCCGCAGGGGATGCATTGCTTTAAACGTCGACATTGTTGCGATTTGGAGTTATTCAGATGAAAAGAACGTTCTCGAATGTATTAAAGCTTACAGTGCGTCAGAAGATAAAATGATTTCCAAAAGTGATTATGATATGTCACGTGATGTAAGCTACGTAGAGCGTATTTTTGCCGAGCGGCTCATTATAGAAAATAATATAAGCGACAGTTTTCCGGATTCATATCTTATGTCCAACCCAAATATATGCGCAATGCTTGAGGCTCCCGTAAATATAAGCGGTAAGTACTACGGATCCATCAGTATCGAACAAGAGCGATGTGAGCAATATCCGGACGGACGTGAATGGAAGATTGAGGAGCAGCAGTTTGCCTCTTCCCTGGCTGATATTATGGCGCTTGTTATCTCCGGTTCGCAACGGCGTCTGGCACGCGATGCGGCTGAAACCGCAAGCCGCTACAAGTCTGATTTTATCGCCAGTATGAGTCATGAAATCCGTACACCGATGAATGTAATACTCGGCATCACCGAAATACTTGTTCATGATGAATCCTTGACGGATAGCGTCAGTGAGGGTCTGAGCAGGATATATAACTCGGGCGATATGCTTCTCGGGATAATTAACGATATTTTGGACTTATCAAAAATAGAAGCCGGAAAACTGGAATTATATCTTGCCGATTACGAAACAGCGAGCCTGATTAACGATACCGCCGTATTAAACTACATGCGAAACGAAAGCAAAGCTGTTGAGTTTACCATCTCTGTCAGCGAAAACATTCCATCCGTACTTTACGGTGATGAGCTTCGTATCAAACAGATTCTGAATAATATGTTATCAAACGCATTTAAGTATACGGAAAGCGGCGAAATAACGCTGGGCTTTGATATTGAGCTTAATAATGGAAAGAAACAGAATGCAGTTCTTGTTTTAACGGTTCGCGATACCGGGCAGGGTATGACAAAAGAACAGGTCACAGCAATGTTTGATGAATTTACCCGCTTTAACTTTGGCGCAAACCGTACAAAAGAAGGTACCGGACTCGGTATGAGCATAACTCGAAAACTCATAGAACTGATGAACGGCGAAATTTACGTAAACAGTGAACTCGGGAAAGGAACAGAGTTTACCGTACATTTGCCGCAGATATATGACGGCTCGGAGATTCTTGGACGCGAGCTGGCTGATAATCTCCAAAAGTTCAATCAAAATGAACTGAAGCGTATGAAAAAAGCCAATGTTGTTTTTGAGCCTATGCCTTACGGCAGAGTTCTTATAGTAGATGATATGGAATCAAACCTATATGTAACCAGAGGTCTTATGAATCCGTATGAGCTTGATATTGAAACGGTAAACAGCGGCTTTAAGGCTATTGATAAAATCAATGCCGGAAACATATATGATATTATTTTTATGGACCATATGATGCCGAAAATGGACGGAATGGAAGCTACGAAAATCATACGGGAGACGGGTTACACCGGAACAATTGTTGCTTTGACCGCAAATGCCATAATTGGGCAAATGGATGTTTTTCTGGAAAACGGATTTGATGATTTTGTATCAAAACCCGTGGATGTACGTTATCTGAACACCGTTTTAAAAAAGTACATTCAGGAAAAACAGCCGGAAGAGGTTCTTGAGGCGGTACGAAAGAAAATGCATAATTCCAAAAAAATCATCAGGCATGACGATTCAAAGCCTGTTTTGTCCGCCCAGTTTATTGAGTTTTTCTTAATAGATGCAAATCAGGCTGTCGGCAAGCTTGAGGAATTTGTTAAAAAAGGCGAAAACTTTAATGAGGAAGATAATAAAGCATTCACAATAGCCGTTCATTCAATGAAAAACGCTCTTGCGAATGTCGGTGAGCAAAAGCTTTCGTTTGAAGCCGAAAGACTTGAAAAAGCCGGCTGGAATAATGATAAAGAAAAGTTCGGCGATATTCCCGGCTTTATAAAGAAGCTCAAAGCAGTAATTACAAAGCATTCGCCGCAGGATGAGGATGATATTGAGGTAGAGCTTACAAAGAGCGACTATACCGATTTAAAAGAAAAGGTACTTATCATTAAAGAAGCAAATGAAGCGTTTGACAATAAAACCGCAAAGGAAAATATCAAATTGCTTAGAGAAAAAAAATGGTCCGAAAGAATACGCCTGCTTCTAGGAGAAATGTCAGAACAGCTTTTAAGCGGCGGCGATACTGAGGTGTCGGTGCTGGCTGATAAAATTGCGGAAATATGCGATAAAAATTCTGTTTAAATGCATGTGAAAACATGTTACAATGGAAGATGAGTTAAGGTCGTGTGGTTTATGGTCGGCGGGATTGGCGGCTGACGGTTTTTGGTCTGATGCGGGTTTTTACCGACAGAGAATTAGGAGTTCCGATAAATGGAAGTTAGGCAATGTGATTTTTGCAGAGTGCCGTACCATAGTCACGGTAATAAATTATGCGCGGAATGTCTTCTTGAGCTTGATCAGGATTTTATTAAAATCAGGGAATATCTTTATGATAATGAAGGTGCCGGTATTGATGAAGTCTCTGAAGCAACAGGCGTTACAAGGAAGACAATTTTGCATTTACTGAAGGAAGAGCGCCTTATTGTCGGCGACGAAAACGGAAGAAATAACGGTATTTTAACATGTGAGTCCTGTAAAAGACCAATCAGCACGGGCAGAATGTGCGCAGGCTGTAAACAACAAGTGATGGACGCCATTCAAGAAAGCATCGGTCCGGTCACGCCAATCAGAAGACCAAAGCGGTATGATGAAGATACCGAAGAAAAGAACTTTAAAAGTGTCGCAAAGCTTCAGCTTAAAGGAGGAAAGAGACTTTAGGGGTAGAGAAATTTTCATTTAGGTTTATTGTGTGAGAGTTTTTTCCGAGATAGTGGATTTATTCCGGGACAATTTATATCATTTTAATGGTCAATTCGAACCCTTTACATGTTCGTAATATTGACTTTTTTCACTATATATGGTATAATTGTTTGAATGGTGCAACTATTTTACACTTTTTGCTGAGTTTTTTTATCAGCACTTTGTAAATAAGGAAAATAACCGGAATGAAGCTGAAAAGCAATAGATTTATTACCCGTCGGTTCAACACAGAGAAAACCTCATGTGTTGCAGGCGGGGCTTCTTTTTTGAGGTTCATTGTTCTTGTGCCGCTTTGTTTTGCATTGATAATGATTCCGATTATAAGTGTCTTTGCGTTGAGTGACGCAATGACTCCGGATTATTTGCCGATTGTTCCTCTCGCAAGCGGCGGCACAACTATTGATATGAGCGATACGGCTCCGCCGGCAAGCGGCACGGACTGGACGTACGCAAATAATGTCTATACCGTTCAGCCGGGTGCTGATGTTACCGTTATCGGGAATAACCAGCAGCCATCCGCCAGCAACCGGAGAATTGAAGTTACAGGTCCGGGAACAGCTAATATAACTCTTAATAATGTTTCTATTACCGGTATTGCTTCATTGCAGAGTCCAATACTAATTGATGCCGGTGCTAATCTTACAATTACGCTCGTGGGTGCAAGCACTTTGACAGCAGGAGCAGGCGCTGCGGGTATTCAGGTGCCTTCGGGAACACCGGATGGTGCATCATTAACCATTACAGGCTCCGGCAGTGTGGAAGCACGAGGCGGCGGCGGTGCAGGCGGTCCGGGAGGCGGCGCCGGTATTGGCGGAGGAGGTTTATCGCCCGGCTCTCCTGTTAACACCGGGACATGCGGCACAATTACGATAAACAGCGGAACTGTTACAGCTTATGGCGGAGACAACGGTGCCGGTATTGGCGGAGGTGCCGATGGAGATAATGGCACAATTATAATCAATGGAGGTATTGTGACCGCTACCGGCGGTGCGTGGGGCGGTGCCGGTATTGGCGGCGGCTCGGCATACGATGGAGCGCATGGTGGGCATAATGGCTCCGGTGGCACTATTACCATCGACGGCGGCACAGTAACTGCACAAGGTGGAAATGCAGCATCCAATGGAGGAGTCGGAGGCGGCGCAGGAATCGGCGGTGCAGGCGCAAACAATAGCGCATTTGGCGCAGCCGAACCAAGCGGCGCATCGGGCTCTATTACAATCTCAGGCGATGCAGACGTTAATGCAACCGGCGGAAACGGAGGCGGAAACGGAGGCGGCGCGGGAATCGGCAGCGGCGGTCAGGGCGGAAGCGGCGCGGTTGGTGCTGCGGGTAATTCAGCTTTAAATACAATCGATATCAATCCAACAATTCCAATCAGCTCAGCCGGAGGCACAAGTACAAACGCTCCGCCTATATCATGGAACGGAGCAGTTGTAGGTTATGGCGGCGGCTCGGGCACAAATGCCGGTCAGCAGATGCTGCCGGATGCTCCGACAAATTTTCAAGATACTATTCAACCCGGCGGAAATGTTCTGCTCTCATGGACTCCCCCGACGCTTATTTCCGGGGTTTCGTTTACATATGAAATAATAGTTGACGGAAATATCGATTCCGGCAGCCCCACATCTTCTACGTCTTATACTGTCACTGGTTTATCAAATGCAAGTCACACATTTGCTGTTCGAGCAATGACACCATATAGTATCGGTCCGCAGGCAAGTACAACACTGACAGAAATACAAATAACCAGCGCAAATAACACCAGCGTTGAATATAATGTTGTCGGCACCTTCCAAGTAGTTGTCATAGGCTCAACACCGGTTACATTTTCACTTAGTGGTGCACCGACCGGTGTAACCATTAATCCTTCAAGCGGTGAAATTGAAATCGATTCAAGTGAGTTAACATTGTCGCAATATACGTTTACAATAAATGCCGGCAATGGTCTTTTAAGTACTACTCAAGATTTCACATTGGACGTTGTCGACACACCTGTGACACCAAATATAACAAGCGATAATAATACAAGCGTTGTGACCGGTACAGGCGGCACCTTCCAGGTTATAGCTATTGGCACCTCACCAATCACTTACTCGCTGACAGACGCACCCGGCACACCGACGCCTTTTGTCACTATTGACCCAACAAGCGGTCTTATGACAATCGACGGAACAATACCTGCAAGCACTACTCCTTATGAGTTTACGATAGAAGCTACAAACGCAGCCGCGACACCAACATTTTCACAAACCTTCTATTTGACTGTTAACGAGGCACCCGCCTTTACAAGCGACCCGACCACTACAGCCACAACCGGCACCGCGAGTACCTTCCCGGTCACAGCCACAGGAACAGCTCCTATTACATACACACTTGACGGAGCGCCGGACGGCGTAACAATCAACCCGGTGAGCGGCATTATGACCATCGCAGCATCGGTGCCTATGGATACCTACAGCTTCAATATAACAGCAAGCAATATAACTTCACAGGACGCAGTCCAAAGCTTTACACT
>Ga0123356_10007618_pt1 | contig 10789 bp, 8 predicted proteins | sample TergutEmb28metaG_2_FD_92546 | JGI IMG/M metagenome (GOLD analysis project Ga0123356, IMG submission 92546) | Embiratermes neotenicus P3 segment gut microbial communities from Petit-Saut dam, French Guiana - Emb289 P3 | ecosystem: Host-associated > Arthropoda: Insects > Digestive system > Gut ... | reverse complement strand
CGCGTTTCCGCCGTTACTGGCATTGAAGCCTCCGCCGATTGCAGCACCTAATGCTGATATTGCATCGACGTAACCACCACTGATAGTGATGTTTCCTCCTCCACCGGCTGCAACACTGAGACCACCGCCGCCGCCGATTGCAGCACCTGCCCCATTAGAGGTTGCTAAAACAACACCTCCAGAAATGTTGATATTCCCACCGCTTCCACCAATGCCCCCCCCGACACCTGCTGCACTAACACTGACGGAGTGGGAAGTATTTGCAATAGCATAGACTGTCACATCATCGCTGCTGATATTGATCGTACCCGCATTGATGCTTCCACTGGTGCTCCCTCCGATACCAGCGCCACCGTATACATCTGGAGGGTTTCCATTTCCGGCATTGACTGAGTTACCTAGAGTACGCAAAGTACCATCGCCGACAATCGTCAGAGTTGCTGTTGATGGTACATAGATTCCAGCGAGCAAAGTATTAGTGGTGCCAACACAAGCCAAGGTGTTAATACCCCTGACATCAAGTGTGACATTGGCATTTGCACCGAGTTGAATCGGAGACTGTAAAGCATTGGTTATACTCGCGCTGTCTAACACAATTGTAACTGGGCTTGCTGTATTCACGGTTACCCATGAGTTAAAGTTTGTTGCCCCTCTAAGCGTATAGGTGCCACCTTGAGTGATATTCCAGTTGTTACCTGCGCCGATGGTATTAACATCACGGATATCACCTGGATTTGCTGCCACAGGAGCTGCAAAAGACAGCTTCACTTGAAACAATGCTGCGGGTACCAATCCGATAATCATTACCGCAGTTAATAATACAGCCAGAATGTGCCTTATACTAGCTTTCTTTTCTGCATGCATCTCTACCACCTGTTTTCATAAAGCGACAAGCAAATAGCTGAGTCTGCTAATAACAGACTCAGTATTATTTGCACAATAACCTCGGGGCGAATTGTTTAGTCTATTAACTTGTTGGAACCAAGAATCAATACTGCCATGATCCCCTCTCAAAGACTGTCTGCACATTAAGCTTCGAATACAGTTCAAACAAAACAGTCATACCCCTGCAAAACCCTAAATCTCTCCATACAATATGCCAGCACGCTCGCATATTCCGAACTTGCTAAAGAATAGCAGAATATAGGTACCAAATTGGTTCTGGATGATAACAATTTAACGGTTTTGCTACTTTGTTAGGTTCTTTTCTAGACGAAAAGTACATTATGCAGCTCATACCTCATTATTTTGCTTTTGCTCCTACGTCATAAAACGTCTACAGTAATTGCAAAGATGAATCTACACCTTGTACATGAAGTCAAAGATGTCCTCACGCTGCAAAACTATCTGCACGCCCAAAGTCTGGGCATCGGTATTCAACTTTTCCTGCAGGTCAAAGAACGAACAGATGTCTTCGTCAATGGTAATCAGCATAGTCATCGAAAACAAATCACCAAGGATGGTCTGGCGAATATCATCGATATTCGCCCCAGATTGAAAGAGCGTGGTCGAGATGGTTGCCACGATACCTTTACGATCTTTTCCTAACACACTCAGGACTGCCTTGGTAAGCATGTTTTCTCCTCATGAGTAGATAGCATTTCCAGCAAGTATAACTTAAAGTTAAAAATCCAGGGTCAGATCTCGTCCAGGTCGATATCGTTCAGATTAACTTCTGCGTAACTGATGCCTCGTGCCTTGAATAACTCGCCTACTTCCTCTGGAGTACACACTGGTATATTGAACTTCGGAAAAGCTGAGTCTCTGGTAACCAGATAGTCAGCTCCTACCTTCGTAGCGCTTGCCGCAATCAGGGCGTCTTCAAAATCATCCCAACCAAGCTTGCAAGCAGCTTCGATATCTTCTTTTTCAAGCGAACAGACATCGACAAGATACATGCAACTGACAAACAAATCCTGAATATTCTTTGGATCAGTCAGTCGTTTCATCACATAGAAAATGTCAGTAAATGATTTCCCAGAGACAAAAAGTCGAATGTCGCCAAAAGCACTCATGATTGCTAAGTTCCGAGCAGGAGCATAAAAAGGCACCCTGCCAGAAAGATAGTCAAATAAGATATTTGTATCCAAGAAGACTTTTAGCTCGTTCATCCTTAGCCTCCTTTAGTAGTTCGATAGATGATTTTCCTGCATCTTCACCCCAGTCGATTGGCTCCTGGTTTTCAATCGCCTTCATTGCCGCAATCATTCTTTGTATCTTGGGTGTCATTGTCTGAGGGTCTAAAACCCGCTCGCGCCCTTCGTACAGAATCTGTTCTTCTGAGCGAAAATCTGGCAAGCTGTTGAACTTGACAACATACTCATACAAGGCGTTGATTGCCTGGGTCGGAGTAACCCCTAGCGACTCAAAAGCTATGCTTGCTCGCTTTTTAATCTCAATCGGAACACGTGCAGTAACCATAGCGTCCACGAAAATCTCCCTTGTTCGTATTACTGTAATACGAGTCTAGCATAACAAAGACCAGAAAAGGCACAAGGTATTAATGCTATGAGAGTAGCTACTCTAGAATCTTCACAATGTAGTTATAATTCCTATCAAGGTCAACGAGCACGCGATCACCTTCGTGGATATTGCCGGCAACGATCTCGTTAGCCAGCAGGTCAACGATGTTACGCTGAATCAGGCGACGTAAAGGTCTTGCTCCATAGACAGGATCAAAACCATCAATGCTAAGTTGCTGGGCAACTGCCCCACTGATCCGTACATCGACCTTTCGACCAGCTAGACGCTTCTTGACATCTGCCAGCTGCAACTCAATGATCCCATCCAGATTCTCCATATCAAGTGAGTGAAAGATAATTATGTCATCAATCCGGTTCAAGAACTCCGGTCTGAAAGTCGCACGCAGGGCTTCATCGATTGCTCTTTCTAGCTTTGAATCATCGATTTCGTCCTCATCCATATCATAGTCTGCTGGCTTGCGCTGAATGTTTCCCTGGCCTTCACCCTGCATGCCCATTGCACGCTGGGCTTCCTCCATGGTTTCTCGCATCATGCCACCAAGTCCGCCGCTCTCGCTCATCCGTGCTGCCATATCTCCCGCGTTGCTGCCTAAAGTCATACCAAGATCACTTAAGCTTGGAGCACCCACGGATCCACGTAGCTTAAAGTCACGTATGAACTGGCTACCGACATTGGATGTCATAATTATCACAGCATTCTTGAAGTTAACAACGCGACCTTGTCCATCGGTCAGACGCCCATCATCTAACACCTGTAGCAAAATGTTAAAGACGTCCGGATGCGCCTTCTCGATCTCATCGAGCAGAATAACGCAGTACGGACGGCGGCGCACTGCTTCTGTCAGCTGCCCGCCTTCTTCGTACCCGACATAACCAGGAGGGGCACCGATCAGGCGCTGAACCGAGAATTTCTCCATATATTCACTCATGTCTATGCGAACCAGAGAGCGCTCGCTGTCAAACATGAAGGCTGCCAAGGTCTTAGCCAGCTCGGTTTTGCCGACACCGGTCGGCCCCAAGAAAAGAAACGACCCGATCGGCTTATCAGGGTCAGCGAGCCCCGCACGGGAGCGGCGAATCGCTCCAGAGATGGCTGATACTGCCTGGTTCTGGCCGATCACTCTTTTATGCAGTTCGTCTTCAAGATGAACCAGTTTATCCAGCTCACCCTGCATCATCTTGGCTACTGGAATGCCGGTCCAGACCGAAACGACCTGCGCGATCTCTTCTTCAGTCACTTCTTCTTTCAGCATCACACCGGCAGCTTGCCGGCTCTCAAGATAATCAGTCGCCTCGATCAGCTCACTATCAAGGGCGGGTATGGTTGAGTAGCGTAGCTCGCTGGCTGCTGCCAACTCTCCATCACGCGTGGCTCTTTCGTATTCGTTTTGCGCCTGCTCCAGCTGGGCCTTGAGTGACTGCACCCGCCCGATTGCATCCTTTTCGCTCAGCCAGCTGGCTTTGAGCTCGTCCAGCCTGGTTTCTACCTGCTGAATGTCATCGCGCAGAATCTGCAGCCGTTCGGCTGAGGCACTGTCGGTCTCTTTTAGCAAGGCCTGCTCTTCAATCTGCATCTGAATAAGAGCTCGCTCGGTCGCATCAACCTCTTCGGGCATCGAATCAATTTCGATCCGCAAGCGACTGGCAGCCTCATCCATCAGGTCGATTGCCTTGTCAGGCAGGAAGCGGTCTGAGATGTAGCGGTTCGAAAGCTCGGCTGCAGCGACAATCGCTGCATCAGTGATACGCACACCATGATGGATCTCGTACTTCTCCTTCAGCCCGCGTAGAATCGAGATGGTGTCCTCCACGGTCGGCTCACCTACATAGACGGTTTGGAAGCGGCGCTCAAGAGCGGCGTCCTTCTCCACGTATCTACGATACTCGTCAAGCGTGGTCGCACCGATGGCGTGCAGCTCCCCACGCGATAAGGCGGGTTTGAGCATGTTGCCGGCATCGAGCGATCCATCGGAGGTTGAGCCTGCGCCGACAATCGTGTGCAGCTCATCGATAAACAGGATGATGCGGCCTTCGGACTGCTCGACCTCGCGCAGCACAGCTTTGAAGCGATCCTCGAACTCGCCGCGGTATTTAGCACCAGCCAGCATGGCAGCCAGGTCAAGCGCCACAATCTCGCGATCAGCCAGAGAAGATGGCACGTCGCCAGCCACAATGCGCTGTGCAAGCCCCTCGACGATGGCGGTCTTGCCGGTGCCTGGCTCACCGATCAGGCAGGGGTTGTTCTTGGTGCGACGCGAGAGCACCTGAATCGTGCGACGGATCTCGTCCGAGCGCCCGATGACTGGGTCAAGTTTGCCCGCGCGGGCAGCTTCGGTCAGGTTGCGTCCATAGCGCTCAAGGGACTCGAATTCAGTTTTAAAATCCTGCTCGGTAACACGGGTCGACCCGCGCAGTTCGCTATAGACCTGTTCTAGACGGGTAGCGGTGACACCGGCAACCGCCAGCACTTTGCCGGCTGTCCCCTTGTCGTCTGCCAGTCCGATCAGGATGTGTTCGGTGGTTGTAAAGTTATCCTCAAGGCGGGCAGCGACTTTTTCTGCCGCGTCGATCGCCGCGATAAAACGCTGCGAAGGAATAGGCATACCCATTACTCCCCCGCCGCTGACCTTGGGTGCATTCTCAAGTTCGTCAGCAAGAGCACTGGCAATCGCTGGTAGCGAAGCACCGACCCGCTCGATTAAGCTGGTCAGGTTACCTTCGCGGGCATCGAGTAGCGCCTTGAGCATGTGCTCAGGCTCTAGCATTGCCGAACCGATATCGCCTGCGACTCCCATCGCCTGCTGAAACGCCTCCTGGGCAGATATTGATAGTTTGTCTAAACGCATGCTTTGTCTCCTGTTAGTTGCTGTTGCTGGGGGTCGTAGTGTGGTCGGGATGGGTTGGTTTGGCCGCAGTACCATCGCTGGCTGCTGCTGTGGGGGGCACAGCAGCGACGGACGCGCTGCTGGCTGCTGCGCCCACCGCGCCAGCCACCGCATCGCTACTAGAGCCAACCGTTCGCAATGCCTGCGAACTGACCTTTGCCAAAGCCGTGATCTTATCCCGAAGTTCGTATTCATGCACTCGCTTCTCAAGCTTGGCCAGCAACTGGCGCTGGTGCTCGTAAAGCTCTGTCTGCTCGTCCAGCCTGCGTTGCAGGTCGATGATGCGCAGCACGCCTGCCAGGTTGATTCCCTCCGCAGTCAGCTGCCCAACCAGCTCCAGCCGATCGATGTCAGCCTGCGAGTACAACCGGGTGTTGCCCGACGAACGCTGTGGAGTCACCAGGCCTCGGGTTTCATAGATCCGCAAGGTCTGCGGATGCAAGCCTGACAGCTCGGCTGCCACACTTATCATGAACAATGGCCGATTTCGGTCAGTCATTTGTCACCTCTTTTGTCTGTGCACTGTCTGAATCGATCAGTGCGCTTGATTCGGCTGCGGGTGACAGGTTAATCGCCGCCGTCAGCTCAGCAATCAGCGGTCTGATGTCAGCAGATGTAGGGTCACTTGCTTCAGCAAAGCGATGCAGAGCCGCCTGCTGCTGATCATTCAGCGACTTGGGCAGCGTCACCTTCAGCGTAACGCGCAGGTCACCGAGTCCAGTGCCTTTAACCCGCGGCGCTCCTTTGCTCTTGACGCTCAGCACCTTACTGTCCGAACTTCCAGCTGGAACCCGCAGCTTGACCATGGTGCCATCAGGAGCCGGAATTACAACTTGCGAGCCAAGCGCCGCTTCGGTAATCGAAACGGGCAGATCCATTAATACATCCGCACCTTTGCGGCTGTACAGCGGATGTTTCTTCAGCTTGGTCACGATAGTCAGGTCGCCGGCATCTCCGCCATTGCTTCCCGGGTTACCCTTGCCTTTGAAGCGCAGCTTACCGCCATCAACAGCTCCCGCAGGAATCTTCACATCCAAAACTTTTTTGTTCCCGTCTCCGGTCTTTATAGTCACCCGCTTCTCGGCACCACTGAATGCGTCCTCGAAACTGATATCCAGATTCACCTGAATGTCGCGCCCCTTGGTCGGCTGGCCAGGAAACTCCCATTCGGTACCAAAGGCACCTTCGCCCGACCGCATACGGTTGAATATATCACCGATATTGCTGAAGTCGCTGACAACAGAGCGCCAGTTGCCGGTTGGCTGACCGTGCCTACCATACTGGCCATATGACCCGCGATTAAACCCCGCGCCAGCACCAGCGCCAGCACCGCCTGCGCCGAAGAAGGCTCCATAGCGCAGCATGTCATCGTACTCTGATCGCTTCTCGGCATCAGACAGCACGTCGAATGCATTCGATATCTCTTTGAACTTCGCCTCGTCACCACCCGCATCTGGGTGATGCTCGCGCGCCAACTTCCGAAACGCTTTTCTTATCTCGTCGGTGGAAGCCTCCTGGCTCACACCGAGCAACTCATAATAGTTCTTGTCAGCCATTTAAGCCTCTCACCTCCTTTTCATGTGGATAAAATCTCAGTCTGTTTTATGCAAAAAGCTTGCCTGCTTTAAAAACCGCCTGCTTGCTCAGCGCTCACTCATCACCTGTGTCGTTATTATCTGGATCTGGCACACGCTTTGGTCCGCCGCTTGAAACTGCAACCATTGCTGGTCTCAGCACCCGGCCGGCTATGCTGTAGCCTTTTTGGAAAACACTGATAACCGTCTCATCGTACACAGTTGCCTCTTCAACGCGTGCCACTGCCTGGTGCAGGTTGATGTCAAACGCCTCTCCTTCAGGATTGATGGTCTCAAGCCCTTCATATGCTAGCACGTCAGTGAACTTTGTCAGCACTGCTCGCAAGCCTTCTGCCATCGATTCTGCATTGGCTCCCTCGCTGTGCTGCTCGGCTCTTTCCAGGTCATCGATAACCGGCAGCAATCTTTCGATCAGATTTGATGAAGCTCTCTGTCTCTCAACGATACGTTCTGCGTTTGTTCTCTTGCGATAGTTATCCCATTCAGCCTGTCGCCTGACATCCCTGTCATATAGCTCTGCCAGTTCAGACAGAGCTACTTTCAACAGATCCACATCTTCCAAGCCATCTTCGGCTTCGTCGCTTTCTTCTGTATCGGAAGCATCGATAAATATGGTTTTTCTGTCTCCGAACAGCGAGCGCCAGCCTTCCCGCTTACTTTGAGCTTCAGACTCGTCAAAAGGCTCATTATGCAAATCGTCTCTGTCTTGCATCGGGTCTCTGCTTTCGTCTTCATCTCTCATCATTTACCTACCTGTTTTAGTTTCGTTTTATAGTGTTTATCTACTGGTATTTACTACAAGCAATGCTACTCGTCTTCGTCTTCTTCAACGACTTCGTACTCAGCATCGATGATTTCAGCATCGGTTGCGCTGGCGCTACCAGCGTCACTGTAATCAACAGCTGACTGCGAATCGGCGTAAACGATCTCAGCCAGTTTGTAGCTGGCTTGCTGCAAGGCTTCAGTCTTCAGTGTGATCTCGTCAACATCGGAACCTTCAATCGCGGTCTTCAGCTCTGCGATAGCGTCGCTGACTGCGCTCTTGGTTTCTTCTGGAACCTTGTCACCAAGGTCAGCAATGGTCTTTTCTGTTGCATAGATCATACTGTCGGCATTGTTCCTGATCTCGACTTCTGCCTTTCTGGCAGCGTCTTCCTCAGCATGTGACTCAGCATCCTTGACCATGCGATCCACTTCGTCATCCGACAGAGCAGTTGAACCAGAGATGGTGATTTTCTGCTCGTGGCCTGTGCCTTTGTCCTTAGCTGAGACATTGACGATACCGTTTGCGTCGATATCGAAGGTCACCTCAATCTGCGGGATTCCACGTGGTGCTGGAGGAATATCAGTTAAATGAAACTTGCCAAGGGTCTTGTTACCGATAGCCATCTCGCGCTCACCTTGCAGCACATGTATCTCGACAGAGGTCTGGCCATCTGAAGCAGTACTATAGATCTCGGTCTTTCTGGTTGGAATGGTAGTATTGCGCTCGATCATCCGAGTCATCACACCACCCATGGTCTCGACACCAAGTGACAGCGGTGTGACATCAAGCAACAGAATGCCCTCAACATCACCAGCCAAAACGCCACCCTGAACCGCAGCTCCAAGAGCAACGACCTCATCGGGATTTACGCTCATATTCGGATCCTTGCCGGTCAGGCTCTTAACCAGTTCCTGCACCGCAGGCATCCTGGTCGATCCACCAACCAGCAGCACCTCTGCAACCTCTCCAACCCTAAGACCTGCATCCTTCAGCGCCATCTCGATCGGCTTCTTGCATCGCTCCAGCAGATCATCAGTGATTCGCTCGAACTCCGCTCGGGTAATCGAGTAGTCAAGGTGCTTCGGACCATCTGCATCAGCCGAGATAAACGGCAGGTTAATGTTGGACTGCTGAGTCGAGGACAGCTCCATCTTGGCTTTCTCAGCTGCTTCTTTAAGCCGCTGCAACGCCATCTTGTCGTTGCGCAGGTCTATACCGGTATCGGCAGAGAATTTATCTGCCAACCAGTTAATCAAGCGCTGATCCCAATCATCGCCACCAAGGTGATTGTCTCCAGATGTGGATAAAACCTCAAAGACGCCCTCGGAAATCTCAAGCACTGAGACATCAAAGGTTCCTCCGCCAAGGTCAAACACCAGGATCTTTTCGTCCTGGCCGATTTTGTCCATACCATATGCCAGGGCTGCTGCCGTCGGCTCATTGATGATGCGCTCGACCTCAAGGCCGGCAATGCGACCGGCATCCTTGGTGGCCTGGCGCTGGGCATCGTTGAAGTAGGCGGGTACGGTGATGATAGCCTTGGTAATCGCTGAGCCAGTGTAGCGCTCAGCATCGGTCTTCAGTTTCTGCAGCACGATTGCCGATATCTCTTCAGGGGTGAAATCTTTACCGTCGATGTCAACCATCACGCGACCGTCTTTGCCGGCGTGAACGTTGTAAGAGACGGTGTCGCGTTCGCTGGCTGTTTCTTTGAACTCGCGGCCAATAAAGCGCTTGATTGATGAGACGGTGTTCTCGGGATTGGTGACTGCCTGGTTCTTTGCAGCCTTGCCGACTACTCTTTCGCCGTCCTTTCTAAAACCGACAACACTCGGAGTGGTGCGGTCTCCTTCGGCGTTAACGATAATGGTGGACTCGCCACCTTCCATGATCGCCATCGCTGAATTTGTTGTTCCCAGGTCGATTCCCAGTATCTTTGCCATTTTTTACGTTTCCTTTCGTTTTCTGTTAAGAAACGCATACTTGCATGCGCACAGCTTGCATGTCTACACGTATGCCGGCATGCGGTTATTAATACTTGAAACATAATATAATCTAAGCGTACCTATATCAAGTTATGTTATCTGATTGTTGCTAATTTCCAGGCTGGGGGGGCTGCTGCTTATAAGGCAGGCGCGCGTCGTAAACCTACCAAAACGTTCGCAGCATATCGGCTCACTACCATGCGACATGCAGAAGCTTTGTCATCAAGTTGTCAGAGCCACTTCACATAGATTTTAAATAACCACCACTAGCCCTTTACAGAGCCTTTTTATGATTGGTGCAGAAGGTTTATTGAACGCAAGAGTAACTCGCTTTCAAAGTCTAAATCTGGGTAAAGCACCTAAGTTGACAGAAGCCTTTACCGAGTGCCTGCGCGCACATAAAGCAGGTACACAAAACCGACAGAAAGGTACTTACCATGCAGGAAAACAGGAAAGAAAGATTCAAGTTCAGCAAGCTGCTGGCTTTGACGCTGGTGCTTGCCATGTCACTCAGCCTGCCTTTGGCTGGCTGCACTGACAACAAAAAAGAGGAAGAAAAGAAAGAGGAAGAGTCCGGTACAGACGATGGCTTCAGTGGTGTAATCAATGTTGTCACTCGCGAGGATGGCTCTGGCACACGAAGCGCCTTTGTTGAGCTGTTCGAGGTGCAGGAAGTCACCGCAGATGGTAAAAAAGTCGACGCGATCACTGTCGATGCAGTCACCACCAACTCCACCGCTGTTATGCTGACCACCGTGTCGGGTGATGACCGCGCTATCGGCTTCATCTCTATGGGTTCACTGAACGATACCGTCAAGGCACTTGACATCGACGGCGTTGCGGCAACAACCACAAACGCTGCATCGGGGGCATATCCCATCATCCGCCCCTTCAATATTATTACCACTGGGGATGTCTCAGATGAAGCACAGGACTTCATCAACTTCATAATGAGCAAAGAAGGTCAAAACATCATCGTTGCCAATCACTGCATCGCTGTCGACCCAAATGCTCCGGCATACGTCTGTAACGGTGCAAGTGGCAAGATCGTCATCGGCGGATCATCCTCTGTCGG
>Ga0123356_10007617_pt1 | contig 10791 bp, 6 predicted proteins | sample TergutEmb28metaG_2_FD_92546 | JGI IMG/M metagenome (GOLD analysis project Ga0123356, IMG submission 92546) | Embiratermes neotenicus P3 segment gut microbial communities from Petit-Saut dam, French Guiana - Emb289 P3 | ecosystem: Host-associated > Arthropoda: Insects > Digestive system > Gut ... | reverse complement strand
TTAATGCAAAAATCTCTAAGTTGCAAAAATTTTAAAGATTCACAAAAGAATATGATTATCGGAGGTATTTTGCAAATTTTCATTAATCTTCTTTTTCTTATGTTAGGGGTTTTACTGTATTCCTATGCCTCTGCGAATGCCGTTGAATTACCGGCTAAAGGAGATGAGGTATTTCCATTTCTTGCTACTCAAGGATACTTTCCGTTAATAGTAAGTTTTTTATTTATTATTGGATTAATTTCCGCCGCTTATGCTGCCGCCGGTTCTGCGCTGACAGCCCTAACCACATCTTTTACGATTGATATTCTTAAGGTTACAAAGAATAAGACTGAAAAAGAAACTTCATCAATCCGGAAAAAAGTTCATATATGTATGGCAATAGTTATGGGATTGGTCATTTTTGTAATAAATATTTTAAACAATACTTCAGTCATTGATACGGTTTACAAATTAGCAAGTTATACATACGGACCCTTATTGGGTATGTTTGTATTCGGAATTTTTACAAAATGGAAAATCCGTGACAAGTGGGCGCCAATAGTTGCTATTATTTCACCTGCAATATGCTTAGTGCTGGATCTAAATTCCAAAGCTTGGTTCAATGGTTATGAATTCAGTCATGAGCGTTTAATATTCAATGCATTATTCACTTTTATAGGATTGTGTTTGTTGATCCGTCGCAAAAAAAATATATGAAATACAAATCTTTTATACCGCTGCTGCTTTTCTTTTTTCTGCCTTTTACCGCGAAACCTCAAGCTCATCTATTATCTGAGGAAACGAAAAGCGCCATTGAGAGTTATTTAACTGATTTAATCAGTCGGCAAACATCTGTCAGAACAATTAAAATTGATTCGGTTGCAGTTAACAAAAAGATAATAAGTCTGTTTGCAGGAGAAAATCTTTCTTACGGTCGTTTCGATGAGGAAATAACAAAATATATTTATACAAGTATCAAATCTTTTTTACCTCCCGAATGGAAAAATTTGAAAATCGAACTATATTCCGACGGCTACAAAATAGAAGATTATATTCCGTTGATTAGAAAAGAACGCTTTGCACATCCGCCAACTACTCCTATCAAAATAAATACTTCTATTCCCTTCACAATTAACAAAGGACTTCAAAACAAACATATTGCCTTGTGGCCAAGTCATGGTTGGTATTTCGATTCAAACAAGAATCGTTGGGAATGGCAACGCGCTCGACTGTTTCAGACTGTAGAAGATGTGTTTACACAAAGTTTTGTATTGCCATACCTGATTCCTATGCTGGAAAATGCTGGAGCAACGGTTTTTATTCCACGCGAACGCGATGTTCAAAGGAATGAAATAATTATTGATAACGATAATATTTTATCAGAAGGGAATTCGGCATATAAAGAAATTTACGGCGACGAAAAATGGATAAGCGGGGATAACGTAGGATTCGCTCATTTGAAAACCGTGTATCAGGATTTAGAAAATCCTTTTAACGATGGGACATACAAGCAAATCAAGACTATCAATAAAGGCAAAGAAAGTTTATGTATCTGGCAACCTGATATTCCGGAAAAAGGAAAATATGGTGTATATATTTCTTATTCCAGCTTGAAAAACAGTACAAAAGACGCTCGATATACTGTTTACCACAACGGCGGAAAAACTGAATTCAGCATAAATCAGAATATGGGAGGTGGAACATGGATTTTTCTTGGATCTTTTGAATTTGATAAAGGCTTAAATGAACAGGGAAAAGTAGTTTTATCAAATGTAAGTAAAGATAAAGGTAGAATTCTGACTGCAGATGCTGTGAAAATTGGCGGAGGAATGGGAAATATTGCAAGAGGCGAACCGCTTGAAATAAGTGGACGGCCGCGTTATGTAGAAGGTTCGCGCTATTGGCTGCAATGGGCCGGTCTTCCCGACAGCATTTACCGCTGGACAAAAGGTGAAAGAGATTATACCGATGATTACCAAAGTCGCGGATTGTGGGTTAATCATTTGATTAATTCACAGATTCCTATAGATGCTGTTCTTGCTTTTCACACCGATGCGGGAATTACTTACAATGATTCAATTATCGGCACGTTGGGAATTTGCATGACTCATTACAAAAATGAAAAATTTGCAAACGGAAAACCACGCATTCTTTCACGTGATTTAGTTTCAACAGTTATGGACGAAATTGTAAATGATATCCGCAGTGAATATGAGCCTGACTGGACACGTCGCCAAATATGGAATCGCAACTACAGCGAATCACGCTTACCGGAAGCTCCATCAATGTTGCTTGAATTACTGTCGCATCAGAATTTTGCCGATATGCGTTACGGACTTGATCCCGGTTTCCGATTCACGGTTAGCAGAGCGATTTATAAAGGTTTTTTAAAGTTCATTGCATTTCAATATAAATCGGATTATACTGTTGCACCTTTGCCAGTGAAATCGTTCAGTGCAAAATTTTCCGGAGATACACAAATTCAATTAGAGTGGCTGGCTACGGCCGATTCTTCAGAACCTTCGGCTCTTCCAACAAAATACATTGTTTATACGGCTGTTGATGATGCAGGTTTCGACAACGGTCGGATTGTCATTCCCGATTTGATGAAAGATCCCCTGAGAGAAGGTATTAAATCAATGTTTCAGATTGAAAAAGATAAGATTTATCGTTTTCGTGTCACGGCAGTTAATGATGGTGGAGAAAGTTTTCCTTCGGAAACCTTATCTGTTTGCAGGAAATCTGAAGAAAAAGGCGTTGTTTTGGTAATTAACGGATTTAACAGAATATCCGCTGCCGACAGTTTTTCTTCTAAAGACAGCATTGCAGGCTTTTTGGATTTTCTTGATCATGGAGTCCCCGACGGCATCCAAACTAATTATATTGGAAGCCAATATGAATTCCGCCGCCAAAAACAATGGACTGATAACGATGACAACGGATTCGGAGCAAGTAATACCGATTACGAAGCTACTGTTGTTGCAGGTAATACGTTCAATTATCCGTACATACATGGAAAATCCATTATTGCAGCAGGTTATTCGTTTGTATCAGCTTCTACGGAAGCGGTTATCAACGGTCAATTAATAATGAACGATTATCCTGTAGTTGATTTAATTCTCGGCAAGCAAAAACTGACAGTTACAGGACGAGGAGCTTTTCCTCCACGTTTCAAAACTTTTCCCGACAGTTTGCAGACTTTGATAACTGGTTATTGCAAAGAAGGTGGGAATATATTTATAAGCGGAGCTTTTGTCGGTTCTGATTTATGGAGTGAATATGCAAATGAAACCGACAGACAATTTGCACAAGATGTGTTAAAATATAAATTCAGAACGGGACATGCAGCTGTAACAGGTAAAGTGAAAAGTGTTTTTTCGCCTTTTCCACAATTGAAATACGATTTTCATTTTCATAATCGTCTCAATCCGGATATTTATGCAGTAGAATCTCCCGATGCCATTGAACCTGTAGGTGAAAACAGCCATATTATTTTCCGTTATTCGGAAAACAATATTAGCGCCGGAGTTGCTTATTCAGGTGATTATAAAACTTGCGTACTTGGCTTTCCTTTTGAAATAATTTCTGATGAATCACTACGGAATAAGTTGATGCAAGGTTTATTGGATTTTATGACAGAGTAATCTTTTTAACGATTGATAAAGCATTTTTACATAGTTCGGTAATCTTTCCCCAATCTTTAGCAGCTATCACTTCTTTTGGGAAAAGGTTTGAACCAATGCCGACACAAGTTACACCGGCGTCAAACCAAGCTTTCAGATTGGATTCTTCCGGTTGCACTCCGCCTGTGACCATTAATAGCGACCAAGGCATCGGAGCTTTTAATCCTTTTATAAATGCCGGTCCTAAAACATCACCCGGAAATATTTTACAGAAATCGCATCCGGCTTCTTGTGCAAATCCAACTTCAGAAACTGAACCGCATCCCGGTATGTAGGGCACTAATCGACGGTTTGTTACTTTAGAAATATCCGGATTGAATAAAGGACCAACAATAAAATTAGCTCCCAATTGAATGTAGAGAGCGGCAGTTGGTGCATCAATTATCGAACCGGCGCCAAGTATCAAACCCGGGCATTCTTTATTTACATATTTGCTTAGTTCTCCAAAAACTTCATGAGCAAAATCGCCGCGATTTGTGAACTCAAAAGTTTTTACTCCACCAAGATAACAAGCTTTTACTACATTTTTTGTTGTTTCTATGTCGGAATGATAAAACACCGGAACAATACCGGTCGCGATCATTGCTTCAAGCGTTTGTAACTTATTGTACATGATTATTAATGTTTAATGTTTAATGATTAATGTTTAATGATTAATGATTAATGATTAATGAATTCATAATTCATAATTTATAATTTATCTTATGACTCTTCCTGAGCCATCTCCTTTTATTAGTTGTTCTACTTCAGCGATTGAAACTAAATTGAAATCGCCATGAATAGTATGTTTCAATGCAGAAGCCGCTACTGCAAAATCCAATGCTTGCTGATCATCATCAGGGAAAGATATAAATCCGTAAATCAAACCTCCCATGAATGAATCGCCTCCACCAACTCGATCAACAATATGTGTAATATCGTAACGCTTTGATTGATATAATTTTCCATCTGCATATAGACATCCGCCCCAAGTGTTATGATTCGCATTGATTGACCCTCGTAAGGTGATAATTACTTTCTTAGCACGTGGAAATTTGTTCATCAACTGTTTGCAAACCGATTCAAACTCAAGAGCGTTAACATCACCACCCGTATTAACAACATCAAATCCTTCGGGATAAATTCCAAAAACTTTTTCCGCATCTTCTTCGTTTCCTAAAATAACATCGCAACCTTCGACTAAAGCAGGCATAACATCAGAAGCTGTTTTACCGTATTTCCAAAGATTTTTCCGGAAATTAAGATCACAAGAAACGGTTATTCCCAATTCATTAGCGACCCTGATTGCTTCCAAACAAGTATCGGCTGCTCCCTGCGATAATGCAGGCGTAATTCCTGTCCAATGAAACCATTGAGCATCTCGAAATATTGTTTTCCAATCAATCATTCCCGGTTGAATTTGGGATATTGCCGAATTTGCGCGGTCATAAATTACTTTAGAAGCCCGCGCAACAGCTCCATTCTCCAAGAAATATATACCCATTCTTCCGCCTCCGCGAACAACATTTTGTATTCCAACATTGTATTTCCGTAATTCGGAAATACCCCATTCGGCAATATCATTTTCAGGCAATCGGGTAACAAAATCTGTAGGAATTCCGTAATTTGCTAAAGAAACAGCCACATTTGCTTCTCCTCCTCCAAATGAAGCATTCAATTGACTTGATTGTATAAACCGCTGATAATCGGGGGTTATCAATCGTAACATTATTTCTCCGAAAGTAACTACCTTTTTCATAATTTATAATTCATAATTCATAATTATTTATTATACTACTCTTTCTCAAAACGATAACGGACAAATAATTCAATAGCCTGATATTCAGCCATCCCCAATTTATCGTAACGAACTGCTGTTGCAATATTCCGTTCTTCTGCCCGTTGCCAAAATTCGCGAGGATCGGTACCCGGAAATAGAGGACGGTCTTTCTGCGACTGATGTTTGAAAATAGCCATTCGCTTAATGCGGCTTTCTTCCGGACTTAAAGGCACAGCCATATCAACTTCAGCAATATCCCATTCCTGCCAGGCGCCGCGATACAACCATAAACGACAATCATTCAACCATTCTTCGTTTTTGAGTTGTTTTAATGTTTCAAGAATTGAAGTAAAGCAGACTCTGTGCGTGCCATGTGGATCGGACAAATCGCCGGCAGCAAAAATCTGATGAGGCTTAACTTCTTGTAACAAATCAGCAATAATTTTTATATCATCTTGACTGATAGGTTTTTTCTTTATTGTTCCGGTTTCATAAAAAGGCAGATTTAAGAAATGTACACGATTTTCAGGAATTCCTAAATACCGGCAAGCTGAACGTGCTTCTCCCTGACGAATAGCGGTCTTTGCTGTAGCTATATTTGGGAGATCGACTTGACCCGGACGCTTTTGATGAAAAAAATTCAATGTATCTTGATATGCTTTCTGAGCTTTCTTTTGATCCCATTGGTACGAAGGCGCTATATCCCTGACAAAATCGAGGAAACGTGTTACTTCATCATCAAAAACAGCAATATTTCCGGAAACTTGATATGCAACATGCACTTCATGTCCATGCTCGGAAAGGCGGGCTAAAGTTCCTCCCATAGAAATAACATCATCGTCGGGATGCGGGCTGAAAACAACTACCCGTTTTGGATAGGGTTCTGCGCGTTCGGGACGAGTAGTATCATCGGCATTGGGTTTTCCACCGGGCCAACCGGTAATTGTATGTTGCAAATCATTGAACACCTTGATATTAATTTTATTTGCGGGACCCATTTCAGCAATCAGTTCACCAAGTCCGCTGTCGTTGTAATCCCTTTCTGTTAATTTCAGTATTGGTTTCTCCAATTTTTCACTTATCCAAAATACGGCTCTGCGAATAAGTTTGTTCGACCAACGTACAGAACCGGTTAGCCATGGCGTTTTTATTCTGGTCAGTTCTGAAGATGATGCTGAATCAAAAATGAAAGAAACGTTCGGATGTTTTTGAAGAATCGAAGCCGGCATCATTTCTGTAACCGGACCTTCTACCATTTTGCAGACTATTTTGGATTTTCCTTCGCCCCAAGCCATTAAAATGATGCGTTTTGCGCTCATAATCGTTTCAATACCCATTGATATACAATAGGTAGATACGTTTTCTTCTCCGAAAAAATTACTTGCTGCACCCATACGAGTGGAATAATCTAAGGTAATCAAGCGAGTATGTGTATTAAACATAGACCCCGGTTCATTTGCTCCAATCTGTCCACGACTATCCAAGCCCAGTAACTGTAAATCGATTCCGCCAACATCTTTTATCTTCTGTTCGTAATCGCGACAAAATGTAGATATTTCCGATTTTTTTAAATCACCTCGAATTAAATGAATATTTTCAGGCAGAATATCTACTTCGTCGAACAAATATTCATGAAGGTAATTATACCGGCTTTGTAATTCAGTTTTTTCAATTGGATAATATTCGTCTATATTAAAAGCAATTACATTCTTAAAACTTAAGCCTTCTTTTTTATGTAAGTAAGTCAAATATTGGTACACGCCAACTGCTGTAGAGCCCGTAATAAATCCAAGTACACACATTTCATTTTTAGCAGCCTTTTCTTTTATAAGTGCGGCTACTTGTTTAGCCACTAATTCCGAAGCAACTTCAGCTTCAGAGAAGATGGATATTGGTACTTTTTCGTATCGTTTTTCAAAACTTTGCATCTTATATAATTATGAATTATGAATTATGAATTATTTTAGTTTTTAGTTCTTTAGTTTACATTAATGGGGCAAAAATCCGCATTACCGATTCAAAGAATTTTTTCCATTTCGGACGTTTTATCCACTCTTCGTAGTGGATTTCCTTGCACTGTTCCATATCTTGCAGGAAGATTTCTTTGTTTTGCAAAGCAATTCTCGGATCGTATAAATAGCAATTGATTTCGAAATTTGTTTCAAAACTTCTGAAATCTAAATTAGCTGACCCTATCACCGAAAGCATATCATCTGTAACTAAAGTTTTTGAATGAATAAATTTACCTTGCAGTTCATAAATTTTCATTCCGGCTTCCAATAAATCGTTATAATATGAACGTGAAGCCGGGTCAACGTATGAAGAATCCGATTTTTGAGAAACCATTAAGCGAACATCAATACCGCTGAGTGTTGCCATCTGCAAAGCTTGAAACAACGACTCGTTAGGTAAAAAATAGGGTGTTTGCATGTAAATATATTTCTTAGCTCCAATGATGATATTTATAGTAGCTTGTAATAAATTGTTAAACAAGCTATAAGGACCTCCGGTGGCAATTTGCATAAGATTTTGTGTGTAACCTTTAGTTTCAGGAAAATATATTTTTTCATCAAGAAACGGTTCTCCTGAACTATACCAATCAATTAAGAAACAGGCTTGCAAACCTAAAGCTCCCTGTCCTTGAATACGCAGATGAGTATCCCTCCAATTCGGATTAGTATGATAATTATTAGAAATATTCATACCGCCGATATAAGATATAATCCCGTCAATTACAATAATTTTTCTATGATTTCTGTAATTAAGTTTTTCTCCGAGTCTAACAAATTTAGCATCCATCAAAGACGAAATTTTCACTCCGCTTTTTTTCATTTCATTGTAAAATTTCTTCGGAACCAACCAATTAGCAACTTTATCGTAAATGAAGCGAACTTCAATTCCCTCAGATGCTTTTTTCATCAACATATCTTTTACGATCTTTCCCGTCTCGTCGTTTTTGAAAATAAAAAATTCTATATGTATGTGATGTTTAGCTTTTTGCATATCATCCAAAAGAACATCAAACATACGGGTACCTTCAGTGATAACCTCAACTTTACTTCCCTGTAAAACCGGCGAAAGATTGTTGTTTTTCAAAAGGTTGACTAAATTAGCATATTCAGGCAGGATATTAACATTTCTATTTTGAGTCAGGTTTTTAAAACTTAAATCTTTAATTTTTTGATATTTTCTTTCTGAATATTTTCGCATCCGCTTTGTCTCTTGTCCAAAAAAATAATAGAGGATAAGTCCGAATAGAGGAATTAAAATTAAAACCAATAACCAAGCTAAAGTTTTGATCGGACTTCTGTTTTCTGAAATTATTACAATTACGGCACCGGCGATTAAGGCTATGTATATAAAGTACAAAGCACTGTTTAGTGAAAAAATGTAATCAAGTATTCCCGACATAATGTTAAAATCCACGAGACAAAATTACAAATTTTTATTTAATATTGTAAAATTTCCTAAATACTCCCCGATAACATATAGCGGTACATTTGTCAACCAGCTTTCTTTACGGTAATTAGATAAAGAAGTGCGAACGGCTGTTTCGGGGTTATATTTATTGCAAAATAGTTTGAAACTTCTCGCTTTAAGGTTTTCTCCCGATTTTGCTTCTACAGGTATGATTTCATCTTCTTCATTTTGAATTATAAAATCGAGTTCATATTTGCTGTTTTCAAACGGGAAATAGTGAATAGACAAATTTTCGTTTAATACGAGTTGCTGAAATACAAATTGTTCGGTTAAGGCGCCTTTGAATTCTGTAAAAACATTATTGCCATTTAATAAAGTCTTTACGTTGAGTTTAGCCATTGCTCCAAGCAGACCTATATCGTTGTGATATAACTTAAAAGCCGATAGTTCCCTGTAAGCGGCAAGCGGCAAGGCGGGCTTTGAGACACTGTAAACTTTCTGTAATAATCCGGAATCAACAAGCCATTGAATAGCTAATTCAAAGTCTTTTGCCCGAGCACCTTCTTTGATGACACCATAAATATATTTCTTATTTTCCTTTGCTAATTGCACTGGAATGCTTTCCCAAACCATATTGATTCGCGGCAGAATTTCTTTTGGTGCATGTTTTGAAAAATCATTTTCATAGGATTTCAAAATATCTCTTTGAATTTTGCGTACTTTGTTCCAATCCTTGTTTTGTGAAAAATTTAAAACAACTTCCGGCATTCCACCTGTGTAAAAATAATACCGCAGGTAATTGATAAGTTTTGTATTGAACGAATTAACCAATTCCCAATCCCGTTTTTCAATTAATTCAACAATTCCCTGTTCTCCCATTGCTAATAAGAATTCCGTGAAACTGAGCGGATAAAGGCTTAGAAATTCCACTTTGCCAACCGGAAATGATTCTCCGGGATGAAGATTTATGCCTAAAAGTGAACCTGCTGCAATTATTTGGTATTCAGGAGCTTTTTCGTAAAAGTATTTCAATGCAGTAATTCCCATTGGGGCCGCTTGAATCTCGTCGAAAACAAGTAAAGTATCTTCTGCTGTGATTCTTAATCTTGTGTAAGCATTAAGCAATGTAATTATTCTGTCGATGTTGAAATCTTCTTGAAAAATATTTTTTGGAGCATCTTTATCCTCAAAATTAATATATACCATTTGCTTATATTCTTTTTCACCGAATTCTTTAATAAGCCAAGTTTTTCCTACCTGTCGTGCACCTAAAAATATGAGTGGCTTTTTACTTTTATTTAATTTCCACTGTATAAGTTTTTTAATACTTGCTCTATACATTTTTTTCTAATTATTATATATTATTTTTACATTTTTCTCTCTAAAAATCGCTGCAAAAATACATATTTCTCCCGAAAATAAAAAATAATTATGCATTTTTCTCCCGAAATTATTCAGCAAAACTACACTTTTCTCCTGAAAAACAATTGTAAAACTACACTTTTCTCCCGAAATAATTAATAAAAACTACACTTTTCTCCCGAAATAATTAATAAAAACTACACTTTTCTCCCGAAAAAAATAAGCAAATAAAGAAACCTGCTACTTTAAAGAGTAAGCAGGCTTAGCTTCTTTTTAATTATTACACAGAGAGCACTGAGTAGGCACAGAGTAACACAGAGTTATTATTTCTCCGTGTCCCTCTGTGCCTCCTCTGTGCTCTCTGTGTAACAAATCATTAGTAAACTACCTTACCCGAAACTGAATATCGAACTGAATCCTGTGATATCAAAAATTTCTTTAACATCAGGTTTCACTCCTTTAAGAGTAAGTTGCCCATGTTTTGCGTTTGCGGCTTTTTGCAAAGTTAGGAACATGCGTAAGCCTAAGCTGCTTACGTAATCTAAATCTGTGCAATCGATTACGGTGTCTTTCATGTCACCGGCAAGA
>Ga0123356_10007616_pt1 | contig 10791 bp, 4 predicted proteins | sample TergutEmb28metaG_2_FD_92546 | JGI IMG/M metagenome (GOLD analysis project Ga0123356, IMG submission 92546) | Embiratermes neotenicus P3 segment gut microbial communities from Petit-Saut dam, French Guiana - Emb289 P3 | ecosystem: Host-associated > Arthropoda: Insects > Digestive system > Gut ... | reverse complement strand
CGGCTGTCAAAATGGAAGGATGATCATTTTGGTTAGTATGATGAATAAAAGGATATTCCATAATATAAAACGCAAAGGCTTCACCATAATGGAGATAGTCGTTGTGCTCGTCGTAATCTCTGTTGTTGCAGCGGTTGCAATGCCATCATTTGTAGGTTTCGTAAGACACGGCCAGCAAATAAACCGCGCCAACGTCGCCCGCACACTCTATGTAGCAATGCAGAACCAACTGTCCCGGGCGGTGGTTGAAGGGAACTTGAGGGCGAGGCTTACCGAAGATTTTTATGATGAAGATGACCCAAATGATTTAATTAAACCCATTCAAGATAACAATAATGTATATGCATGGCTTGGTTCTAATTTCCCTGCTAACGATTTTGATGTAAACGGTGTAGAAGGAGAAAACCAAAATAACGTCTTTTTCATAAGTTTACCAACTAATTACCAGTTTGGCGCCGGCACCCCATTACAAGACAGATTTTACAGATTACTCGATGAAGTGATTATTGATAAAGAAATACTCGACGGCGCTATCCTAATGGAGTTCAACGTCAGGACTGGTGTTATCATGTCTATTTTTTATGGTGACGAGTTAAGCAGGTTTACTCAGAATGATCTTGTTTATAATACAACTGCTGGCAATAATAACATTATCGGTCCGCGCGGTATGAATAGCGATTATCCTGAAATGGCTTACAACCGCAATCAAGGTTACTACGGTATCGACCAAACAGGTGTGGCACCTCCGTTACCAATAGATGATGTAGTGCGAATCTTCGATGGTAAGAACTATAACGGGGGACGGGGACTGGATGTAAAGATTTCTTTAGGTGATGATGACGATGATAGTTATAGTGATGGTTATAAAGAAAATATTCTTTTTGCAGAATTTTTTATACAAGACATATTAGATATAAGTGATGAAAGATCACTAGAAATATTCAATGATACAAACGGAGATCCGATTATAACAGTCAAAGGACCAATAATCCGCCCTGATTTTAATCAAGCATTACCTCATCCGGATCCAATTTACTTGGCAACAGATAAGCCTGTCGAGTTAGAGCAATTTGGAATCAATGTTGCAGGAGCTTTTAACCGTTATATTTGGGTACTGGATTTTATTGAAGGCGATATTATTGAAAATCAAAGAAATAGCTTATTTAACAAGTACCCTATCCCTGCCATAGAAAAATCAAATCCTCTAAACATTCGTGCACGTTTGATAACACCCGGTAGTCCTAATATAGATTCATTTGAAATGGAAAATACACATTTTTACAGGAAATGGAATGACGGTACAGGCAGTACAGGCGGTACTTATGAGGTTACATCCGTAAGACATCTAAATAACATTAGCCATGTACCAAATGGTAATTATATTCAAACAGATCATATAGATGTAAATTCTCTTAATGATGGTAGTAATGCACATAACTTTAGACCTATAACTAGTCTCACAGGTTCGTATAATGCTGTACAAGGAACAAGCTCACAATTTAGAATTGAAAATCTTAGAATTGAACCAAATAACACACATACTGGATTTGATAATCCTAACATCGGATTGTTTTCAAATGTCAACGGTAATATTATAGGATTATCTTTATTCAAAGCTGAAATAAATGTTACTAATTATTCCAATGCACTTCCACTTAATGTAGGTGCAATCGCAGGAGTACTTAACGAAGGGAAAATATTACGAAGCAACAGCTTTGCCAATGTTGAAGGCGGTACCGGCAACACCGGCGGCCTTGTCGGGTCGATTACAAACGGCGGAGAATTGGCATATTCTTTTAACGCGGGGTTCTTTAACACACATCCGGCAGAAGGTTCACTTCCTCCACATACGGCACCATCAAACACGGGTACAGGCTCTGTAATGGCAAGCGGTGGAAATATCGGCGGATTGGTCGGCTCAAACAACGGAACAATACGTCTGAGTTATAATAATGCAAGGGTCAATATTGAGAATGTAGATTTGACTGCGGACGAATGGTGGTCGGTCATGACAGAACCGCCATCAGTCAGGAATCTTAATGCATCTGCTAATTTAGGCGGGATAGCGGGGGAAAATATAGGTTCAGCAACGATAGAGGATTGCTACGCGACAAATCACGTTGCTATTTATACCGCTGGAGGTAATTCCGGAGGAATTGCAGGACTCAACACCGGTACAATAAGACGTTCGGTTTACCTGGCAAATGGCTGTACAGACGGCAACGATTCGAATGATTATGGACCAATTTCTGATAAAATGGAGTTGATGAGCCGGACTGCTGCAGATTTTGCTGCAATCGATAAATACAGAACAAGTTATACAGACGCGGGGGGAGTTCGTAAAAACCTGTATACAGAATACCCATATCCCATATTATCAAACAACAGTCCCTTTGAAGAAGCAACGATTATTTGGGGCTGGGAAGATATCTTAAGCGAAATTGAGGAACCGGAAGCGAAGCTGGTGTATTATGAATACTATACTGCATCCGGACTACCTACCGGAGTAGTGCTTAATGCGCGAGGTTATCAAGATTGCTTTGATTCGGCTCTCGGTAGCCTTGAAACAAACATGCCGCGCCTTCAAAGCACACAAACCGTTTTTGTTTTTCATGATGGTTATGCGATTGAATTTAAACCTATCAAAAATGGTTACGATCTTGTGTTTAACGGAGTCAAATATCGTATAATGGACGATGGCAATGATGTCTGGGAAATATACGGCGAGACAGTCATTGGTTCAAGTATATGGGAACCCCTGCCCGGATGGCTTCCAGCGCTTCTGTTTACAAAAGTGGCAACTAATGGTGATGCCGAAGATTATTATCGCCTGTACATTCCTAACAATTTTGCAGACGGAATTATCAGAGCAAGAACCGGAACAGACATATCGATTCCGTTACAAATGTATGCATATAATGATGATGAACCAATATTCGAGATCGGTGCTTCATATATTCCACTGTATGCTCAGTCAAGTCCTGCAATTACAGGAACAGATGCGAATATCGGAATAGTACGATCGCCAAGACATATTGAAAACATCAGAGAAGCGCTGAACAGAAACTTTAGACAAGAAATGAACATCGACTTTGCCGAATACCGCAGAGAACTCATGCAAAATCCTGTTCAAGGAACAACAAACTATATAGTAAATGATGCAACACTAATACAACCGGCACCGGGATATAGTTACACAACAGCCGTTGTTACAGGGACATATACTGGTACATACAATGGAAATACAAGGTGGATTCAACGATTATATATCAATAGTACACTCCCGGATGTAGGTCTGTTCTCAGTAGTTGGAGCATCCGGAAGAGTTGAAAATGTTACATTAAGACTGTATCCGATAACAGGTACGACGGACCGGACGGCAATTATCATAGGTGGAAATAATGTTGGTTCGATTGCAGGCAGAAATGCTGGTACGGTGTCAAATTGTTTGGTGCAGCAGATTTCTGCGTGGGATGAATCAGCTGCAAATCTGATATCGCACCCTGTGTCGGTCTATGGAACAAGTGATGTAGGTGGTATTGTCGGAAACAATACAGGAACCCTTCGAGATGTTTCATTTGTTTCAGCTTCAGCAAGACCTGCTGTAGGGGTAGCAACGGGAGGAACAGCAGTAGGTGGTATTGTTGGAAGGACGACAAGCACTGTCAATAATATAGTATTCCTTGCGATAGCACCAAGAGTCGGGACTGTATTATACCCATATGATGGAACCGCAACAGTGAATACCAATGCATACTATCTGCGCGGAGCCACTTCGATAAGACCGTTTAGGACAAATATCGCCGATGAAGTATCATCACGCTATAATTATATAGATGCAGCCACACCGGGGCGTGCCGGAGCAGGTCTGTCTGTTGGTATAATCAGAGCATATGAAGCGTCACCATTTACAGGGTGGAGCATCAATACACGAACAAATGCACAAATAACCAATCAGGCTGATCTAATCTATCCTTACCCTTATCCTAACGGAACTGTCCCCATAAACGGATCCGCAACGATGCCTCTTACAAGAAACTGGCCTCTTGTTGACACTCTTGCATTAACAGAAAGTGATTCATTAGTCTATTATGAAAAATATGCAGACGGGAGTGCGGGGGTGTTCACCCGTAGACTGATTAACCCGACCGATTCAAACTCAGGATATCATGATCTTGATTTCCTTAATTATAATGGTGATATTGTTGAATCCGGATATGCGATGTATCTAGCAGATAATCGTCGGGGTGGATCAGTTAGGATCAGGATGTCGTTTTCACCACCATACACATCGTGGACAGGAACAAACACCTACGATGATTTTAATAGAACAGTCCGAAGCAATCAGCCAATACACGCATCATTCGAAAATCTTTTCCCTATTCCATATACATGGCTGACACCGCATGTGATCAATAATATGACTTCAACAATAACTCCTATCATCATGGCAGTGCCTAATGGAAATGGAAATGCTACTGTAACAAGCGTATTTGTGTTTAATCCACTTTTTGCCAAAGACTTATATCCCATAAGTTTTACTCCCGATACTTCAATGAATGACATCAGCAGTAGTGGAAGGGTAACTCCACCAAGCTCCTTTCCAACCACTCGCATTATCCGCACTCCGTGGCATTTACAACAGGTATCAAGAGTAAACGCAACCGGATTAACAAGTGGACAGACATTTATACAAGAAGGTAACTTGAATTTTGGATCAGTTTCCACAACTGCAAGTATGTTCTTGCAGAATCAAAATGACAGAGAAGCCTCAACAACGGCTTCGGGAACGATAATCAACTATACACAAGAGGCAACTGAGAGAAATAATGGAACCACTGTAGTTGTTGTAACTTCAGGAACCAACCAGACAGCAAATATTGTGGCAAACAGCCATCCGGCAAATACGGGTTCGGGACCATTTAACGGATTGTATAATGGTAACGGGTTTAGGATTTCAAATTTGGCGCTGACAACAACTGCTAATAACAAAGGTCTGTTTAATACTATCGACACTTCCGGTGTTGTGCAAAATTTAACAATGTACAATTGCAGATTGACAGGTGGAAGTGATAACGGTGGTTTTGCTCACATCAATAACGGGATCATTCAAAATGTCGCGTTTGTTTCAACGTTGTATCCGGAGACGCCTATTAGCGGTCTGGGTTCAACAGGAGGCATATCCGGAGCAAACAATGGTACGATCAGAGATGTGTTATATCTGGCACAAGCACCACAATCTGCCGATGGTTCTACAGGCAGTCCGATCTCAGGTACAACAGGTGAAAGTAGCATAGAACAAAGAGCCTACTACCTCTCAGGTGAAGTTTCGGTCAATCAAAGGCCGTCTCCGACTGCCTCACGGGAAGATTACTTACTGCCGCCTCTTATGCCTTACAATAACTTCACAGATTTTTCTGATGTAATAGGTACAGCACGCACAACACAGGAATTGAATGCATATACAAATCTTGGACTGCTTAATCCACCTCCAGAATTCCCACCGGCACCATGGCAGTCAGCTCAAGCATTTGTATCTTCTTCAGAAAACACCATGCTTGGGACAACAGCAGCTGCTAACCCTTATCCCTACCTCGGAGCACTACGCACACCAACATGGCCGGTGGCGACGATTAAAGCTTTAGGTATCGCATATTATGAAGAATATTCAGATCACACAATGGGATTCTACTCACCGTCTCTCGCATTACCATCGCTGAACAATGATAACAGCATAACGATTTCGGACATGGGATGGGGATACTGTGTGATTGTTCCAAGACCCGGCGACTATAGTATCTGGGACATAAACGGAAACAATAGACACTTACCAGCTGAACATTACAGCGCCAACGGAAATACTATACACTTCGTAAGGATCCCGGCAGGCACGCTTGCACCCGGTCTCACACAGGAGATCATAGTAAATGACATACCAACAGGTTATCGTATAAATACATACTTTGCAAAAGCTGTTTTTGACATGACCGATCCGGTTCCCGAAGAGTACTACATCAGAACACGGCAGCAGATGAGAAATATTGCAAACCAAGGTCAAAATCCGCGCTACAGAGTATATACACAAGAACGTGATCTTGATTTTACAGGATTTCAAACAGCGCATACCAGTAATGTAGGTGCTGTAGTAGATGTCGAATTCAACGGAACATATAACGGTGCGGGCAATTTGATTTCAGGAGTATCCATAAACTATACCCAAGACGGTGTAGGGGATTTGACGAGTTTTGTAGGCTTGTTCAGTCAAAATAGTGCTTTTGGCACTATATCAGGAATAACACTTGTATTTAATAACACACAATCAACAGCAATACCAATATCCGCAGCTTCAAATGGAGAATCCGGATCGGTGGTTTATATTGGCACGATAGCCGGCAGAAACGCAGGAACAATCACAGACATTGCAGTTGTAAGCTCAAGAACTTCCGGGATGCCGATTTCTGCTCAACCTGTGATAGGTACCGATTTGAACGCCAATGCTGGCGGTATTGTTGGATTAAACGATTCAGGCGGTACTATTGAAAGAGTTATATATCTTGCACCTGCGCCGATAGAAGAAGGAGAAAATGGAGATATACTATATCCAATCGTTTACTTTAATTCTGATGATATTGATGAACCTGGAGAAATTTCTGAAGCATTCTTTTTACAACAAGAAGATCCATATGAAGCAGCAATAAATTCGATTGATAAATCCTCATTACCAATCAACGGATATAATACCGGAACTATTTATCCAATAAACAATTTATCAATTAACATATCACCAAAAACTACTTTCGCAATGCAGGACTTATTTCCATCAAATCACGATATTTGGAAAAAAAGTACTATTCCAGGAAACAACGACTTCGATAAATATCCATACACTTTTATAATAAGAACTGATCAAAGTGATTTACAATCTCTACCGAGTGCGTGGCCGGTAGTTGGTAAGGTAGGTATAGAATTCATACCAGAACCAGATGACTCCGGTGATTCGAGCGAACCTGTTGAACCGATTGGATTCAGCGAACCCATTGATGTTGATGGAATTGGAGATTCTGGTGAATCAGGAGAAACCGGTACACCACCTGGAAACGGTGAGTCAGGTGAATCGGGAGGAACTGGTGAATCTAGCGAACCAAATGGAGACGGAGAATCAGGTGGAAATGGAGAGTCAGATGGGGACACTAATCCAGATGGAGACGCTGACCCAGATGGAGACGCTGACCCAGATGGAGACGCTGACCCAGATGGAGACGCTGACCCAGATGGAGACACTGATCCAGATGGAGACGCTGACCCAGATGGAGATGCCGACCCAGATGGAGATGCCGACCCAGATGAACCGGACGAGTATGTAGATATCGAAGATATTGAAACACCTCAAAGTGCCGGAATATTTGGGAATTTGGAATACAGTATTGGCAGATCAAACGAAAAAAATAAAGTTGTATTCATCGTCTTCACATTTATTGCCGCTTGTGTCGTTACAATATTAATCGGTCATTTTGTAATTCAGACTAAAATGTATAAATCATACGCACGTAGTAGCAATGCAAATGCTATTCGTAGAATAAATGTACATAGCAACAAAAAGCAATAGTATACATCGCACTAAGCCAAATCATCATAAGTAAAAAATAACGAACGGAGGTGTTGGTGATGCGGTTGAAAAATAAAATTGCGGCGGTTCTTAATCAATCGTCAGGCGCATCGTTGATGTTCGTTCTGGGATTAACGATGATGCTCCTTGCAATCAGTGGTTCTGTAATGGCAGCCGCAAGCGCAAATGTCGGGATAAATGTAAGTCAGACCCAATACAACAAAGCATTGGTATTAACTGAATCGATACATATTACAATTATGGAAAGTTTGGAGTTTGAACAACCACCGTCTCTTATATCAATTCCAGAGACTACCCCTTTTGCCAACTCGTTAAGAAAGCAATTAGCAGAAGCAATTTATAACACGAAACCGGTTACGGTGACAATCCCAGATCCAGACCCAGATCCTGACCCCGATCCCGATCCAGACCCTGACCCCGATCCAGACCCTGACCCAATAGAACCACCGAATCAAAGTAACCCGCAATATGGAGTAAATTTCTATGTGATCGAACTCGATTTGGATATTGATGGAGAGAAAATAGAAAATATTAGTGTCGAACTCAGATTCCCATTTAAGGACGTGGTTCGAACCGGACCGGTGGGTGCAATACCTGACCTAAATATCGATCGTATATCGACAGTAGCAAATGTCAGTGCAGTAATGGAAGTAATAGTAATTGTTGATATCCCAGGCGAAAATAGAGCGATTATGACACGAGCAACATATGAACTTAGTGGTGCACGTCTCTCTGATTCTAAAAGTATTATACCTGCCGACCAAATTGGGAGTAATAGTTTCATTGGAGAAATGATTTGGGAAGATTATGGAAAATGGGAACGAGTGAGTTATGAAGTTATTGGGTCATAAAAAACTAAATATAAAGAATAAACTCCTTTCAAAAAGAGGTGAATCAATAATGGAAGTGGTTGTAAGTCTGTTGATTATGGGTCTCTTGCTGACTTCAATCATGTCGATTATACGTTATTCTCTGGCAATGACCGGTGATGCATTAACTAGATCACGTAGAGCACAAGATATTTTTAATAGTTATATAATTAATGATGGAATTTATTCAGGTACATCTGTTGATCTTACATTTACTGGTTGGATTGTAACAGATCCAGAAGAAAACCCACCAAAGAAGGAAAAACTTCTTACAGCTGAGCATCCTGTCAAACTTGCTGAAATTGATGATGAAATCGTCACAAGTATCATCGCATTCAAACCTGATTGAGGTAAACCATGACTAATATACTCAAAGCAAAAAAGGGAATGACCCTCATAGAAGTGCTGGTCGGTACTATATTACTTGGCATTGTTGTAATGACAATCGTTGCTGTTATCACACCAATGATGATGGCATATAGAAGATCAAATACCTTAGCTGAATATAATCAAGTGCTAGACAATGTAGGCAACTTACTGGTGAGTGAATTATCGCAAGCAGAATTAATACATGAGCTTGCTAATAATTTAATAGATTTATCGATTAATGGGGTTCGAGTGAAATATACCAGAGAACCAGACGGATTTTTATATCGAAACGATGTTCGTGTTTATCATGAAGATTTTTATAGAAGCGTACAAATTAGATTAATTTCTCCGGTTATATTAAATCCGGATGAAACACCAACAAATTATGAAATTGAAGTAACGGTTACGTCCGAGCAGGGAGCTGCGGCAGAAATATCACGTGTATACGCAGCTCAACGAAGATTCCCACTACCTACAACCCCTACACCTCCACCATAAACAAACATATAAGATTACTTAATAATACAAAACTACATCTTGCTTTCCACACAAAAGCTGTGATATAATAACATCCGATGTTAGATTATCACAACACAATGGAAAAGGAGGTGTTTTTCTATGTACATCAAACGGCATATTGAGCAGGCTGTGCTTGACAGGGCGAAAATGAAGGGTGCTGTTGTTGTTACCGGGGCGCGTCAGGTGGGGAAAACTACTTTGATAGAAACTATTAAACCTGACCTGCCGAAAATCACGTTTGACGACTTGCCAACACGAAATCAGGCAACCTCCGAACCTTCAGTGTTTTTTGACCTTTTCCCGCCGCCTGTATTTATCGATGAAGTGCAATATGCGCCGGTAATATTTCACTACATTAAGATACTGCTTGATAAAAGCCACAATAAAGGGGATTTCTTTTTGACCGGTTCTCAAAGTTTTGAGCTTATGGAGAATGTGACCGAAAGTTTGGCGGGAAGGGCTGGAATACTGGAGCTTCATGGTCTGTCTATGCGTGAAATCAATGACGATGCCTGGAATAAACCGTTTCTTCCCGTGATGGAATACTTAAAAGAACGAAGACAAAAGAAAACAGAAACAAACATCCCGGTGATATGGAAGATGATCCATCGCGGGAGCTTACCTGAGCTTATTGCGAAACCAGAATTTAACTGGCAGCATTTTTACGCCGATTACATAAAAACGTACATCGAACGCGATGTACGAAAACTTACACAGGTTGCCGACGAAGACAGTTTCTATAAATTTATGACAGTTTGCGCAGCAATGACCGGACAACTTCTCAACCTGTCGTCACTGGCAAGAGATGTAGGGATAAGTGAACCGACTGCAAAACGCTGGTTATCAATACTAAAAACCAGCGGACTTGTTTATTTGCTAAAACCATATAATAACAATGCGATCAGCCGGGCAGTAAAAACACCAAAGCTGCATTTTCTCGATATAGGTTTGGCAGCATATCTTACCCGATGGCTAACACCGGAAACTTTATCAACAGGTGCTATGAACGGACAGTTTTTTGAAAGCTATGTAATAGGGGAGATTCTCAAAAGTTATTCTAACGCCGGGCTGGAGGTTGACTTATATCATCTGCGGGATGGACATAAAAATGAAATAGACTTATTGATACATGAGAATAATACTCTGTATCCGATTGAAATCAAAACAACCGCAGAACCCGATTTAAGAGATATTAAAAACTTCGCCAAACTCGATGAAATCAAGAATGTAACTATTGGGGAGGGGGGAGTGATTTGTTTAGCTAAGGATATCTTACCTCTTGATAAAAAGAACAAAATCATTCCGCTTTGGGCAATTTGAAATGTGTTGATATATTCAACGGGGACACACCTCTTGGTCGTTTGAGGTATGTCCCCTTATTTATTTTGCTGATATAAAAACCTACGG
>Ga0123356_10007615_pt1 | contig 10792 bp, 6 predicted proteins | sample TergutEmb28metaG_2_FD_92546 | JGI IMG/M metagenome (GOLD analysis project Ga0123356, IMG submission 92546) | Embiratermes neotenicus P3 segment gut microbial communities from Petit-Saut dam, French Guiana - Emb289 P3 | ecosystem: Host-associated > Arthropoda: Insects > Digestive system > Gut ... | reverse complement strand
TTGTTTGTAAAGCGCTGTCAAAATCAGCCTTTATGGATGCCGAAAAATCATCCAAAAAGCTTTCTGTCATGGCGGCAGTAAGAGCCTGTTTACTGTCAAAATGGCGGTAAAGAGCAGGTTTGCTTACTCTTAAACTGCCCGCAAGCTCGCTGAGACTGGTTTTTGTGTAGAAATTACGGCCCCAAACACGGAAAGCCGTACTTATTATCTCGGTTTTTGTCAATTTATCCTCTTAGCCAAAATTAGTTAACGACCGTTCGGTAACTAAAACTATAACAAATTAGTAATAAAAAAGCAACAGGATAATTTATTTTTTTTTATGGTGAAGTAAAATATTTACCAAGATTTAGGAAAACCCTGCCAATTAATCTTTCTGAAGTTAAGATAATATTTTCTCCTGTTTGAATATTAAAAGGATCAAGAAATGCAAAAGACCAAGGTAATAATGAATGAATTGAATAATTAATATTATTATAAGATATAGGGTTAATAATACTCTCTATACTATCTGTAATGTGATTGTAATATTCTATGCCTGTAAAAAGATTAACTGGTTCACCGGTTTTTGGGTGTAAAATACTATTATTACCTTCACCAGTTACTCTAGTGGAATTAATTTTTGCAAGCATCTTTTGAAAAAGAATCTCAACTGGTACTCCATATACTTTACTTATATTTTCCGGTCCTATATCGTCCGATTCTATTAAAGCCTGTAAAAAACTAACTCCACCCAAATCAATAATGTTACCATCTTTATCCCATTCATATCCGCCTTTTTCCCAAAACAACCATGATAAAAACAAAGTGATTGCTCCACGCATGCCTATACTATCAAATTGTCCTGCTCCGTTTCTTCCAAATAGCGAATAAAATCCAGTTGTTTCAAGAAAATTATTTATAATTCTATTATTATCTCCGCTAATGGAATAACCAATTATATTTTCACTTAAATGACTTAACCCTTCATCTATGGAAATTATTTCTCTTTTACTGTTTAGATTCCAAAGTTCAGTTTTTCCTAATGTTTTTTTTGAAAATGTAATAATATGCGTTAATTCATGTATAAATGTAGCCGCAAGCCGTTTAAAGTAATATGAATCATCAAGAATATTATTTGGCATAGCCAGATAAACTATATTTGCTTCATTGCTGGTAGGATTAAAATTTAAAGAAGCATAGTCTAAATCTTTTGGAAATAGATCGTATGGGTTAAAAAAACCGCAGGCAATGTTTTCTTGATTAATTACATCTGTGACCAGGACTGTTAATTTATTATTAAGATTTATATTTTCATAGCTGTTCCACATGCTAAGCACCTGAGGTAATACTTCATTTATAATAGATGTTAAACTATTTAAAGCTGATGTATTTACCGTATTGTTATTATCTATCCATATTCTATGTAGTTCACCTTCATGAAAAAGGGAAAAATTTATTAAACGGGGTGGTGATCCATTTTGTAATGTATTTTCTACAAAGAAAGCTTTTTCATTAATAGATCGTGCTCTGGTAGGAATATTATTTTCAACAATATTACCGTTAAAGTCTATCCTTATATCTCTCAATGGTATATCAATACTGCGGTTTAAAATATTATTATTTGAAATTGTATTTGCAATAGATAGCTTAAAATTATTTAGCATACTTGCTTCATAAGATATAAGATATGGATAATAAATACCGGAGTTTAATTTTAATTCAAAAGGTATTCCAGTTATTAAATTACGAATTTCTTCTGAGTCACGATAAGCTATATTAATTGACATTGATTTTTCAATGTCTCTGACTTTGGCAGTAATAACATGTAGGCCTGGATTAAGGTATGAATATAAATGATTTCCGGTACCTAATAAGCCATCAATCGAAGATTCCCATATAATATCATTTGTAATAAAATTTATAGAAAATAATAATAAATCATCATAGTAGTAAATCCAACTTGTTTTTGGACTTTTTATTATAAATGATTCTTGTACGTATTCATATTTTGTTTCGGTGCAGGACGAAAATAATAAAAGTAAAATAATAATAAGAAAACTGTTTTTAAAATACATTAAATGCAATATCCATGCTATTTTCTGTAGTAACAGAATAATAATTGTAATCTTTAAAGAGAGGATCTCCGCTTATTTTTTGCGCTTTTATATTAATTAAATAAGAACCTTGTTTTAAAGCGCCGCCAGGTATAGTTACTGTTAAATCATCTGTAGTTGTTGTGTAAATATTTTGTAATGAAGTGCGAATATTTATCTGATACACAGTATTTTCACCGCAAGAAGACCATGCGACTTGAACATCTTTATTCTCGTTTAAACTCATTCCAGATAGAACAGAGGAACCAAATTCATCCCTAAACATGGTTATGGCAGGTTTATTTTGAAATCTTAAGTAAGGGACATCAACAGAGATATCATTTTTTAAATAGTTACTGCTTAGAATAACTGTATAAAGATTAATGTTTCCAATATCCTGCATAGAACCAGTATAGCAGTAATTATCTGTATTTAAACGCAATATTTGAGTTCGATTAACAGTATCTTTTACCATAACAAATATACCTGTTGCTGCATTTCCGTTAACTCCTTCAACCTGAACAGTAAAATGAAGCAAACCACCAGATGTCGCATCAACAGAAATTCTGGGATAAAATAAATAATTATCTGGTAATTGGAAATCAATATTGTATGTATCATTATTTTTCGGCTCATCGCTGCATGATGTTAATATTAGAATAAATAAAAGAAAAAACAGAGTCTTTAGTTTCATAATTATTACTCACTTATATCTATAGCTATATAATTAGAATAACCATCTTTATTTCTATTTGGGTAAATTAATAAATTGTTATATTGAAATATAACGCCAAAAATACCTTGTCCATAGAAATTTCTGTCAACACCCAGGACTTTCCCAGTATGAGCATTTAAAACAGTAAATCCATATTCCAAAGGTAAGTAAACTTTATCATTGGTTATTAAAGGTACTACTCCCAACGAAAAGCAGTCATAATCAAGCCATCCCCATGCAAGGCTTCCATCGTCTGCGTTAAGGCTTACTACATTTGGATTTTTTCCCTCTCCCCTAACGCTAAAATTTCCATTTGTATAATACAGCTTATTGTTGTAGAAAACACTTCCAAGTGCTCTCATAGGAGAAAATCCCGACGCAGACTTTATATAAATACGTTCTCCGTCTGTTAAATTAAACGCGCTTACATTTGTATTCATCATATAAATAATGTTATCATTTATTAATAGGTGTCCAGAACCGTCATCGTCGAAGATTTCTTTATACCATAATATTTCTTTGTTATCCGTATTAATAGCTGCAAATTCTAAAGTTTTATCTCTGTTAGCAATATTTAGAATACCATCTGTATATGTCATAAAATACATTATATTGTCTTTGAATACTGGTAAACTCATTACACGGCTATTATATTTTGATTCCCAAAACATTTCTGGTTCAATAGTTTGTGGTTCTGTAATATTATCATAAACTAAATTGTTAATATCTATCCGTGAGATACCTGTTATTCTCCTGTCAAGATAAATATTACGGTAACTAAATCCAAAATAAATAAAATTATTATGTGATATTAAATTTTGTTCGATACGATGATTGCTAAAATTATCATTAATTTTTATAACTGTGAGAATATTGCCGTTATCAGCATCAAGACAATATAATAAATCATCGTCAACTAATAAGAATAATTTATTATCACTTAACACAGGTGAGCAATTAGCGGTTTTTGGTAAATTATCTGATCTCCATAATACATTACCAGTTTCAATATCCAATTTCATGACTCTAAATAAACTTTTTTTTAAATCGTATTGAAACTCAGCAATCACACTGATATTTTCATATGAGTATAGATGTTTACCATTTTGTACACCGTAAAAGTGTGAGTTAAATTTAGTATCCGAGCGCCAAGATACTTTTGCATTAAATATGGGATATCTGTTTTTGTTATCTTTTTCTTCCTCTTTATCAAAAAAAAGATTACATGAGAATAATAAATTAAGAGTTATTAAAAATAAAAGAAAATTAATTTTCATCATCAGGGATCATCCTTTCTAAATAAAAATTTAACTCAATAGCTGTCCTTGGATCGCTTGCTATCCCAGCATGATTTGCATCAACACGTGTATATAGATTACCATCATCGCTTAAAATGACATTCCCTTCTTTATAGTACATACTTTCTACTGCAAGAAAACCATCATTATCCGGCGAACCCTTTAGTTTATTTAATTCATTATCAATGTTTATAAGAAAATTTCTGGCTTTTTCTGCATCTTGCGCAGCTCTTTCAGTATCCATAAATATATTAGAAATTCCAAGAGTAGTTACAGAGATTGATTTATGGTAATTACCGGCAATTAAAAGAGCAAGTGCTAAACCATCAATAATTTTTCTTATTTCTATCTCGTCTAGACCTTCATATTCATTAGCCATTCCAATAGTATTATTATCAGTGCCTGCTATGTAAGCGACTGGTAAATCTCTGTTAAATCTGATGTTCTCATCACGATAAACAGAATAATATTCATATTCATTCACATATGTCATATGCGGAATTGGGAATAAAATCAATTTTGCAGTATGGCCTATTTTTCGTTTGTATACTTGCACTTTTGCATCGCAAACATATGTATTTGCAAAAGAACTAAATGGTACCAAATCTCGTATTGCTGCAAGTTCTTCATTGATAGTGTCTGGAGATTGATCAATTATTGGTCTAATTTTTTCTGCAAATGGTCCAGTAAGAAAAACTAATAAATAATTAAGACCTACTGTCCTAAATGTATCAGAAAATGAAGGAGTATTAATATAATGCGAAGGAGCCAAAATATTTATTGCCCTTAGGCCGCCTGCAAGAATATCTGCTATGTTAAAAAGCTTGTATAATAATAAAATAACACCACCTTCCATGGCTTTAAAACCCTTATTAGCGCCGCTTATGGTAATAATACCTTTTAGTTTATCAAACTCCTCTGTATCTCTTCCATCATTTTTTAATTTCTCAGTATATGTAGCATAACCTAATGTTCGAATACCTCCTTCACTGTGACCAATTAACACATAAGGGTTATCAGATTTACTTACATTATAATCTGATCCTGAATGTATATTTTCATATGTTCCGCCGCGGCTTATTACCTGATACTCCTGGTTAATTATATCTAATAAACCAAATTTAGAAGGTCTATAATTATTAAAGTCAAATCCACTAAAATAATAAACATTATGTCCGTTTATTTTAGAACGTTCGCTAACTTTTGCGTATAATATTTTTCCGTCCACTGTTTCACCTGGAGGCAGTAAATCAAAATTGCTATCGTCATAACCTAGATGACCTCCTGGTTTAAGTGGGTCTTCTCTTTTAGGATTGGTTAAAAATAAATCTAACACCAGTGCTCCTACAGGATCTACGATATAATGCACAACTTTTAACCAAAAAAATTTAAGAGAAAGAGCTTTTGTATTATTTACTTTAATTGTACTGTATAACTCTACTTCTGTTTCTATGTAACTTAGATCATTTGGATCACCAAAAACAATTCCGTCTCTTTTATGAATCATTCCCTGTCTGTTTAATCTTTCATATTCTTCATTACTTATTGTTGGTATGTCTTCAGGAGAATTAAAAATATCACCTTCATACGGATATTCTGAAATTGGCGGTATATCTACTTTTGTTACTGTTAACTGCCCTGTTTTTATTGGCACTTCGTCTATTTTTTCGTATCTTGGTGTCACTGTAACTGTTATTGTTGCACCATTTTCTGCTATTGTAACTGTTTCAGTCGATTCTAATATTTCATCTTTTACATTAAAGGATAATTTTGTACTTAATCGCCTTTCTCCATTAATAGTTTGTGTCAATTCAGGCGGTACTGATATTATTAGTGTATTTACATCATCTGCAAGAATATCAAGCGAAACTCGCTGCGCTTCCTGCCTTAAAAGCGATAAGTTTACCTTGCTTAAATAATTCTGAGAGTTTAATAAACGATAAGCTTGATTATTGGGCATTTGTGATTCTATTCTCTGACTTGCCTGCTCAGAATCAGGATTAAAAAATATAAAAAAATCTCCATTTGTGATTACCGATCTAAACTCAGCAGGGTGATTGTCAGAATAATCAATTCGAGTTATTTTTTCTCCATTAATTTCCTGACTTGATAACTGATATTTATTAGTCAGTGTGAACCCAGAATCGTTTCTGCTGTTCATTCGGTATACGCTTACTTCGGCTTCAAATGTCTCTATACCTTCAGAGATGTGTTTTTCAAACACTTCTATTGTGATTGGGTATTCTTTGTAAGCTTCATTGGAAAGTTCATTCTCTTTTATTAAAGTTGGACATGAAATCAAGACAATCGCTGCAACTATCATTATATGAAAATGATACCTCATAATTTTCTCCTTAAAATATAACCTTCAATATTTGTTATTCTATCATAACAAAATATTTTTTGTCAAATTTTTTTATTTTTTTTAACGCTTCTGACTTATTTATTTTCTTGTCGTTTGTTTAAAAAATTCTTATATTATAGGTAGGTAATACAAACAATTTTAATCGAGCACATATTATATGAAGGTTCACTATTATTGTTAAAATAGTGAGAGAAAATCCTAAAAACAAACAATTTATGGTGTTTAAGGGGGTAGAAAAATGAAACTTAAATTTAAGTTAAGCATTTTAGTAATTGCCATTCTGGCAATCGTGGTAGCAGGAATCGCATTTATTCTCGTTGCAGAAGCTACAAAAATTAGTATTGATTTATCAAAACGCGGTATTGAGTATCTTGCTGCGGAACAGGCATCATTTTGGAAAGGCCGTGAAGACGGCTATATCCGTATGTTGAATACTGTAGCAGCCGTAATGAAGGAATATGAAGATATACCTGTATTAGAACGGCGTGATCGTTTTGACCATACGCTTTATGGCGTATTGGAAGCGGAGCCAAATCTGTTTCAAATTTACACTGTTTGGAAACCAAATGCTCTAGACGGCATGGACGCTCAGTATATCGGCAGGATAGGTTCTTCTCCCACCGGGCAATATGCCATGACTATTTCCAGAGAAACAGGAACAATAACCACCAGAGCCTCAGTCGATATTGAACAAAGTATTGTTTATTTTAACAGTCCCGATCCGCGGCGAATTCGTGTTGAGGATCCGATGCCCAGGGAAATAATGGGAAAAACCAAGTTTTTTGTAAGAATAATGGTACCTGTTATTAATCCGAATACCGGTGATGTTGTAGGCGGTGTTGGCTGCCTGCTTTCATTGGAACAGATTCAACCGGCTGTTGAACAGATAATAAGGGATCATGATGAGATTGCTGCAATGGCTATTTATTCCAGTAACGGTTTTATTATTGGACACTTTATTCCGGACAGAATAGGCAGTAAGCTGCTTGATGTTGATGTTGAATACGGCAGCAACAGAGAAGCTGCAAGTAAAGCGGTCAGAAACGGCGAAACTTATAAAGATGTAGTTTATGATCCTGGTCTTGATTCTAATATAGATTTGGTTATTGTATCTTTTGAAATTGGTAACTCAGGTAAAACATGGTCTGTAATGATAGGAGCTACGGAAGAATATATTTTAACCGATGTTCGTCAGATTACTTCGTTTACAATTATTCTTGCATTAGTGATAATTATTGTTGTAGCAATTATAGTCTTCTTTGTTTTAAGCAGAGTCATAAGACCTATTACCCAGGTAGCTAATACGCTTCAGGATATTGCGCAAGGTGAAGGAGATTTAACTCACACAATTCCGGAAAACGGCAATGATGAAATAGCCGATCTTTCCAGATATTTTAATCAGACCTTGTTTAAGATTAGAAATCTTGTTACCAGTATCAAAAAAGAAGCGTTAATGTTATCAGGTATAGGCACTGAGCTTGCAAGTAACATGAACGAAACTGCCGCTGCGGTAAACGAAATAACTGCCAATATTCAGAGTATCAAGGGTCGTGTTATAAATCAAAGCGCCAGTGTCAGTCAAACTCACGCTACAATGGAACAAGTTGTTGGAAACATCAATAAGTTAAACTCTCATGTAGAGAACCAAAGCAGCCACGTTTCCCAGGCGTCAGCAGCTATAGAACAAATGGTAGCAAATATTTCATCAGTTACTGATTCACTCATCAAGAATTCTGCAAATGTAATTTCTTTAAAAGAAGCATCTGAGATAGGACGCGGCGGATTACAGGAAGTTTCGGCAGATATTCAGGAAATTGCCAAAGAATCGGAAGGTCTTATGGAAATTAACTCTGTTATGGAGAATATTGCCAGCCAGACAAACCTGCTTTCGATGAATGCCGCAATAGAAGCAGCACATGCCGGCGAAGCGGGAAAAGGTTTTGCGGTTGTTGCTGATGAAATTCGCAAACTGGCAGAAAGCTCCAGCGAACAGTCTAAAACTATCGGTTTGGTACTAAAAAAGATAAAAGGATCCATTGACAAAATAACCCGTTCAACGGAAAATGTTCTTAACAAGTTTGAAGCTATTGATTCAAGCGTCAGGGTAGTTACCGAGCAGGAAGAAAATATCCGCCATGCAATGGAAGAGCAGGGTGAAGGATCCAAGCAGGTTTTGGAAGGTGTAGGTCAATTAAACGGAATAACCAGGCAAGTAAAAGACGGTTCAGAAGAAATGCATTACGGTGCAAAAGAAGTTATTCAGGAGAGCGATAACCTGGAGAGGGTAACTCAGGAAATCACCGGCGGCATGAACGAAATGGCATCAGGCGCGGATCAGATTAATGTGGCTGTAACTCATGTAAACGACATAAGTATCAAGAACCGCGAAGGTATCGAGACATTGCTTAAAGAAGTTTCAAAGTTTAAAATAGAGTAGAATGAAATTAAGGATGTAAATGTGAGGTTAAGGAGTTTTTTGATCGTTGTTTCCGCGGTTGTATTTTTGTACGGCTGCGGAAATAATGATAATATCATACAGGAACATTACAGGAACGATATTATCCTGTTTGATACATACCGTGTTGAATTTGATATTCGTCTGGAAAATATCGGCTATTCAGATAAAACAGCAAGATTGATTAAAAGCCTTGTGTATCAGGACAAAGACTTTGACGAATATATAACATTTACAGAAAATGAATTTATAGGTCCTGTAACAAGCGAGGATTTTCCGCCGGTAACAGACGAATACGAATATGAGTATTTATATCAATCGTTTTTAAATGAAAGTTATAATATCCTGCATCATAATAAAAACTTTGTTGTTATCGAGTATAATAATTATTATTACTATTCCGGAGCAGCTCATGGAATGTTCTGGACAAAATTTTATAATATCGATATAAAAGATGGAAAAATTCTTGAAATTGATGATTTATTAAATCCAATCCCAGATGATTTTTTAGTCAGTCTTATTAATGAACAGTACAATATAAAATTTTTTTTACGCGAAGAAATCTGGCCGCCTGACACAGTTTATATTAACAGGGACAATATAGAACTTATCTGGAATGTATATACAATAACGCCGTATTCAGACGGTATAATTTGCCTAATTATTCAGGATGATACATATCTGACAAAGAAAGGAAAATCACTTAAAAAGCGGTAATTTATTTCGTTTTTATATTTAGTTTGGAAAGCAGTTCCAGGCGGCTTTTAATACCGATTTTACGGTATAAATTTTGGGTGTGAAATTTTACACCAGAAACGGTTAAATTCAGTTTGTAAGCTATCTGTTTTATTGAAAGCGATGTTAAGAGCAAGTCTAATATTTCTTTTTCCCGCTCTGTTAAATCAGATTTATTTGGATCTATCAATGCAGATTTTTCTTTTTTTATTATTTTTTTCCAAACAATAAGAACAATAACACAAAGAACTAGTATTAAAATAATAATAACAAACAAAAAAATGCGGAAATTTATCGGGTAATCCCATTTTTCTCCTTTCCCGAAAACACCGTTTCCGTTTGGCGTACCAAAATAACTAAGATTATCTTTTTCACCATTTGTATTATTTCTATACCGTAAAATTAAATCGAAATGAACACTAACAGAAACCGCATGACCGTAGCTTAAGGGTTCGCTATAACCTTCTATTGCAATATTACGAAATCCTGCTGGAGCGTTTGCTCCGTATATAATACCGCCTGTTTTCTTGAAAGTCCCATAACCTTGAGTATGAACGCCGCCGCCGTTAACCTGAGCGGTATTGTTCATTATAACTCCGCCTTCCATTGTAAATATGCCAAAACCTGCGATTAAAACACCGCCTCCGCTTGCCATATAAGATTGCACATTATTTACATTTCCCTTGATTGTTCCGCCTTTCATAATAAACTCAGCCTGCCTGTCTGCATTATCTGTTGCCGAGCTAATAGCTTTGTTATATGTACGGATAAATACTCCTGCGCCATTCTGATGATGACTGGAAGATAAAGCTTGTCCATTGTTATAATTGTTTTGTAACGTAACTTTGTCCAGCATTATAAGTTTAGAATCTAATCCGTTAACTGCAATTAAAGGAGCATGCGCCTTTATACCTTCATGAACCTGACCACTCGGTTGAGTAGTCAGGAAATAACCGCCGTCTATAATAAGCTCGTACGCCATATCGGGATCGCCCAAAGTTAAACTTGAGTTTTCTCCTGTTATCCAGATAACAGGATACTTAATTAAGCTAGCGCTTCTTTTTAAAGTCCTGTCGCCGCCGCTTGCTATTAGACTTATATGTACTCTGTCGGGAATTATTAAAGGTGTGTCTAATACGATATCTGCAAGAA
>Ga0123356_10007614_pt1 | contig 10793 bp, 6 predicted proteins | sample TergutEmb28metaG_2_FD_92546 | JGI IMG/M metagenome (GOLD analysis project Ga0123356, IMG submission 92546) | Embiratermes neotenicus P3 segment gut microbial communities from Petit-Saut dam, French Guiana - Emb289 P3 | ecosystem: Host-associated > Arthropoda: Insects > Digestive system > Gut ... | reverse complement strand
TCGCTTCAGCCGCAACTGCGGCAAGTCCGCCGCGCTGAACGCCGGTATCGCGCTGGCCAACGGAGACATCATTGTAACAATGGACGCAGACCTGCAGGACGACCCGGTGGCAATTCCGGAAATGATCGCGAAACTCGGCGAAGGCTGGGACGTAGTCAGCGGATGGAAGAAAGTCCGCCACGACCCACTTGGTAAAACCTTCCCGTCAAAAATATGGAACGCAATGACGTCGATGGTTGTCGGGCTCAAACTGCATGATTTTAACTGCGGCTTCAAGGCATACCGATACGACGCCGCCAAAAATTTAGACATCTACGGCGAACGCCACCGCTACCTGCCTGCTCTGGCGCACTGGGACGGCTGCCGCGTAACAGAAATAATCGTCCCGCACCACGCCCGCAAATTCGGAAAATCCAAATACGGCGCGTGGCGCATGTTCAACGGCGCGATGGATATGATAACGCTGGTATTCCTGAAACGCTACATGAAAAGCCCGATGCACTTTTTTGGGATATTAGGGATGATGCTGATCATGATCGGCACAGGGATATTAGGATACTTCGGTGTAGAATGGGCCATGACCGGCGCCATGCGCATAAGACCGCTGACCATGCTGGCCGTAGGAGCAATGGTAATGGGCGTGCAATTCATGTCGATAGGCCTGATCGGCGAGATGATAACCAACTCGCTGCAGTCGCGGCGGCAGTATTCGATTCGGGAGAAATTGGAATAACGCGGCTAATCCGTTCCTGAGTAAACCTTAAAATCTATTTCCGGAAAAATATCATTATGAGATTCCAATAATGCCAGGAATTCCACGTCGACCTGCCGCCCTTTTAACTGGTCGTACAGCTTCAGGAAACTCGCGATGTGCTCCTTGACCCGGCGGGTCGCGTATTCCACCGTCGTCCCAGTCTTCATTATAAATGCCCAGTCGCTGGACTGTGCCAGCAGCAGTTCTCTGGCCATTTGGTTTAATGTACGGATCTCGAGAATATCCCCGGAGTTGCGGAACTCACGGGCGCATTCGACCATCCTGTCCTCAAGGCGGTGCAGGTGCGGGTAGATCCACTCGTTGGTTTCATTCAGCCACATGTGCGAGTATCCGCCGTCGCCCCAACTGGAGAACGCTGGCGCGCAGATGTGGGTTGCGGGATGCCTGTCCAAATACTCCGACGGCGTTATCAGCTCGAACGTATCCTGCTCCAAAGCGCACTTGCGGATCAGGTAGTTCAGCCATTCCGGCCCCTCGAACCACCAGTGGCCGAAAAGTTCGGCGTCGTAGGGGGCTATGACGATAGGCGGCCTGTTATCGGCGAACTGATTAATGCCGTTTATCTGCTTTTCGCGCCTGTTCATGAAGTCAGACGCGTGGACGACGGCCCGGGAGAGCGCTTTTTCCCGGTCGTAGAGCGATTTTTCCGGTTTTTGCTTGTCTGTGACGCGGTGATACTTGATTCCGGTGTGGATTCTTATCCCCGCCGGGTCGATATACGGGGCTATATAGCGCATATCAAGGTCAAAACCGATGTCTTTATGGAATTCGCGGTAGTGCGGATCGCCGGGATAACCCTCATCTGCGCTCCAGACGGAGCGGGAAGACTCAACATCGCGCGCGAAAGCGAATACGGGCGCTCCTTTACACTTGACAGGCGCTAATACCCCTGTAGGCGGCTGCGGATCGGCGTTCAGCAACCCGTGCGTCTCCATAAACACGTACTTGATTCCGCATCTGTCAAGCACCGATTCCAATCCGCGGTAATACCCGCACTCAGGAAGCCAAATGCCTCTCGGTTGACGGCCGAAAAAACTCTGGTATGACTGTACCGCAACCTCTATCTGCGCGCGTACGGCGTTGTAGTTTGACTGCATATTGGGCAGATAACCGTGCGTCGCCGCGCAGGTTATTATCTCTAAATACCCGTCATCCTGTAACTTTTTAAATCCGGTGGTGATGTTGCGCCTGTAAATATCCTCAAATATATGTTTACAAAATGAGAAACGCTCAAGATACATCTGCGCGGTGCGGCTCATCGTTTCGTTATATCGCGTCCTCTTGACTTCTTTTCCGGCAAGCTCAATCAACCGGTCGATATGGTCAACATACCGCTCCTGTAAAAGCTCATTATCAAGCATGGAACAGAGCGTAGGCGTTAACGACATAGTCACCCTGAACGGCACCTCATCATCAACCAAATTGTTAAAATACGCCAATAGCGGGATGTATGTCTCAGTCACTGCCTCGTAAAGCCAGTTTTCCTCCATCATATAATTGAGTTCGGGGTGGCGGACGTACGGCAAATGAGCGTGGAGGACTAAGCAGAGATAGCCTTTGGGCGGAGCGGTGCCGGTATTGCCGGATGTCGTCATCACTGCCGCTTTTCCGTATTGATTTTGTAGATTTCGGCGGAGCTTGGGATCGGTATGTATTGATGCGGCCTGTTGCCTTCTATGCGCTGACTGCATTGACTGATGAGATTGGCAAGCATCTCTAGGGATACATTGGCGGCTTTGGCGTTGGAGTCGCTGTGGTGCTGATAGCTTTCGCCCTGTTGGTGATTATTGCCATTTTGACAATGATTATTGTCGCCATGCCGCTGGCCGTTATTAGTGTTGTCCCACGGTTTGGTGTTGTTGAGCCAATGGCTGTTTTCGCTTAGCCATCGGTGATTATCATTTTGCCATTGCTCATTGTTATTGTGTTGATGGTGGCCGTTATCATGCTGCTGATTATTGTTGTGCCATAGCTGCTGCTGCACCCTGGCGGCCTCATCGTTCCCTACGTGCGCCGTTCCCTTGTCGGGAAAGACGCAAATTCTTGTCTCTTCTCGGGGCCTTTCCCAGTAGACAACAGTGTTTTGCGGGTCTTTTGGGATTGCGCGTACGTAGGTGTCGTCATAACTTTTGGGTATATCTGTGGGCAATGAGTATGCGGGGGCGCTTGCTGCTGGCGCAGGTCCGGCGGCTTTGTTTGCCGGAACGCTCTCTGTGTTTGCTGTCGGAATACCTGCCGCGCCTGCGGTTTCTGGGCGCAATATATTCCGCAGTACCCGTGAGAGAGCACGGTTTTTTCGGTTAAAGATTGCCATTTCCAGTCCGTTACTCCCGTTGGAACCAGTTGCGGCCGCCGTTTATCCCCAATTGAATTTTTATCGTATTCTCGCCGTATTTCCGGTCCTTGTACCTGTCGTCGGTTCTTCTGCCGATATCAATGGCTATGTCGACTATCCCGCCTTCGTTCGGTATTGGCAGGCCCAGGCCTAATGAGACAGCGTATTCACGGGCGCCGTCGCTTGTTTCGTAGTGCGGCAGGGAGGTGTAGCGCAGTCCGGCGCTGTAGTGTATTTTCTCCCAGTATTCTGCGCTGAGCCTGTTTGTTGAGGGGATGAAGCGGCCGCCGGCCGAGAGGCCGTATACCCGCTGTACCTTGTTTGTGTCCAGATCGTTAGTGTACGCTTCCCAGAGTGTGGAGTGCGCGTCGGCCGCGAAAAGCCAGTGGTCGTTTGGCGCGTAGGCAGCGCCTATGTTGATAGATGGCGGCAGGGTAACAGAGTAGCTTCTCGCCGAGTTATCGAGCGGGGCGTTTACCGCGTCGGTACGGAAGTACTCGCGCGTCCGAAGACCGTTGTCGCTCCCCTGAATGATGTATTCGGCAGCCACGCCAAGCGTTACCGTGCTGTGGACGGGAACCTGCATTCCAAAGCGGATACCGTCGCTCTCGAAGTGCAGGACCTCTGTTGCTATCATACCGGCGCGGTACGTTGCGTCGGGGTAGTCGAACAAGGATTCGAAGACATCGCGGGACTCACGGTTGTAGTAGAGCTTCTCGTAGAGGAGACCAACGCTCATGCCGCTTCCGAAACGGTATGCCCACCCCGCTTGCCACGCGGTAAGGCCGCCCTTGCGGCCAAACTCGATAGTGTTCGTCTTGGTGCCGTAACCGTCTGCGCTTTCCTCAGTCTCCTTAGTGTAGAAGTTCAGGTTGGCGTCGTAACGCTTTTGCATGGCGAACCCGACATTCCCCGCTTTACCTATGGGAATGATCAGCGACAGCAGCTTGGGCGAGTAGCCCGATACGGAACTTGGGGAAGCGCCGTCTTCTTTGACGGTTGTCATGTCTAAGGAAACTAACGCGGAGAACGCCGACCGCTCGCCTATGGCGGCGTTGGCCGGGTTGAGGCCCATCCCCCAAAACTCATCTGCTACCGCGGTTCCGCTGCCCCCCATGGCCGCCGCCGCGCCGGGGACGGCAAGGTCGGGAATGCCGAGAGGGTACTGCAAGCCGAGAGGCGACTGTGCGCTTGCAAACACGCAGAGCGCCAATATGGCGGCGATAACGGCCTTAATTATCAGAGCATACCTGTGGGTACGGCGCATGACGGCATAACCGCGCACCGCGCCGGCGGTGCCAACACGCCCATCAACACTATTATCAACACCAAACATGCAAGCCTTATTCATCGTTTATATAATTTCCTCTATTGTGAACGTGACGGGGTGAAAACTGTCTCCAACTTAGGCGGCGCGTGCCACAGTATCGTGCTGCCGTCTACATCGTGAGTTGCCATGAACGGGCGCAAATATACATAAATATACGGGCTTGTTTGAAGCGTACCTGCCCCGTCGAACTTCGCGTTTAAGACAACCTCTCTGAGCAGAGGTTTAATATTGTGCGTCCTGAATGGCAGCGTTTCTCCGGGCGTTGTAGACGGAGCCGCCGCGAATTGGCCGCGAAGCGAGTTCCGGACGGCAGCGGTATCACCTATATCGTTAGGCAGCTCTTTCATGTTTTCCGGCGGAATGTTCGAAATAACAAGCCTGTAGGAGTTGACATTGTGGGAGATAAGGGAACCCGACAACTCTTCGGCATCTTCACCGCCCCCGTCGTTTCGGTTGACGCTAAGCGCGAGTACTGCGTTTATGAGCTCGCCTTTCGCACCCGTCATGTCTGTTTTGTACAGAGAGTCTAATATCGTGCCAACGTCTATCTTAAACACCGTCGTACGCAGAGTGTGGTGAGACGAGTAGGGGAGACCAGCGCGTATGGCAGCGTCTTTTTCAAAAGCTGTAAAACGCGTAGTGTCGGCGGCTATAGAGTCCCTCACGATCGTGCCGTTCTTATTTACGTGCAGGATAACGTAGGGATTGTGCAGCTTGCGCAGGGGTCCATGATAATTCACTATGCTGAAAGCGAAGGCGTAGGCGGCAGTGGAATCGGTTGAAACGCGGATATCGAAGATTTCTCTGGCGATCTTTGCGGGCAGCGGAACAGAGTCGATCCCGCCGCTTATTTCGAACGAGTCGATCCTGTTGTCCCCAACGGTAACCTCGCCGTCATCATCCAAAAATTCGGTATCTCCCCTGTCCTCCCTGTCCACCGGCCTCATACCGCCAAGCGGTTCACTCGAAAAGACGACGACTGGCTCGGACAATGCCCCTATCGTGTCCGCCGCCAGAAAATACAGGTAAGCCACCGGATTTTCCGCGTCGTCTTTCGTATACTCTTTTGCTCCGTGCACTGCCTTGAACCCCATTTGCGCGGCCAGCGTGTCTCCGTCCCGGTCCTGGTTGATACCGATAAGCACGTACGGCAGCGCCCCCTGCGTACTGAAAGCCGGGTCCGCCTCCGCCGGCAGACTGAAAGAGCCTGCCACGGCGCCTGGCCCAAGGTTCAGCATGAGGAAGCCCCGCTGCATGTCCGTCAGCGTAAGATCCATATCGGTAACAACACTCCCGCCGGCCCCCGACAGGACGTCGGAACGCTCGCAAGCCATCAAAAAAACGCAAAAAACCGCCAAAACACAGTAAAATAGTCTATTTAAGCGCATTACAAGCCTTTTCAAAGTGTCTGTTGATTGACCGGCCGGGGAAAATCCAGCCCGCGGCCCCATTAACTATAGAATATAGATTAACCAAGGTGATGATGTCAAATTTTATGTAAAAATAGTGGCGCTCTTCCGACCAGGCAAGAACACGCGGCGGCAGGGTATTCATTAAACCTTGCGCTCCGCTGTGCGGTATATTATATTTATTTTGCGGTCGGGTATGTCAATGCGGGCCTAAGGAGAACTTTGAGAAATATATGGGGAAAGCAAAAAAAGTATTAAAATGGGCGGCAATTTCGTTCGGAGCAATACTTTTACTTATTGCGGCGGCAGTAGGCTTGTTCTTTTATATGCTGAACCCCGCGCAGCTTACGCCCGTACTTAATAAATACGCTACTGAATTTTTGGACGCCGATGTCAGTTTCAACTCCGTCGAAGTCTCGCTGTGGGAGGAATTTCCCAAAATCAGCATTAAACTTATAGAGGGACAAATTATATCCCACGCAATGAAAACCGACACGGCGTATCTGGAAATTCACCCCGAAGGCGCGGATACACTGGTGCTATTCAGTGAACTTATGGTATCGCTGAATGTTAAGGATCTGCTAACCGGCAAAATAAACGTAGAGCGTATTCGTCTTTCGCAGCCGGCTATAAATGCTTACGTGTCGCCGTCTGGGCGCGCGAACTGGGAAATTTTTGGAGAAACCGGCGCCGATACCGCAAAAACCGGCGACCAAACCGACGACATGCCGCTTGAACTGAATATCGAACGCTTCTCTATCAGAGGGCCCGCAAAAATCTCTTACAGGTCCGACCCAGACTCTATGAACGTACAGGTATCTATAGGGCGCAGGCTGCGCTTAAGAGGAAACATTACGCCCGATATGGAAACCCTTGAAATTAACAGGTTTGTGGCCAACAAACTTGATATGGCTTTTCACTCGTATTCCGATTCACTGCACATAAGTGCGAATGTTTCAATCGACAGCTTGACGATAAACGGAATACTTACTCCAAATATGGAACGACTCGAAATAGATGGTTTTATGGTTAACAAACTTGGTTTGGCCTTTCACTCGCATTCCGATTCGCTAAACGCGAATGTCTCAATCGACAGCCTGGCGATAAGCGGAATACTTGCTCCCAATGCGGAAAATTCCGAAAATGGCAAGTTTGTGGCTAACAAACTTAATTTGGCTTTTAACTCGTATTCCGATTCATTGCGCATGAATGCGAATGTTTCAATAGACAGCTTGATGATGAACGGAGTACTCAGTCCAGATATGGAAAGGCTCGTAATTAACAGTTTTGCGGCCAATAAACTTGGTTTGGTTTTCTCGGATTCCGGTTCACAGCGTATGAGCGCGAATGCCGCAATCGCGGGCTTGGCGATAAACGGAGCGCTTACTCCCGATATGGAAAAATCCGAAATCAACAGCCTGGCGATTTCCCAAATTGAACTGGGTTACTTTTCACAATCCGACTCCATGGACGTGTCGGCTTCTGTTGGCGGTATGCAGTTGGAAGGAAAAATCGTGCCTGATACCGCAAAACTTGAAATCAAAAAAGTCGCGCTTTCCGACATTAATCTGAACGCCGAACTGAAACGCGACGATATAAATACCAGATTGCAACTCAAAAAGGCCGTTTTTGACGCGGTACAAAATCGACGCGAGTACAATACCGACATAGAGGCGATGGTTTGGGCGACTGTCGAGAAACAGGTTTTCGCCAACGCCCTCCCGCTAAAATTGGGCGGTGCGCTTTTGCTTAATCCTCAAAACCTCTCCTTTCTGGGATTCAGAAACTTCAATTTGGCGATTGCAAACTTGCCGGCACTGCAGCTTGGCGGATGGCTTGCGTTTGCGGAAGACGGCATCGATTCCGACTTGGAAACAAAAATTACAGCGCTGCCCGTCCAAAGAGCGCTTTCGCTTGTCCCAGCAGGCATGAGCGATGAAATAAACAAAATACGGACGAATGTTGCAATCAGCCTCGACGCAAAAATAAAGGGCAAATACGAATTCAAAGAGAACGGCAGTATGCCAGCAGTTGTCGCCGATATCAGAATACCCGGAGGACAGCTTACATACAGGCAAAGCGAAAACGAGGAGTCGAAAATCGACAGTATCGCCATCGACGCCACTTTGAATTTTGATCCGGCTTCGCCGCAAAAAACGGGTGTAAACGTCCGAAATATCGACATTAAGGCGTTTGCGGCAACGCTAAAGGGGAATTTGAACGCGACAAACATACTTGACGACCCTAATGTTGCAATGCAGTTGAACGGTACCGCCGATTTAAGAGAATTGTTAAAGTTCGCCCCCGAAGACTTGGGGATAATCGCTCGCGGAAACATAAGATTTAATGCCAACGGTTCGTTTCTTTTGAGCCACCTCAACGAACGTGACCTGGCAAGAAACAATCTTGTCGTACAGGTCAATGCCGACAGAGTACGGCTTCGCATTCCGAAAGACACCATAAGCGTTATGGTCGAAAGGACAAATTTGGAGCTGAACACAACCAACAGAAGAGTGAGCAGGAGTTCCGGCGAAGAGAGGCGGCAAATAACCATAGATTTCAAATCAGATTCGGCGCGTGTAAGGCTGCCGAGCCGCGAAACGGTAGCGTTTTCCAATGTGAATCTTGCGGCGCGCTCGTCCGACGATATTTTAACTGCCGACATGTCGAACACGGCGGCAGGCGGCAGTGTGATACCTATGGCGGGAAATTTCACGGCCGCCATGCTGGAATACGCAGCTCTTGACTCTTCGACAATAACCCTGCGCGAAGTAAAAACCAATTTGAGAATGAGGCCGCAAAGAGAAAACCGCGCCTTGCCCACCATACGCTTCGACACCGAAGTTGCAAGGTTAAGCATGAGAGGAGCGGACGGGAGCCGTTTCGGCGTTCGCGACGCAAGCATTGAACTGACGGCAAACAGAAACGACCCGAATCAGCAGCAGGGAAGGCGTCAGACAACGCCGCGGCAGTTAGACTCGCTTCAAAGGCTGTTTCCCAATGTTGAGCGCGACTCGCTGGCGGAGCACGCACGCAGGCAGCGCCGCGCAAACCGGCAGGCAGACGACTTCGCAAGCGAAGACATCGATCTGCAAAACACGGAGATTGGCGCAATACTGCGGGACTGGGCATTGGAAGGAAACGTAAAATCACGCAGCGGACGAATAGTAACGCCTGCGTTCCCGTTACGTACCCGTCTGCAAAATATTGACCTGGCCTTTACAAGCAACGACGCTACCCTGCAAAATGCCGATATATCGCTTGGCGAATCGAGGATAAATATTACGGGAAAGGTTGATAATATCCGCCGCGCTATGAACACAGGGCGGGGATTGAGAGTAGAAACCCTGATAAAAGCCGATACGCTTGATATAAACGAACTGCTTTTGGCGGCGCAGAGCGGAGCCGCGTTCGCGGAGTCGTCCGAAGAGCAAAAAAGCGCGATAGCAAAAGCGCAGGACGACGACGAACTCGAAAGAATAATTCAGGAAATGAGCGAAGGCAGAGAGGAAGTCCCGCAGTTGCTTGTAATTCCTTCCAATGTGTCGGTTGACGCGAGATTGGATGTCAGAAACGGAAAATACGCCAACATAACCATAGGCCAGTTGACGGGCGGATTGCTTATGCGCGACAGGGTCCTGCAATTAAATGACATAACTGCAAAAACAAGCATGGGGGAAATAAACCTGACCGCGCTCTATGCCACACGCAGCAAGACAGACATAACAATGGGCGTAGACCTTGAGTTTAAGGACATACAGGTAGAAGATTTCATAGCGCTTATTCCGACTGTCGACTCGCTTGCGCCCATGCTGTCGTCATTCAGAGGAATAGTAAACAGCCAAATCGCGGCGACAATGTCATTGGATTCGACAATGGACGTGATTTTGCCGAGCATAAACGCCTCCTGCAGGATCCGCGGCCAAAATATGGTGCTTTTGGACGGTAAAGAATTTGCCGAAATAGCCAAGGCCCTGAGGTTCAGAAACCGCGAAGAAAATCAGGTGGACAGCATTGCGGTCGAAATGCTTATAAGCGACAATCAGGTACGTATATTCCCGTTCATAATGGAAATGGACCGCTACAGAGTGGCTGTAAGCGGCATTCAAAACCTTGACATGTCATTTAATTACCACATATCGGTGCTGCGGTCGCCTATTCCGTTTAGGTTGGGAGTTAACATTTCCGGCAGTGAGGATAAGATGAGATTTGGCATCGGAAGAGCAAGATACAGAGAGAATAATATGCCGACTCATGTAACCGTGATAGACGAAACGCGTATAAACCTCCGCTCGCAAATAGACAACTTCCTGCAGCACGGGGTTGACGCCGCACGGTTCAATCAATTTTCCGCGCCGGTTTTGGACCAGCCTTTGGGTGAGAGCGACGGCATTATGACGGCACAGGATTCGTTAGCCCTTTACAGAGACGGAATGAAAGAATTCCGCCCCGCAAATCTGGAAGCAATTGAAGCAGCGGAAGCCGAAAAACTCCTCCAGACAGGCCTTCAGGCAGAAGAGCAAACTGTGCCGCGAAACCGGCGCGAAGAGCGAAGCAGAAGGCGAGACAGAAGACGGAATTAGCGAAAGTTCTCTTGCGGCACCGCCTCAAAACATCTCTATGCGGTTCCGCCCGTTCTGCTTGGCCCGGTACAGCGCCTTGTCGGCGCGGCTGATTACCTCGTCTATGGAGCTTGACTCCGTTACCTGAGCCATGCCGAAGCTTGCCGTTACGGTCAGGAGCCGGGCGTCTGCAGATTTAACGGGCTGATCGCATATCGCCGTGCGTATGCGTTCGGCGTGCTTCAGCGCGTCTTCCTCGCTGATGTCGGAGATGAAGACTATGAACTCTTCACCGCCGTAGCGCCCGAACAGGTCGTAGGGACGTATTATGTGGCTCACCTTCTCGGTAGTGCATTTCAAGACGTTGTCGCCTGCGGCGTGG
>Ga0123356_10007613_pt1 | contig 10796 bp, 7 predicted proteins | sample TergutEmb28metaG_2_FD_92546 | JGI IMG/M metagenome (GOLD analysis project Ga0123356, IMG submission 92546) | Embiratermes neotenicus P3 segment gut microbial communities from Petit-Saut dam, French Guiana - Emb289 P3 | ecosystem: Host-associated > Arthropoda: Insects > Digestive system > Gut ... | reverse complement strand
AATGTGTAATAATGATATTTAATGAAAGGCAAAAAACGCCATAATTTTTTTTATGGGTTGGCATGGATTCTTTGCCGCCGTTCTCTGTCCAAAAAATTTAACTTCATATTTGATAATATAAAAATTAAACATTCACCATATATTGTTGTTGCTAATCATTTAACCAACTGGGATCCGCTTTTAATAGGATTAAGTTTCCGCAAATCTATGTATTATGTTGCATCGGATCATATTCTGCGCATGGGGCTTAAAAGCAAGATTCTGGAATTTACTATGTCTCCAATAGCTCGGGTTAAAACCGCAAACGAAACTCAAACCGTTATATCTATTTTCAGGCGCTTAAAAGAAAACTGTAATATTTGTATCTTTGCTGAAGGAACGACATCATTCAACGGCGAAACCGGCGAAGTACAGCCTTCTATCGGTAAATTGGTTAAAAGAGCCGGAGTTGCTCTTGTAACATATAGATTCACAGGTTCATATTTTACTTTTCCAAGATGGGCGAGATTCCAGCGCAAAGGAAAGATAGAAGGCCGCCTTGTTCAGGTTTATAGCCCGGAAAAAATCGCTTCAATGTCAGAAGACGAAATATATCAAGCCGTAATTAAAGATATATATGTTAATGCGTATGATGATCAGGAAAAAAATCCTGTTCGTTTCCGTGGAAAAAAACCTGCAGAATACCTGGAGACAGTATTGTATTGCTGTCCAAAATGCAAACAGTTTGGAACATTAAAAAGCTGCGATGATTTGTTATCCTGCACAGATTCATGCGGGTTTAAGGTTAGGTACAATGAATATTGTTATTTTGAGATTCCAGGCAGCGAAGAGACACCGCCTTTTTTAACAATTATTGACTGGGTAAAATGGGAAAGAAGCGTTGTTACCGCTCTTTTATCAGGTAATATCGACAGCAATACTCCAATAATAACAGATGAGAAGCAGGAATTATTCGAAATCTCAAGGGCAAGCCATAACACATTAATCGCAGAAGGAAACTTAAGCTTGTATAAAAACAGGTTATCTATAACTGCGCAAAACGGGCAAACAATAGAATTTTTTATCAGCGATATAATTGATATTGGTGTTATCACAATGAAGACAATAGTCTTTGCAACAGAACATAAAATTTTAGAAATACACAGCAAACATCCAAGAAGCGCACTAATATATATGGATATTATAAATACAATAAAAAGAAGCGTACCATAAGAGGAGGGTAACAATGGATTTTACTATGAATAACATGAGTTTATGGAATTTTATTTTGCAATTGGGCATACTGGCTTCGATTCTAATACTTGCAAATGTGCTGCGAAGAAAAATACCGTTTATCAGAAAAGCTTTAATGCCGACAGCAGTAATAGCGGGATTTCTGGCTCTTGGACTTCGTCTGTCCGGTGTAATTAGAATGGACACTGCTCTCTTTGAAATGATAACGTATCACACTATTGCAATAGGATTTATTGCGCTGTCGCTTATCATTCCCAAGAAAGAAAAAAATTATTCAAAATTAATAACCGGTTCAAGAAGCGGAGCGCTGATTGTCGGCGGTTATCTTGTTCAGGGTATTTTGGGGCTTATAGTTTCTATCGGTCTTGCCTATACAATAAAACCCGACATGTTTAAAGCATCAGGAATTCTTTTAGCCATAGGTTTTGGGCAAGGTCCCGGGCAGGCAAATAATATCGGCGGCATATACGAAAATCTATATAACTTTGCAGGCGGAAAATCTTTTGCGCTCAGTATTGCGGCAATGGGTTTTTTAGTCGCATGTACCTTTGGCGTAATCTACCTTAACATCTTAAGGCGCAGGGGCGTGTTAACAAAAGTAAATGAACGTGAGCATAAACACGGAAATTTTACCATAGAAGATTTTCAAAGCGAAAACGAAATACCTGTTTCAGAATCGGTGGATAAATTCTCGCTGCAGATTGCGTTTGTTTTACTGGTATATTTAGCTACATGGCTGCTTTCTTCAGGACTCACTTTATTGTTAAAGGCAACAGGAAGCGATTTTGCAATAAGCTTAATCGATATAATCTGGGGTTTTAATTTTATTTTCGGCGCTCTGCTTGCCGTAGCATTACGCGGCATAATTAAATTAGGAAGCAATATAGGCTGGGTAAACCGTCAGTATCAGAACAATTATCTTTTGGCGCGTATTTCAGGCTTTGCGTTCGACCTAATGATTATCTGCGGTATTTGCACAATAGACTTTCAAAAACTCGCAGGATTGTGGCTTCCTTTCGTTCTTATGTGTATACTTGGTACTTTTGGCACGCTGTTTTATCACAAAATCATGTGCAAAATACTTTATCCCGATTATTACTACGAAGGATTTATATCCATGTTCGGAATGCAGACAGGCGTTATAAGTTCAGGTATTCTTCTGCTGCGGGAAATTGATCCAAAGTTTGAAACACCTGCCGCAACCAATCTTGTATTGGGCAGTTCGTTTGCGATTGGCTTTGGCATTCCAATGTTGTTATTAATTAATATGGCGCCGATGTCAAACCAGTTTGTGTTTATTACGCTGGGATGCTGTATAACATATCTTATAGCATTGCTTGCTTACATGCTTTTGGTTAAACCGAAAAAACCTAAACTAGCCGAATAAGCTGACGAGCCAGGTACTAAGCCATGGCAGGAATGTAACAAGTAGCACAACCACAAGCCTTGCAAGCAGGAATGGCATAACATAGCCGCATATTTCCATAAACGGCTTGTTAAAGCGATAACTTGCAAGGAAAAGGTTTATCCCTACAGGAGGAGTAAGGAATCCTGCTTCAAGGTTAACAATAAAAATAATGCCTAGATGCAGGGGATCTATGCCGTAAATAACGCCTAGCGGAATAACTAGCGGCAGGAAAACAAGAATTGCAGAGAAAATATCCATAAAAAAGCCGATTATAAGCAGAGCCAGATTTAATAATAAAAGAAAAACAATTTTGGATTGAACAGCGTCCTGCATCCAGGAAGCAAAACTATCAGGCACGCCTGAATCCATAAAAGCATAAGAAAGAAGCATAGCCATTGTTAAAATAGCCAGAACTCCGCCTATTATAGGAATTGCTTTTATAAAAACTTTTGGAATACCCCTAAACGGTATATCTTTTTTAATAAAAACTTCTACGATAATAACATAAACCAAAGCTACAGCGCTTGCCTGCACAAGACTTAGAAACCCTGAAAAAATCCCAACAATCAATATTACAGGCAGTAAGATTTCAAAAAATGATTCTTTTACCGAATGCATTGCTTCAGAAAAGCTGTGCTTCTCTGCTGTTATTTTAATACCCCTGGTTATTATTAAACTGGTAATAATCATCACAGAAACAAGCAAAACTCCTGGCAAGAAAGCTCCAATAAAAAAATCAATGTGGGTATAAATTGTAGGCATTTCCATAAAATGTAAAATTGACATTATGGAAGTAGCGACAAGTATTATTGGAAGACTTGGAGGAAACATTAAACCTACTCCGCCTGCGGAAGTTAACATTCCAATAGAAAACTTTTCCGGGTACTTGTTTTCCCTGAGTATCGTAAAAAGAATTCCTCCAAGCGCCAGTATCGTAACCCCTGATGCCCCTGTAAACGAAGTAAAAAACGCGCATATAATAACTGTCGCTATAATTATGCCGCCCGGCATCCAGCCAAAAAATATTTTAAAGGTGCGTACAAGCCGCTCCCCTGCCTTGCTTTCTGAAAGGAAAAATCCCGTTAAGGTAAAAAGAGGAATCGCAACAAAATCGATGTTTTTAGTTTCATTAAAAGTATAATAAATCGAACTTGCAGCGACATCGGGCTCTTGTCCTGTCGACATAAGCATTATCATGGCAATTGCGCCGATAACCGTAAAAATCGGCATTCCCGCAAGTCCAGCCAAAATTAAAAACAGTATTACAGGAACATTGATAACCATCGCTGTATCGTAAAGAAAGTTTATTATAGAAAAATACGGCTGAGGTGTAGCATTAGGATCTACTCCCCAAATTATTTTTGCAATTGCAGGCAATGCGGCAAAGCATCCAATTAACACTGCGCCAAGGGCAAAATATTTTTCTTTTGATGTTTTAAGCCCAAGAATAAAACGAGCTGTTATAACTGCAAATCCCAGAGGCATTACTATCGAAAATATTCTATCCGGAATAAAGCCAATGCGCTTTCCCATTAAGCCGTAAAAAATAAAACAAATGCAGTTCCAAAAAAGAACAGTTAAAATTATAACAGAGATTAAAGTACAAGCTAAAGCAAGTATATTTTTAAATTTATCACTCTTAATGTATTGAACAGCTGTAATGGAAATGTGACTTCCCGATTTTGCCGCAAGCGTTGCTGCCAAAAAACCTGCAACCAGGAAAAAATGGGTTATTAATGAATTAAAATCAGGAATAGTAAGATTAAACTGATTAATAATTAACTGAATAAAAGGTATCAAGGCAAGAAGAGAAAGCGAGCCGTAACAAACTAATTTTTCTAGCCAGGATATTTTTGCCAATTTCATATTTTTCGATATTATCTTCTTGCCTGCTCCAGCACTCGATTCATCCTGTTGTAAATCTCTACATCAAAAACAGGACCTAAAAGCGAAGGCATAGCGTTTTGCATATCGGTTTGCCATGAATTCAACTGCGCTTGATTCGGCTTGTTTACAGAAAGTCCGTCTCTGCCCATTGCCGATATTGCATTGGTTTCGGTTCTGGACATTGATTCGTCAAATTCTAAAGCCAATCGTTTGGTTACTCTTAATATTTCCTGCTGATGTGCAGGGCTTATTTTATTCCATGTAACACGGTTAATAACAATTGCTCCCATAATCGGCGCAATTGGCAAATCCAGCATATGATTAAGGCTTCTGTGCAACTGCATTGGAGCAACAGCTGATGGTATTACATAAATAGCGTTAATAGCGCCGCTTGCAAGTCTCTGCCCTGTGTTTGTTAAATCAACTTCTATTAAGTTAAAACCCAAAGTTCTAAAAACTGTGTTCATATCTTTTAATTCAGGGCTAGTTCCAAGTCTTTGACGGCGCAAATCCACAGGCGTTAAAACTTGTTCTTTGGAAAACACATATACCCAACCGCCTTTGGACCAGGCAAGCACTACAAAATCTTCTTTTACCCTGGTTTCAAGAACAGGAAGTGTATCTTTAAGCACCAAATCAAGTTCGGCTTCATTTCTAATTAAAAAAGGAATGCTTAAATTAATAACAGCTGGGCAAATTTCACTGATTCCACCTGAAGTAAAAATACCAACCTGGATAGAATCGCTTGAAAGCGAAGAGAGCATTCTCATTTCGCTGCCTTCTCTTCCGTCATGGCTTACAATTACACGAACCTGATCGTTAGTCACTCGCTGCCAATCCGCCGCAAGACGATCTATCGCTCTTCCCCACTCTGAGTTCCTGGGCAAAGGCGATGCAAACCTTATATTAACAATATCAGCACGGGCGGTGCCACGCTGAGCATAAACCACATTAAGCGAGAAAAGAAACAATAACAAAAAAATAACTGTCAATTTTTTCATGAAAAGTCCTCCTTAATTAATTACATTATATTAAAAATCATCCGGAATTGGAAGAAACGAAAAGAACTGCCAGGCATTATCAAGCAGCCATTTTGCTTTTCGCTGATTAATTATATTAACAAGCCTTGTAGAAACATCGTCATCGACGTTTATTTCCAGAACTTTTTTTAGATTATATTCAAATGCGTCATAATCCTGAGCAGGAAGACTGATATTCTGGGCGTAGGACAAGTATGCGCCTGTCGAAGTACCCTTGGATTTTTCTATTGCTCTTTGAAAATGAACCAGCGCCTGTTCGGGATCTCCGCCAAGCACATCTGGAAGCGATGCATAAAAAATGATAAAAAATTCATCCAGGGCACAACCGCCAAAATTCGGGTCTAGCTCGTAAGCCCTGTGAATCATTGCGTTCCATTCAGGTATCTTGGCGCTCAATTGAAAATCCATAATGTCTATGGAATAGGCGGAAAGCCCGCCTGCAACAGCCCAGTATAGAAGCCCAACATCGTCTTTTTTTATTCTATTAATAAAACTCTGACGGGTACTTTCGTTGGCAATTCCTTGTTTAAAACCACGGTATTTTGCATCCAGCGCATCATAAAGGATATTATATCCTCGCAGGTACATTTGCTTGGCACGCATCATGGCAGCTTCTCGAGCCCGCCAGTCATTATGCGGCAGCATCTCTGCAGGTCCTTGAATAAATGCATTGGCGTACATAATAAAAAGCGAACCTGTGGTAAACATTAAACCCTGATGAGTAGGATTTCCTGCCAGTAAGGATTCGTACATCTTTATTGCAAACGGAATAGCGTCTCCTACCAACTGAGGATCGTTATCCCCTGTAAAGACATCTGTACCGCCCTCGCCTGTGAGCGCATCTGCAACCAAATTCATTGCCAATTTATTGATTGAACAGGATGGAAGAAAAAGGCATAAAAGTGCCAAAAATGCTGTAATAATAAAACGTATTTTCATGTTTACTAAATTATATCATACAATCATAGAAAAAAAAGGTGTTTTTGACCATACTAAAAAAAATATATTTATGTTATTTTAACCTTAAGGAGGATATAATGAGAAAATTAATGATTTTAGGGCTGATTCTGGGGGTTATCACAGTGAGTGTCTATGGAGATGACGGCGTTTATTCATTTCAGCTTGATGGGTTTGAGGTATTCATGCTTGTCGAATCCGAAAGAGACGGCAATGCAGGTATTCTTGTTGGAGCGGATCAAGCAATCCTTGAGCGTTATATTCCAGCTACAGGGTTTAGGCATACCGCTAATGCGTTTTTAATAAAGACTCCAAGACAGAATATATTGATTGATACAGGTACTGGAACAGGTGACATTATAGTAGAAAAAATCAAAAAATTAGGCGTTCAGCCAAACAGGATTGATGCAGTTCTTATTACCCACCTGCATGGAGATCACTTTGGCGGTCTTGTTAAAGATGGAAAAGCTGTTTATCCAAACGCAAAGATTTATCTTTCTTCTAAAGAGCTTGAACATTTTACAAAGACCAGCGTAAACCAGGGAGCGGTTGCCGCTTTAGAGCCGTATAAATCGGAAATTATTACTTTTGAACCAAATGCGCTTTCTACAGAAAGAAAGCAAAGCATACTTCACGGCATTTTTCCAATTGCTGCATACGGACATACACCTGGACACACAATTTACCAGATAGAAAGCGGACGCGCGAAAATTTTAATCATAGGCGATCTTCTGCACGTAGCTCTTGTGCAATTTCATGTTCCTGCAATCAGCGCCACTTTTGATATTGATCCTGGCGCTGCTGCAAAAACACGCCATGAAGTTCTGTCTTATGCGGCAAAAAACAGGATGCCAATAGGCGGAATGCATATTGTGTATCCTGGAATTGGATTTGTGGAAGAATATAATAACGGAAACAGCTTTAACTATTCGTCTGTTTTAGAATAAGCGAAAGATAATAATCAATCGCCTATTACCGCACGGATGTCTTTCTTAATGGCATCCAACTTACGAACAGCTTCGGCTTTTGCGCTTTTAAGTCCGCCGGTACTTACCATACTGCAGCAGCTTGCGTAAAACTTAATTTTTGGTTCAGTACCGCTTGGGCGGGCGCTTACTACAGTGCCGTCTTCAAGGAAGAACTGTAGTACATCGCTTGGAGGAAGACCGTCCGCGCCATTTTTAAGATCACGTACTTTCTCTACATTAATTCCGCCAAGAGTCTTTGGAGGATTCTTACGATACTCTTCCATAATGCCATTCATAATTGCAGGACCTTCAGGACCCTGGAAGTATTTTGATATTCCAAGTTCCTGCCAATAGCCGCAAATTTCATAAAGCTCGTCTAATCGATCTAAAAGACTTTTTCCTTTACTTCGCCAGTAAAGAGTCATTTCTGCTGTAAGAGCTGCCGCAGAAACTCCGTCTTTATCACGTACTTCTGTTTCTATATTATAACCGTAGCTTTCTTCTGTTCCAAAAACATAATATTTTGCGCCGTCCGCAGAAGCAGGGAATGCTTCCCCGTTTTCCCATTTGCGCATAACGTCTGCTATCCATTTAAATCCTGTAAGGCATTCCACGCATTCGCCGCCATAATATTGCGCGACTTTCTTCTGCATTCCTGTGGTAACAATGGAATTTACCATAGCGGCATTTGCAGGCAGTCTGTTCTGCTCTTTTAATGAAAGGAAAATATAATCTGCAAGAAGAACTCCCATCTGGTTTCCTGTAACAAGTACATATTCTGTCTCGCCAGGTACATTTGAAGGAACTGCAATGCCAAAACGGTCAGCATCAGGGTCTGTTGCCATTACTACATCGGCTTTTTCCTTTTCGCCAAGTTTAATTGCCATTTCAAGAGCGGCTGCTTCTTCCGGATTTGGAAAGGCAACTGTAGGGAAATTCCCGTCACCTTCTCTCTGCTGCGGAACTGTAATTACTTTTAAGCCTAAATCGCCAAGAATTTTTTCTACATGCAATGCGCCTGTTCCGTGAAGAGGAGTAAAAACTATTTTTACTTCGCTTGCTTTTTCTTTTATAAGCTGAGGTCTAAAGAGACGGGATTTTACCATTGCCTGATACGGTTCATCAACTTCTTTATCAATAATTTTTAAAAGTCCTTTATCTAAAGCTTCCTGCCTTGATATCTCTTTAATTTCTTTTACATTATTTACTTCATCGATAATACCAGTGTCATGCGGCGGCACTACTTGAGAGCCATCGTTCCAGTATGCTTTATAGCCATTGTACTGCGGCGGATTATGACTTGCGGTTACTACAATACCTGTATCACAGCCAAGATGACGAATGGCAAAAGACAATTCCGGCGTAGGTCTCATAGAAGAAAAAAGAAACGTTTTTATTCCGTTTGCAGCAAATATAAGCGCTGCAGCTTCTGCAAATTCAACAGAATAGCGGCGGCTGTCAAAAGCGATTGCCGCTTTAAGTTCCTTTTGCGGAAATGTCTTTATAAGGTAAGTTGCAAGCCCCTGCGTTGCGCTTTTTACTACAAGTGTATTCATTCTGTTGTAGCCGCCGCCAATTACTCCGCGAAGCCCTCCAGTGCCGAATTCCAGATTTTGATAAAAACGATCCGCAAGTTCCTTTTCTGAATCTTCGCCGCCTTTTGCAAGAAGTTCTTCAACTTCATTCCTAAAAACGGAGTCCTTTTCCTTTAAAATATAATCTTTGGCTCTTTCGATAATTTCTGTTTTCATAAACAATCTCCTTTTTTAGTTCTGTTATAATTTATTTTTTAGGTAAATAAGAATCAAGCATTTCTATAACTTCCTTAAAATCTAAAGGTTTGCCAATATGGTTATCCATTCCGGCATCAAGGCATCTTTCTACATCTTCACGAAAAACGTTAGCTGTCATTGCAACAATAGGTATTCGCTGCCGAGGCTGTTTTTGAGCTTCGGCAGATGCGGCGCCTGAAAAACTTTCGGAATTTTTATCTGCTATATGTTTTTCTGCGGCTCTAATTTTCCTTGTAGCCTCGTAACCATCCATTTCAGGCATTTGTATATCCATAAATATCATTTCGTAATTATCAGGGTTTTCCTTAAACTTCTGCACCGCCTGTTTGCCGTTTTCCGCATGATCTATATTTATCTGCGTTGGTTCTAAAAGCGCCAATACAATTTCTTTGTTAATCTCGACATCTTCTACAAGTAATATCCTGCGTCCTGCATACATACCTGTAATATTTCTTTCTTCATGCGTTTCTTCAATTTTTTTGTGATCTATACCAAGTATTTCATTTATTACATTTGCAATACACGACGGGAATAACGGCTTAGATAAAAATTTGTCAACGCCGGCTTCTCTTGCTTCTTTTTCTATAGTAGTCCATTCTGCGGCAGTTATCATTATAACTACAGATTTTACAGACTCGTGCTGTTTTTTTAATTGAGCAGTTAGCTGAATTCCATCCATGCCAGGCATCTTCCAGTCTACAAAATAGATATGATAATTACCGTTTTGGCTTACAATCTTTAACGCTTCTTGTCCGCTTATTGCCGTATCGCAGTTTATTTTAAATTCTCTGGAAATCTCTGTAAAATAATCCAATATATCCTGATCATCATCTACTACCATTATGCGGACATTATCAATGTTTACATCGGGAGACAATAATTTAAAATAAGATAAAGTACCATGTTTAAGTTTAACAGTAAAAGAAAAGGTTGAGCCTTTATCAATCTCTGAAACAATCCAGATATTTCCGCCCATTAGTTCTACTATACTTTTGGAAATAGAAAGTCCTAGACCTGTTCCGCCATACTTGCGTGTTGTACTGGATTCGGCTTGTTCAAAAGAGCTAAATACACGTTCCTGCTGTTCCCAATTCATACCGATTCCGTTATCTGTAATAGAAATTTGAATTGTGCATATACCGTCTTTTTCTTCTATGAACTGCGCATCAATATCTATAGAACCGTTTTCCGGGGTAAATTTAATCGCATTGCTTATAATATTTGTAATAACCTGCGAAAGCCGCTGATCGTCACCTATTAAACTTTGAGGAATTTTCCTGTCAATATATACAGAAAGCTTTTGTGATTTTTCGTCTACACGGAAATTAACTACATTCACTATCTGCTGAAGCATCTTTTCAAAATTAAATTCCGAAGGAGAAAGCTCAAATTTATTCGCTTCTATTTTTGACATATCAAGAATATCATTAATTACACCTAACAGATGATTCCCCGCATCTTCAATTTTAGTAAAACAATGATCTTTTTTTTCTATTTCATCAGAAGACTT
>Ga0123356_10007612_pt1 | contig 10796 bp, 10 predicted proteins | sample TergutEmb28metaG_2_FD_92546 | JGI IMG/M metagenome (GOLD analysis project Ga0123356, IMG submission 92546) | Embiratermes neotenicus P3 segment gut microbial communities from Petit-Saut dam, French Guiana - Emb289 P3 | ecosystem: Host-associated > Arthropoda: Insects > Digestive system > Gut ... | reverse complement strand
GTCAAAAAAGATATAATCATTCGGGTGATTGTTTTTTATATGAATTTCTCGTTCATCGGTTAAAACAACCTCAGATGTTTGAAGCTCTCCGAACTCTGCTTTAAAAATTAATAAATTTAAGTTACCTATTAAATTGCATTTATAAAAATGCTCATTTTATATAGAAGCATATATCAAGGATAATTTTTCCATTCTCATCCGGTGCAGTAAAGCGGGGACAAACGTAACGCTCAAAACACCAGTCGGTGTTGACATCGAAGCCTTCTTTTTCTAATCTCTCTCCGCATTGACCTTCATGCATAAAAACTTCATCTTCTTTGCCTTGTACCCAACACACGCCGAGTTTACCGGCAGGAAAATCAATATAATTAAATCCTTCAGGAACATCAGTTCCATCAGGCATGAATATTCCTATCCAATACTCAAATGGTTTGTCATGTCCTCCGTGCATCAAACCTATATAAGCATCACCGTCTTCGTAAATCTCTCTGATGTGTTTGTCAATTTTCTTTTTTATGGCATCAAACCAACCATTCAAATGCCATTGTCCCCAATGTGAACCAAAATTCCCGTCCACACGGTCATCATCACTATATTTCTTTCCAATAAATCTCATTGCATCAACTTTTTGCTCGCAAACTTTTATTATTTCCGCCATGTTACATCCTCCGTTAATATAAATAGCAATCCATTTGGATTGAATGCTCATTTTTGATGTTCAATCTTATAACCTTTGTAAATGCCGGTATTGACAAACCCTATTGATAATGCTGCTTTGTGAGAAATAGTATTTTCATCTGCCATATACAGAATTTCAGTATTCCCGTTAATAAAAGCATATTTACAAGCGAATGAAATTAATGCCTTGCATTTATCACTGTCAGATGCTTCTATACAAAATATTTCCGCTACAGGGTGTCCTGTGAAAATGATTAAGTAATCAGTTACTATATTATTTTCTAACAACGCAAAAATACCCCATCGAGAAAAATCACGTTTGATTCGCTCGCTTTTCGCTCCGCACTGAGGGTTGCACTTTGTATGGTATTCGGCAAAATCATCAAATTTATCTTCTAAAACACGTATAACACCACGCATATCAGACACAACACAATTATCGGCTGTTAAGCGTGCTTCAATGCTATCATCTTCAAGAACCGCCCCAATTTTATCCAATAGCTTACAGGGAATAATGTCATAATTATGGTAACAAAGCCATTTTTCATAAGAAACATACTCGGTTTTTATACGCTCCCATATCTTTGACAAATCCGAACCGCTTATATCATTTACTTGGAAATATTTTTCATTGTCATCAACAATAACATCGATGCCATCTATATCAATATACGCCATATTGTCTATAACCTTTCTCGAAGAAGACACCGTAATCGAGTTACCCGGGATAATTGCTCATAATATCAAATACATATCCCTGCTCACGCAAGCCATCAATGATTGCCGGAAGTGCCTCCAGAGTTGAAGCACGCCATTTATAATCATGCATAAGAATAATAACATGCTCTCTTTCATCTGTATAATCAAGGACATTTCGGACAAGCCTCCCCGCACTTGTATCAGCGTTCCCTGACCTTGCATCGCCGGAATCTATGTGCCAGTCGAAGTACTTAAAGCCAAGTTCATCGAGTACCTCAACACGCACTTTTTTAACATCCCTGTCCCACGTCATCGAACCGCCGGGAAAGCGAAATAGCGATGTAGAATATCCGAAATTATCAATCAGATAGTTATGCGCTCTGAGAATATCCTCTTTAAATGCATCGATACCGCTTTTGTAAAGCCTGTTAAAGTTGTGTGAGTAGGAGTGATTTCCTATTTCATGCCCTTCGTCGATGATACGTACATAAATGTCTTCAACCTCAACGCGCGGCAAAACAAAAAATGTTGCTTTTATATTTTCTTCCAATAATAAATCGAGTATCCCTGGGGTTACCGCACGAGACGGACCATCGTCAAAAGTAAGGTATGCGACTCCGGTTATTTCTATTTCCGGCTCCCCGGACTCGATTAGATACTGTTCCTCCGGAGGTGACTCTTCGGGTGATTCTTCGGATGATTCTTCCGGTGATCCGTTTGGCAGGTCATCCGGCAGCTCTTCGGGAAGCTCCTCAGGTAAAGTCTCATGTAAACCTTCAGATAACACCTCATCAGATTTCTCTTCTGTTGCTATAACCCCGGATCCTTGCATCTCAAAGGAATCACCCTGCATGTGGGGTGGTTCATCACTTTCCGATGAGGCGGGGAAGAAGTAAAAAGTTATAAAAATCAACAACACAAAAAAAGGCAGCAGAATTAAAAAAATCTTAAAACTGCGTAACCGGCGATTACGTTCACTTTGCGATAATTTCCCGGCTTTTGCCATCTTTATTGTTATCCTCCGAAAACACTCTCCCTGACTTCTCACAACGCTCGTATTATACTATATCTCCTGTTAAAAGTATATTATGATTAATCAACGAAATATAGCTAAACTATTTGAAAAAAACTCCGATATACTAATTGATATACCAGTTCTGGTATGCTATAAATGCGGGCCCACTTGATTTAGTATAAAACAGGCACAATAAGAAAGGCTCACATCAATGAAAACAGCGCTATCCAAAAATCTTATCAAATTCATTCCGGTTTTCATATTCATCATAATACTTATCGGCACACTAACTGATTTCACAGCGGAGATGCATTTCAGCGAGTGTGCTACCAGCATGCGCACGGGTGAATCAAACGAATCCGGTGACGCAGATGAAGCCGGCCATATCTGCACCCCGCTGTTGGCAACACCCCGGACATTCACCGACGATTCAACTATTTCTGTTACTTTAAACAGTTCACACAGTCTGAATACCCCGGTTACGTCAACCATTTCAACAGCACCAAGTACAACAAACAGCTCAAATGGCGCAAATAATTCAAGTAATACGAACAGCACAAACAGATTAAGCAATCCGGTCAGCTCACACATTAACCCGTTAACAGGCTTAACAACTGCAAGCGATATATCGCAAAAAAGGCCGGTTGCGGTGTCAATCAGCAACCAACGGGCAGCATTGCCGACAAACGCCGTAAACGGCATATCGCAAGCAGACATTGTTTATGAAGTGCTTGTTGAGGGTGGTGTAACTCGATTTATTGCTCTGTATCAGGACATTTCGAATGTTGGCGTCATCGGGAGCATACGCAGCGCAAGACACTACACCGTGGAAATCGTTGAAGCATACGATGCTATATTTATCCACGCCGGCGGCAGTCCTTTAGGCTATGAGGAAATTGAACGCCGGGGAATTACAAATCTTGATGAAGTCACGGGGCGGCGCGCGCAGATATTCAGGAGAGATACAAAAAGGATTCCCGGGCAAACTGTGGAAAATTATCATAGTGTTATTACATCCGGTGCAAATGTAACGCAATGGTTTCCTACTTACGGATTCAGATTAACTCATTCAAGTAGCAGACAGACACTAAGCTTTACTGATACCCCGATTCCAACAGGCGAAAGAGCGCATAAAGCTGTTGTCAGATTTTCATCAGGGAAAAGCAGCACCTTTACATACAACCAGGCACAAAACACTTACAGCATGAGTCAATTCGGAAGCCAGTTCACAGATGCCAATAACGGCAATCCCGTTGCCTTCACGAACTTGCTTATCCTCGAAATACCGATAACCGATTTGGTCGGACACGGCGGTGGCTCCGGCAGGCAGGATATGAACACTGTCGGAAGCGGTACGGGGTATTTCGTGAGCGGCGGCAGATATGTTAAAATCAACTGGTTCAGAGCCGATAAAACATCACCATTTATATATACCCTTGAAAATGGAAGTGAAATTGAACTGGGCCGGGGCAGAACTTATATTGGAATAGTCCCTCCCGGCATGAGTACAACCTTCAGCTAACATCCGGATCATAATATGAATCTTCATTATTGACGCCAAGTCCTAAAACTTGGTGCTTTTTCTGTTAAATTATGATATAATTTTAAATCAGCTTAAATGAACAAAGCAGCAATTAATAACATTGCAAAGGAGAGATATCCGGTGAGGATTTGTGCTAAATGCGAAACTCCGTGTGAAGATACCGTTCCGTTTTGCAATACATGCGGCAGCTCATTCGAGCTGACCTTCAACACCGACAGCCGGAATGTAAATTCTCCTTCAAGTGAACGGGCGCAATCAGAAAATCCCGAACAAACACTCCTTCCGGCGGATATGCCGCAGCAACAGGTATCACAAGAAAAACAAATCACCCCGCCGCAGCAACAGCCCCCGCCACAAAAGGAACCATTCCCGCAAACGCAAGCAAAACCGCAGGAAGAACAAACATCACAGGCAAAACAAAACCCGCAGGAGCAACAGCCCCCGCCGCAGCAACAACCCCACCAACAACAGCCCCCGCCGCAGCAACCGTTCCGGTTAGTGCAACTCTATCAGTCAGAGCATAACTTTTCCACGGTCATCCCTATTCCTGTTACCCGATCGAATTCAAACGGCTTCGCCATCTCGGGATTTATAATCGCATTAACATCTCTTTTCCTTGGATGGTTTCCGGTACTCGGTTGGGCATTATGTTTACTGGGTTTGCTCTTTTCATGTATAGGCGTACGCAAAAAACCAAATAAGCTGGCTATTGCGGGTATAGTTCTCTCGTCTATTGCCATAGTCATTGTTTCATTGTTTTATGCATACAGTTGCGCGATTTACCGGGATGCACTTCTTTATGTGTATTGATTCAGAAATTGTCTGTATCACCACCCTGTCAAAACTCACGATATACGAATACCATAAATCACCTGGCCGCGGGTGCCGACAACAATCATATTGTCGTACACAACCGGGCTTGCTTCTATTTGACCCGGTGTTTCCACAGATGCAAGCCTTTCGCCCGTTCGACCGTCTACAAGGTGTACAAACCCACCGACGCGTTCGCCATCGCGATTGGTATATGCTCCCGTCCCGAATATAATATACCCTTTTCCGCTATCGTCATATACGTCAACCGGCGAAGACCAGCATTGACCGCCGAAATTCTCCCGCCAGACCTCCTCTCCCGAGGCCTTATCGAAAGCCACCAGATAAGACCCCATGCTGACGCCGTTATCATTGGCTACATTTGCAAACGGAACAAAAACCAGGTCGCTTAAATCATTTTTACCTAATGCTGCGGTAGCCTTTATGCCGCCGGAGGTACCCATCATCAGGCAGCGATAACCCTCAGAAGTCCAAATCTTCTCACCGGTAACGGCATCTATCTTGAAAAAAGACGTTTGTGCAATGTTAGTGTTCCGGTTTCGTGTGAAATATGCGGAGTTGCCGACATAAATATAAGCACGTCCGTTTTCATGGTCCAGTTCAAGAACGGGCGTAGCATCCGTGTCGTCATAAGTATCACATATCCAAATCACTTCAAAGGTGTTTACATTGATACAATATAAAAGACCGCTGTTCGAGGCTATGTACATATACTCTCGCCAAAATGCCGCACTTGACTCGAATCCGTATTGCGGCTGGAAGTTGTCGATAACACCTCTGGCACCTCCGTAGACCTCCCTCAAACGTGCGGTGCTGCCTTTCCATTTGAGCATATCGGACGGCTCGATTGTCATTGTTCCGGTATGCGGGTCATATCTTGAGTTGAGCGTAAACTGGTATATAACGTTATTTTCGGCGGGATATGTAACGGAATCGGTGGGAGCATGAACGATTGTGGAGCCGTCGAAAGCCTGCCAGCTCCTGTCTGCGAATGAAGTATTCTCACCATAGCTGAATAACTCTTTGGTATCAAGCAAGCCATAAATCAAATTCTTGCCTGAACCGGCGGAGCTGGTATCACCGGAGCCAACATAGAAAAGCGGATACCCCCTTGGATCCAACGCACCCGAACCTTTGAGAATCCAGCGTTCCTGAACCTTCGGGCGTGTAGGCAGGCCGTCATCCAAATCCAGAAAATAAATCATAGAGCCCATTGTGCCGAAAATAACCTCTTTGAGGTCAGGATTATTTCTTTTCTCATCAACAATATTCATGTTGGCTTTGTCTTCCGCGCTCCATTTTATTATCAGCGGCTGCCCCGTCCAGCCTAATCCGAACCAGGTTCTGTCAGGATTTGTCAGATTTGTGACCTCGGGCAGGCGCGTCTCCCAAACGATATTTAAGTTCCCGTTTATCGAAGCGCCAAGCGAACCATAAGCAGCGGTATCCCGGAAGTTATTACCTCTGAAAGTAACTATACCCTCAACATCCGTATATTCGTTGCTATCTCCGAAGTTAATAGGGTTCGACCTTGAATACTCGGAGATAGGGTTTCCATTTAACTCCATAGCCGTTTGCAATCCGAAGTCCTCCACCGGGCGTGTTCCCTCAACGGCATAAGGGTCGGGAATGGGAATGCGTATCACGGGACGCTGCTCCACAGGGTCATCAGTAACATCAGGGTTTTCAGGGTCTTCAGGATTTTCATCATTGTCTGCAGGCTGCTCTGTTGAACTCCCGTTATTTCCCGGGTCGCCTCCGCATGCGCTCCTGAAAAGCATACTTATCAGCAAGATTATACCAATAAAAATAAAAGCGCATATCAAAACAAAGACGATAAAGCTCTTCCTTAAACGCCTCCGTTTCCTCCGCCTGTTCCTGCTGCCATTCCCGTGCATGGATTTCTCTCCTCCGGTAAATTGTGGTCGCAATGTTGCAATTATACCATATATGCGCATTTATTTCCAATTTACCCGAAAACTATTGACAACCGTCACATATATCCTGTATAGTGCGCAACAACAATACGCGCGAAACCATATAGGAGCGATTACATTGATATACGGAAATATCCTTGATTCAATAGGACATACACCGATGGTGCGCATCAACCGCATTAACCCTAATCCGTCGGTTGAGCTTTACGCCAAGCTTGAGGGCTTTAATCCGACCGGCAGCATCAAAGACAGGATTGCTCTGAAAATGATAGAGCAAGCCGAGCTTGACGGTGCTCTCACAAAAGAAAAAATAATCATCGAAGCGACATCCGGCAACACCGGGATTGCTCTTGCGATGATAGGTGTAGTCAAGGGATACAGGGTGCAAATCGTTATGAGTTCTGCGGTTTCGGTAGAGCGGCAAAAAATGATAAAAGCATTTGGCGGGGAAATAATTCTCACCGCGCCGGAGCTAGGAACAGACGGAGCAATACTGAGAACCCGGGAGCTCATGGATGCAAACCCCGAAAGGTATTTTAATCCAAACCAATTCTCAAATATATACAATAAAATAGCCCATTACAAAACAACCGCTGAAGAAATATGGGAGCAGACAGAAGGCAGGTTAACGCATTTTGTATCATCCTTAGGCACCTCCGGCACCCTTATGGGAGTGGGCATGATGCTAAAGGAACGCAACCCGGAAATCAGCATAGTAGAAGCGCAGCCTGTTAAAGGTCACTATATACAGGGGCTGAAAAGCATGGCGGAAGCGATAGTTCCTGAGATTTACGATAAGAATGAGATAGACGAAAGCATCCTGATAGACACAGAGGAAGCCTATGAAATGGCAAGACGAATCGTACACGAGGAAGGCATATTTGTCGGAATGTCCAGCGGCGCAGCAATGCTCGCCGCAATTGAAACAATAGAAAAACTGAAAAGCGGTGTTGTGGTTGTCATAATGCCTGACAGGGGTGAAAAATACCTGAGCACCGACCTGTTTCAGGTATAGCTCTGATTATAGGCTAGCCAACAGCAGGCAGTTTGCGTGTGTCTGAGTCTTTACTCATGACTTCTTAAAAACCCCCTCGCCGCACATCGGGCAGGTGACCCGGAGCTTACCCTTCCCTCTCGGAACACGTAAAATATTCTTACAGTTCTTGCATTTGAATATTTTATGCGTTCTTCTTTGCTTTATGGCCGCAAAATAACGTTTGACCCTTGTCCTTACAGGCCACCAATAACGAATAAACTTATCATTTTCAGCCCGTCGACGATAAACATTACGCGAGAGCATCCTGAACAAGGTCAAACCGAAAGTGAAGTATGATAAAAACAGCAATGGTAAATATCCGAGAACAGCATAGAGAACAGACAGGATAAACGAAAGCAAAACCATCGCGATACCAAGATGATCCGGTCCGTACCTGCCTGTCATAAATCTGCTAAAAAAGTTACGCATTACGCGTCTCCCTTTTTACACCTGCTAATCATAAATCCCGCCGCCGATAAACTCCCTCAAAATCGACTCAGGCGGTACAAAAGAAGAATCGATCTCCTCAAACTCAAGCAAAGCCGGCAGCACCGCACGCAGCTCCTCCAGCCGTTTGGTATCGTCGGGTACTTCCTCAATCGCTTTCGTCGCAAACCGCTTCATTATGGGAACCTCATATGCCATTGACGAATCAAACAACAAATCAGCCTTGTATTTAAACGGGGAGATATACTTCTTCTCTCCATCTCTTACGATTGCCCACATTTTGATTGTTCTCAAGGCACCCATGCCGCGAAAAAGCTCGTCGCGAACAATGCGGCGGAGCAGCCTTGTCCAGGTCCTCTTGAAACAAACCTCATTATTATTTTCGATATCCGAACGCGCGCTGATATACAGCTTAAAAGCATTGGGATGCTCATCGGCAAGCATGTCGTTTAACGCATGAATCCCTTCAAAAATCACGATTTCATCCTTTTTTAGCTGAAGAGGCTTTCCCTTTGCCGGATCGCGATCCTGCATATTAAAGCAAAAATGCGGAATAATGACTTCCTCACCGCGATCAAGGCAGTGGAAATGCTCATTGAGCAGCTCCAAATCCAAACAGTAGGGCGATTCGAGGTCGTGCTCACCATCATCCGTTCGCGGAGCCGCCTCGCGGTCACTTGTAAGATAATACATATCCATCGAAATCGTATGTGCATAGATTCCCAGGTTTTTTATGGCGTCACAAATCTTCAGCGCGGTAGTTGTTTTGCCCGAACCGGATGGTCCCGATAAAAACACAACACTGCTTTGCTGCGCCCTCTCGGATATGCCTGCGGCCGCCTCCATCACCTTTCTGTTGTATATAGCTTCGCACTCGAGCGCAAAACCCTTCGGGTCATTGATAGCACGTCTGTTTATTTCGCTTCTGTCATATGGATACGGCATTTTCTCTAATTCTCCCTATCTTATCATTAATCTTCTGTACCATTATTATGTACTCGCGAGGATATTTCGCATTAAAAATCCGTTCAATCCTCCCGTCTTTGGTAACCAGTTTAGTAACCCCTCCGCCGCCTAATGCAAGAACTGTGCAAAGCTCCTCCATCATGCAAATGTTATATACCCCTTCATAGCCGGTCCGGCTCCACCCTGTGTTTTCGAACCCGCCCGATATATACTTTTGCCTGTAAAGATAGTATGGTGCATACCCGCTCTCCCGCAGGCGACCGGAAGCATATATAAGCATCTTCCCGACATCCGCTCCGCTTGGTATGTCAGTGCCTTCAAGCATTATACGCGAACCCTTTTTCAGTGAAAGCGTATGTACGGTGATGTTCTCCGGTTTGAATGTCAGGACAGTATCCAAGGTATTCCGAAACCCGTCCGGCGTGTCACATGGTAAACCGGCTATTATATCCATGTTAAGCGCAACCCCGGTTTGCCTCACCAGCTTAACAGCCCGGTACACATCCCGCGCGCTATGAACACGTCCGATAGCAGCAAGGACTTCATTTGACATCGACTGCGGATTTATGCAAATACGCCTTGCTCCAAGCTTTGTCATCAGTTCAAGCTTTTGTTTGGTAATGGTATCGGGACGCCCAGCTTCAACAGTATACTCGCGCAGATTTGATAAATCAAACGACTGCTCAAGTGTTGACATGACCGATTCAATAGCCGAATCCGGCAGAGCGGTTGGCGTACCGCCGCCTATATAGACGGAGATTATCCGCAAGCCCAGTTCATCAACAAGCTTCGCCATAGTCTCTGTCTCCCGCAGCAGCGTTTCGATAAAAGGGTCTATAAGGTTAAATGAGCGTTCGACGCTGTTGCTGACAAAACTGCAATATGCGCATCTGGTCGGACAAAAAGGTATGCCAACATACAAAGCAACATCGCGGGGAACAAGTGATTCTTTGAATTTAAGCGCAGCTTGCGCAGTTTCCACGCAAATCTCAGCTTTATCAGGTGAGACAAAGTACTCCTGTTTTAATATATCGATCACTGCTTCCGCCGCTTTTCCGGACAAAAGCAGCTTTGCCGCTACCTTCGCGGGACGTATTCCCGTCAGTGTCCCCCACGGCGCACCGGGATTATCGTCATTTGTTATCTTTCGCATACCTCATGTACCTGTTAAAACTGCGTTCGTAACTCAGTGTTGAGGATTCCTCATGCCCGGGATATACTTCATAATCACCATCAAGCTCACATAAGCGTTTGAGCGATTTCATCATTACATCCTCGCTCCCGCCCTCAAGGTCGGTTCGACCGCAATCACCTCGAAATAGCGTATCCCCTGTAAACAGGGCATCTGAACACATAATTGTTACAGAGCCTGTTGAATGACCGGGAGTTTCAAGAACCGCAAACTTGAGTGAGCCGACATTTATAACATCGCCTTCAGAGTAAAAAGTGAGCTTTCCGTTGTCATTAAGCTTATGCCGCCCGCTTTGACCGCTTCGGTTAACTTCTCCTTCGTGGACATACACAGGTGCGTTCACAGCGTCCCTGACTGCGTCAAGTGCCATATGATGGTCGTAATGCCCGTGTGTCAGAAATATCGCAGCCGGTGAGAGCTTATTTGACTCTATATAGTCAAGAATTGCATTC
>Ga0123356_10007611_pt1 | contig 10797 bp, 7 predicted proteins | sample TergutEmb28metaG_2_FD_92546 | JGI IMG/M metagenome (GOLD analysis project Ga0123356, IMG submission 92546) | Embiratermes neotenicus P3 segment gut microbial communities from Petit-Saut dam, French Guiana - Emb289 P3 | ecosystem: Host-associated > Arthropoda: Insects > Digestive system > Gut ... | reverse complement strand
TACAGTCCTTTTTTAAAAAAAAAAAAAAAAATGAGCGAGGTCAAACAATTAACCCCACCCATTCCATTGATGATTATTATTTCAACAAAAACCATGACCATACAACTAAAATTTAAAAAACTCCTCATAATCTTTTTTCATAAAATCAATCTGATATTTTGACTCATAAGCAGCCCGACCTTTTTTGCCGATCTCTCTGCGCAATTCTTCCGAGTCCAATAATTCCAAAAGAGCAATAGATAAATTGTTCTCAAATTCTTCTGGATGACGACGATCCCCTATCTTTGCAACTTTCGCATTTTCATTATCTATAAACATATCGCCCAGACAAAAACCGTCTGAAGCCACAATAGGCAAACCATGCATCATCATCTCAATGCCGGTGTAACTGCATTGCTCCCAGTAAGACGCTAATAACCCGATGTCCGCTATTTGATACCATTGGCTTAATTCTTCTTTTGAAATTTGACCAGTGAAGGTTATTTTTGAAGCAATCTCGCAAAGTTGAGAAGTTACATTTTTGGCCTCGAAAAGAGTACCGGCAACAACTAAACGAAAATCAGAGCGTGTTTTTACTACTGTTTTCAATGCATTGATAATTTGATAGATGCCCTTTACTTGCTTTACGCGCCCTACAAATAAAATAACTTTCTCGTTTTCAGGAATAAATAACTTATTTTTCAATTGACTCCTGGAAAACTCATCAAGATGCAAATGCGTATCCAGCAGACCGTTGTGAATTAATCTGATCTTACTGTTGCAAACATTATATACGCTTTCAAGAAGATCAACAGTTTCGCCCGCCAAGGCTATTATGTTATCTACCGCTTCAAACATGCGCTTCTCTTCTTTAAAGGAAGGAGGAAGAGCAGAATGAGAACTTTCTGATACAAACTTTTTAAAAACATTTTTATCGCCCTGCATTTGACCAGTCCATACCATATCATGAATTACGAAAACTGCTTTCGACTGTGGAAAAGAAGACTTTACAGTCTTTACCAAAAACTCGCAAGGAGTATGATTAAACAAAAAAGTATTTTCAGGCGAATCAGTGATATAAAGACGCAAAAACTTATCTATAACTTGATAATATTGACCGAAAAAACCACTAATCGTAGGAAACTGCATATGCTTGACCCCGTCTTTTAATTCGATCCTAAAGCGATGTGTGTCATGGCTGCATGATACCAAACAAACATTTATGCCCGAATCTTTTAAACAGTGAGTCAAAGCGCCGATGTAAGTGCCGATGCCGTTTGTTTTAGAACTAACATACTCGTCTATTATATAAACTGTTTTCATGGCTGAAAAGGATTTAATGATGGAGGGCGAACGCCGGTTATTAATAAACCGGATATTCCGTTGGCTAAACCAAGCTTAGCCGAAAACAAATCATCTCTGTTTCTCAATTCTGCTTCTTTTATAAACAAATTCAAATATTTTTCCGGCTGGTATAACAAAACACCAGTATCCATGTAAGAAATAAAATCAGAATAAATACCCGAAATCAGATTCCTTTCAGTACTAACTCCGTAAACATCTCTAAGATAAAGATCATCAAAAGGTCGGGAATTATTTTGACTTTTAGCCCCCGACAACCTTATCATAATATAATGAAGAAAACCTTCTAAACCTGTTTCGAGCGATAAATCTGTAATCCTGCGAATATCAGCAGACATAACAAGATCGTCAATATCTTTGCAAACTTGGTTGCTGTCGCATTTAACAAAATTATTCTGAATCAAAAATTCAATACCCCAACCGATGCCGCTAAAACCAGCAGAAAAACCGCAACCTGTTCTCCTGTCGATCTTTGTCAGAAGACCATCAATAAGCTCATCAGCAAAATCAGTATAAACAGAATTATGCGAATGTCTGCCATAAAGGAAAAATGCAATGGCAATACCGATTTTACCATCAAAAAGACCGTATTGCTTAAAATTTATACTCTTTAGAAAAAGATGATGAATCAGAGACTCTTCAAATGTAAAGAGAATAGTTTCAATATTTGAATATGATTGATCATTTTTCATGTGCCCAACTCCAATTGATTTTTTACTAAATTATAATAAAGACCTCTTTTTTCTACCAACTCTGAATGGGTGCCTTCCTCTGACAGAAAACCCCTGTCCAAAACAATGATATTGTGCGCATTACGTACAGTGCTCAACCTGTGCGCAATGATAACAACAGTTTTACCATGATAAAAACTGTTCAAATTATCCATTATCTGCCGCTCATTGGTAGCATCCAAGGTAGAGGTCGCCTCGTCAAGAAAAATAAAATCCGGATTTTTGTAAACCGCGCGAGCAATCAAAATACGCTGTTTTTGACCACCGCTCATATCAACACCAGACTTACCTATCTTGGTGTTATACTTCAAAGGCAATTGATTTATATAATCATCAATACAGGCAATTCGAGTCGCCTGTATCAACTTTTCCATGTCTGGCTTTTCATCAGACAAAGCAATGTTACGCGCAATAGTATCGCTAAAAATATAACCATCCTGCATTACAACACCACACTTTTTATGCCAACTAACCGTATCAATTTTAGACATCTCAACCCCGTCTAAATAAATATCGCCTTTCTGCGGATAATAAAAAGCAAGCAACTGTTTTAAAAGAGTCGTTTTGCCGCTGCCGCTCGCACCAACTATTGCCGTTACTTTATGAATAGGAATATGAACCCGAATGTCATTCAAAACAAACGGATTAAAACTCCCGTCATACTTAAATGAAACATTGTCAAGATAAAAGCCCTTGCTGAATTTTTGTGATTCAGTAAAATTAACTGTTTTTTCTTCGTTTTCCTCTTTTACTTTTAATATTTCCTCCAAACGATCATATGACAATTTCGAATCCTGAAAACTCTTCATAAATTGAACTATCTGGCTGACCGAACCCGATAATTGACCCAAGATATAAGATATGGTCATCATAGTGCCTATAGTCATCCGATCAGTAATCACAAAATAAGCGCAGCCACCAGTAATAATTATATCACGAAGCACATTGAGAAAAATCGTTCCAGTATTAAGGTAATATTCCAGATATAAGTTCTTTAGTGAAAGACGGTTTATTTTTCTTTGATTATCCTCCCACTTATTCAAAAATACATCTTCAGATGCATTAGTCTTAATTTCAATCATGCCGTTAACAAGCTCGTACTCAACATTCCTTTTGATACTGTAAGACGAAAATAACGAATAGTTTATCAATAAGCGGTTTCGCAATACATATCTGGCTGACAGCCCGGACATAACCGAAAAAAACGCAAATAACAAAAATATATTAACGTTGAAATAAATTAAAACCCCCGTATAAACTATAAAATTGAGAGAAATCAAAACAACCGAATTTATCGAATATGCAAGAAAATCCTTAATCTTATCTATATCATTTACACGTTGCAGCAAATCAGTACCCAATTTCGTGTCAAAAAATCGAATCGGGAGCCTTACTAATTTGAAAAGGTACTTAATCGCAATTTCTACGCTGATATTCAATCCCGTCTTGTAAATAATTCTATTGCTTACAAATGTAGATACCAGATTTCCCGAAAACAGAAAAATCTGTGCAGCAAGCATCATAACTACAAAATTAAAATCTTTGCCCCCGATACCAACATCAATAATCCTACGCAATATAAAAGGAAGCAACCACGAACAAATCAGCGTTATAAAAATAAACAAAAAGGCGTATGCAATGCTTTTTTTATGCAACTGCAAATATTTGAACGGTGCAAAAATAGAAGAGAATTTTCTGCGTTGGCTTTCGTTTTTCAACGTGTAGAAATCACCCGTTGGCTCTATCAAAACCGCAATCCCCTTTTCTCCGTCGCTGCTCCAATCCTGCAATAATTCCTGCTCGGTTAACTTTATCCTGCCGAAACCCGGATCGGCAATCCTGTAAATATTCTCGCCATTGCGCTCTTTTACTTCATACAATACAACATAATGCCCTTGCCGCCAATACAATATTGCAGGCAAGGGCATTTCCCTTACTTTTTCTATGCTCAAATGAACTGCACGACCATTCATCCCAATTTTACGGCAACCGTCAAGCATATCCCTGGTAGATATGCCCAAACGAGTAACATTACAATAATCCTTTAAATGAGATAAGGATATATCCCGCTTATAAAAAGCGGCTATCATTTGGATGCAGGCAGGCCCGCAATCAGACCCCTCAAGCTGATGACGCAATGGAAAATTCATGATTTCTTACAAAAGTTTCATAAAATTTATTGATTACTACTTTGGTCTTATCCAATTCGCTGTAATTCAGCAAACAAGATTGATTTTCTAAACATTCTAAATGTTTTTGAGAGCAGCTACCGCCGCATAAAGGAGCAACTCTGCAATCGTGGCAGATAGGCTTGGTAAAACGAATATTGCAGCGTTCTGCCATCTTCTTTTCATCCAAAACCAATTCGCCCTTTTCAGAAAGAAAACCAACAGAATTTAATTTGTTAAAGGCGCGGGCTGTGCATTTATACAAATCGCCATTGTAGTTGATTAAAATTTGATTCTTCTTATCAGCATAGCACGAATTTAAAACTAAATCAAGCGTTGATACAGTGGTAGCAAAACCTGATTTATAGAATTCATCCATGCTCTTTTCTATCTGTTCTTCAACGGTTTTTTCAACATCCAAACTTTGATTTTCCTTCGAGCAATCCTGCCATACGCGCTGCAAATTAATAGACATATTTTTTTTGTTCTCCGACAAAATATCATTTATATCATTTCCTATCTCTAATATTTTCCCAATGTTTTTACTCGTATAATTAATTCTCAAAACAACACGAAAACCGTTATTTACCAATTTTTTAATATTAGCAACAATCCTGTCGTATGAGCCCTTGCCTTTTTGAGGAAATCGGGTCATATCATGATCCTCTTTGCAACCGTCAAGGGTGATCTGAAAAAAATTAACCCCATTTCGCCTGAAATCCTCAATCATTGAATCATTGATAAGATAACCGTTAGTTGTAAAACCAATAAACGTATTTATACCGCGTTTTTTGCAGCAATCGTTATAATGCTCCATAAGAGGCAAAACAACTTCTCTGAAATTAAGCAAGGGTTCCCCCCCAAAAAAACCAAGAACAAATCTTTTTATGGTGTCCGAAGTCGATACATTGGCGATAAACCGTTTTGTCCGCTCCAATACTTCGTGGTTCATTTTTGATTTTGGCGCATGTTCTTCGTAGCAATACCAGCATCTGAAATTACAGTTCATCGTGGGATTGATCGTGAGACAATAACTCTCGTCGCTATTGTCTATTTTTTTTATTCTTTGCCTCAACAAATCAACTTCATCCCGGTTGTTTTCCACAAAATAACCCGCCCCTATGAGCTGCGAGTAAAATTCTGAATGGTACTCTCTTAAAATACACTCATCCTTTTCCAATATATCTACCTGATCCTGACTGAGTGTCAAATACGCATTTGTAAAGGAATTATATAACAACGTATATTTTCTGCTTATCGGAATTATCACATTATACATACTTCTTTTCATCTCTTTATTTTTTTAGTGATCAGAGGGGATACCCATTTTTTTTATATGGGCATCCCATTGTTCTGTTTAAAGTTATGTTTCTATTCTTTTAATCTGTTGTTTACCTGCGATGACGTATTTCTATTGCTGGCGCCCCTCGCCTTCATATTTCCAAAGGGAAAAGTAAGACCAACGTATGCTAAACGCATATCTGAATTCGTTGACGTGAAATACTCGTAATTTTCATTTACCTTGTCGCGTGTCGGGTGCTTGACAAGCAAATTTTGAACTCCAAGAGTCAGGGAAAGATTGTTATTAAAAATCATTCTCATACCAAGGGTCAAACTGTAAAAATCGCTCAAATCCTCGTGGGCTAACTTCATTTTGCTCGCATAAACAAAATTGCTCGTAAGATTCCAGTTAAATTTCGTTGTGAGACGTATGTTGGTATTGGCAGACGCGCTATAGAAAAAATCATTAGAATCGATAACTATAGTTTCTACTGCTCCTTTATCTTCTCTATACGATCCTGAAAGGCTCGTGTTTAACGATAAACGATTTTTCCAAAACGACTGATTCCAATTAAACCTCAAACTCGTTGTTTGCAAAGTGCCATAATTTGCGTTAATAAGCTTTGTATATTGATCGTCTACGGGTACAAGGAAATTATTCATACAGTCATCAATATACATGTAGTCAAGCACAAAAGTATATCGCCCTTTTAAAGTATAATTCAGCGCGTTAATATACAAACGAGCTGGCTTTAAATTCGGATTGTATTCCCTGTAAATTATGGGTGTCAAGTAAAACTGGTAAGGATTAAGCGAATAAAACCCCGGACGTGATACCGACGACGACAGATTATAAGAAAACCTGTGATTAGGATTATGCTGATACATCAATGATACGTTCGGCAAGATATCAAAACCTCTCTTTTCTACCTCTTCTGAAGTAGTACGCTGCAAGCCTTTATTCTCAACAAATTCGCCTATCAATTCTACACGGCTGCTCAATTTCTGATTCCACGCACGCGAAAACGAAAGATAAGCTCTTGAATATAACTCGTTATACGAGAACGAATTAGACTTAGACGGATCGCCTTCATAATAATCGCCGCTCTTGTAACCATAGAAAAAATCAGACTCAGCGGCGACCTGGTAAGCTTCTGCCCCAAAAGTCAAACTATTGCCTTGCCCTACCAAATGAGTATATTCCGCTTTACCCGAAAAACTGCTCATCGGATCTTCGGAGTGTTGACGATATTCTTCGGCTGGAATCATATATGATTGACCAATTTTATTATCTACTGTTTGTTTGCGATTGTTGTTTAGATAGTAAAAATCTAACGACAAATTTCCTCGATCGCTCGTTTTCAAACGATAATTAAGATTAAGAGACTGATTTACCGTCGGCGTTTTTGACCTGCTTTCTGACTCAAGTATCAAATCAACAACATCTTCGCCTATAAGTCCAAACCTCATAATATCGTTTCGATTTATCGCCAAATTTAAGTATGACGCCGAATAAGCCATACTCAACGCTTGTTTGTTAGACAGATTATAATCTGCCCTTATTACTCCGCTCATATTCCTGTGCATCAACTTGTGTTCATTCTCCAAATTCTGATGAAGACTAGACTCATGAAAATAAAAATCAGAAACCTCCGAGTTTTTCAGATTTAAAAAAGTTCCCGACAAATTTGCAGTAACATTCAATTTATCCTTTTGATAGTTAAGAAACAAACCCGCGCTCTGTGAATTTAATCGCCCCTGTAAGTCCTGAAGCATAAGAGAGCCGTTAAGCCCGTTTGCCTCGTTTTTCTTCAATATCAGGTTTATTACACCCTGATTTCCGCTTGTGCGCATCGAGGCGCCGGGATTAGTTATTACCTCAATGCTCGCAATGCGATCTGCTGGCAGCGTTGACAGATAAGCGTGAATCTCATTCTCATCCATCGTGGTTCTGCGTCCGTTGATATAAAGCTGAACCCCATCCTTACCCACAATACCAACTCTGTCTGACCTGTCGGTCTGGAGCATAGGAGTAAATTTCAGCAACTCATGCGTGTTGCGACCCTTGGTTAGGTTTTCATTGATCGCAGTAAAAGCAATACGATCGCTCTTTTGAACAACGCGCGAAGACGCCATAATTGTAACTTCTCCTAAATCAACGGATAACGTCTGCAACTTGACCCGAAGCGTTTCAGAGTCAAATGTTCGTACATCGTAATCCTGATAACCCGAAGCCATTATCTTTACGTATTCACGAGACGCATCTACGTGAACACTTGCTTGCCCGTTGTCGTCAACAACAACAGAGCGGACAAAAGCATTATTGTCGGATTTAAGCACTAAAATCAATGCTTCACTCAATCCTTCCTCCTGTTCGTTTGCAACCTGAACACTTATCTGCTGCTGTCCGCAAACGATACCTGCTGATAAAATCAGCAAAACCATACTTGTCAAAATAATCCTATTCATTTTTTTTATATATTTAATTGTTATACATTCAATTGAAATAAAAAATTACAGGTCGCTTGAATTTTTTGTATTCTTGCGACCTGCAAATCAAATCAAGGCGAACATGAGTTGTTAGGGCAATAACCCACATTTACGGCACCTGAGCAGCCGCTATTACCGTTAGGGCAATAACCCACATTTACTGTGCCGCCATACACATCCTCGTCCGCTAGCAATAATGCTTGTCCTCTCTCGTTTACTTCTTCAACTCCCGTTGCGTCAATAAACTCCTCTATTTTACCAAACTTACTCATAAAAATAAATTTAAAATTGTTAAAAAAAAAATTGTTGTTTAAATATGGTGCAAATTAACGGCAAAGCAGTCCGAAATTTCTGGACTAATAAAAATTCCTTATTTTTTACATTTTCCCCATCCATTAACACGCTGCGTGTCACCCTATTACAAACCACAAAAAAAACCGCTACCCAATAAACAACTAAAACTGCCTTATACAATATAATAACACAGAAACATTTCCTCCTTCATACCCTCGCTAAACTACCCCGACAAAAACATACGCACAAACCCAAACCCTTACCGTCCTTAAAGTCCTTACCCCGCAACCCTTTTCCCCCAAAAAAACGGTCCGCCTTTGTAGTTGAATAACTTTATTTTTTAAATAATAATCTGATCTAAGCCGACGATGAAAATCAAGTGAACTGAAAGAAAATAAGGGAGCTGCAAAAAATCTCAAAAATTCGCTAATTGACCAGCTCTGCCCAGCAGGAAACAAAAAATATTTAAAAAAATTTGCAAATCAAAAATAAACCATTACTTTTGCGCCATTATCCCCTATTCATTAATTGGAAGATTTTTAATCTTTCAGGATAGGAAAGCCTCGCCGGACGGGGCTATTTTTTTTTGCCTTTACTAATTCCCTTTTTTTCCGTACCTTTGCGTCCTGATTTTTTTTTTCAATGGAACGTGTAAATGTATTTGTAGATGGGTTCAACGTTTATTATGCGTTGAAGAACATGAAAAGTATTGACCGGGATTGGCAGAGATTCTATTGGTTGGACTATGTAAAGTTTTTTAGCAATTTTATCGGCGATAATCAGATACTGCAAAAAGTTATCTATTTCGCCGCCGATCCGCCGCCTACCGATCCGCCTTCTATTGGAAATCTGGGAAGGCTAAGACAAAAATTATTATTTGATGCCAACAAAGCAATAAACGGTAATCGATTTGAACTCGTGATGGGAAAGTTTTACAGAAAGACGCTAACCTGCAAAGTTTGCCGTGCACAATACACCGCATATGAAGAAAAGAACACAGACGTTAATATTGCAACTCGTTTACTCAGTGATTGTACACTCGACAACGTTGATACACTCATTTTAGTCACTGCGGACAGTGACCTGACGGCGCCGCTCAAATTCATTAGAAGCCATTATCCAACAAAAAAAATAAGAATATATTTTCCTCCGGGCAATTATTCTGCTGCGCTTTCTGAACTTATGAAAACCTTTAAAAAACCCATTGTTCGGCTCGAACGCTGCAAAGAAAAATTTGAAAACAGCACCATGCCCGAAACATTTACAATTGGCAAAAAGACTTACTCTGTGCCGACCAAATGGAAAGCGAATTTATAAAATCCACCTCAAATCAACTGATTAATCCATTCAATCTTTAGCAATTCAATTTCGGTCGAATCGATCGTTTCAACCTTAAAGTCCTTACAGTCCTTAAATACCTTAAAGTCCTTACAAACTTTTTCAGTCCCCCCCCAAAAAAAAATTTCCTTCAATCAATTTTTTTCCTTACCTTTGCAACTCTTTCTTTTCAAGCCCTTTCTAGTGGCTTGCCGCCGGTCGTTTCTACCGCCTGTTATATTATTCCCTTCACTCAAACACACAAAATCCCCCTGAAACCCTTTACCAATGCCGCTTTCAAGCAAATTCCGAATTTTAGTATTTTGATCGCTTTTCCTATAGCCAACACCACCCCCAAGCTACAAAAGTAATAAATTTCCTTTAATTATTTAAAAATATTTAACATTTCACAAACCACCTGAACTCCAAACATATAAACCCTTCCGGCAAAATAACGGTTTATATTGATCTTTATTGTCTAATTTTGCCTTCAGGAGGGCGGTGTAAACGAATTTATTTTATTTCAAAACACCTATGTTTTGAAAATCAATGCGGTGCGGCAATGCCGCAATAAACAACGCGGCTAAAAGCCGCGATAAAAAACGCCTCAAATCGGCGATTTAATTGAAGCAAAATGTCGCATAATTCACATTATATTAAATACCGCACCCTGCCACCGCGTATTTAACATAATGTAACCCATTATGCGACATTTTGCTTACGCCTCAAATCGGCGAGTTAATTACGTCGTGCCTCCGAGCAATTACGCCTAAATCGGCGATCAATTACGTCGTGCCTCCGAGATATTACGCCTAAAATCGGCGGTTAAATAAACGGCGTGCCGCCGAAAGTCAGGCGGGGGTCGCCGCTTGCAGCGTCGGCAGCGGCGCTGTTCAGCGGCTAAAGCCGCTGCCCCGCCTGATATTACGCCTAAGACGGCGATTAAATAACGTCGTGCCTCCGTGCGCAGCAGCCGCAAGCCCTAACGGGTACGCTACGCCATGCCGCTGCTGCGCTAAAAGCGGTGTTTGTCACCTTGTACCATCCATTCCGCTCCGGCTTCGCTATCCTACATTCCGCTGCGCTCCATTCCGCTCCGCTCCGCTCCATGTCTGCCACAAGGTCACAAACCCATTTAATAACCCGCCGCTGCCCCCACCCGCCCACCCTGTCAC
>Ga0123356_10007610_pt1 | contig 10797 bp, 9 predicted proteins | sample TergutEmb28metaG_2_FD_92546 | JGI IMG/M metagenome (GOLD analysis project Ga0123356, IMG submission 92546) | Embiratermes neotenicus P3 segment gut microbial communities from Petit-Saut dam, French Guiana - Emb289 P3 | ecosystem: Host-associated > Arthropoda: Insects > Digestive system > Gut ... | reverse complement strand
GTAGAGGGCCCCAGCGTCAAACCTTGATGTGCATGACCAAAGGCGCACCAGAGACGATCGTCGGTTGGTGCGCGGCCGATCACCGGCAGCATATCGGGCAGTGCGGGGCGAACCCCCATCCATGGCGTCGCATCGAGGCGGCGATCGAGCGGCAGCAGAGCGCGTGCCACAGGTTCGGCGCGCTCCAATTGTACCGGGGTCGGCGGGGCGTCGGTGCGGGCGAACTCAACGCCGGTCGTGAGGCGTATCCCCCGCCGCATCGGCATTAACCCGAAGCCCGTGTCGGCATCGACCAGCGGACGGTTCAGAACGGCGTTCCCCAGCAAACCGTAATGCATGTGGTAACCCCGCTTGCCAAACAGCGGCGGCGCATAGCCGAAACGCCGCGTCACCTCCGTTGACGCTGCGCCGAGCGCCACCACCGCCTGGGATGCCTCGATCGGTCCGTCCGCGGTCGCGAGCCACCAGCCAGAGGTACTGCGTCGCACGCCGCGCGCATCGCCGAGCGCGATCACGCCACCCTCCCGGATGAACAGACGTGCGTAGGCGAGCGTCAGCGCATGCGGATCGCTGACCGCGTAGGGATCCGTCCAATGGATCGCGCCCAGCTTTTCGGCCAGCAGGTGCGGCTCTGCCTGGGCGAGAGCCGGACCGTCGAGCGGCACATAATTAACGCCGAACTCGCGCTGCGCCGCCGCGGCCTTAGACAGCGCGCGTTCGAGCCCCGCCGGAGTGCCGTAGATCTGCAACCAGCCGATCGGACGCAGCAGATCCGTTGCGCCCGCGTCGCGTGCGATAGCCATGTGTTCTTCCAGGCAGGTTGCGACAAGGCGGGACTGACCGAGCACCGCGCGCCCATAACGCTCCGGCGCCGAGTGCCACCAGTACCGCAGCAGGGGTGCGCCAACGCGAGGCAACGCCAGCGGATGATAGACAGCATCCACCGAGCGGTTGCGTGCGATGCGCTGCAGTTCGGCGAGCGCGCGTGGAAACGGATGCGGATAGACCGCCTCGCGCTGGATCAGTCCGCCATTGCCGAATGAGGCACCCTCGCCCGGTCCCTGGCGGTCCACCAGAACGACGTCCCATCCGCGCCGGCGAAGGTGCAGCGCCACCGAGACGCCGACTATGCCAGCCCCGAGTACCAGGGCCGTTCTTGCCATCGCTGACACCGCCGCGGCGCGGTAGGCCGACTTCACCCGCCCTTCACGTACTCCCGCACGAACGCGCCACCTGCAGCAATCGCGCGCCGTCCAGCGTCGAGCTGCGTGAACCACTGGTGCCAAACGTGGATCATCTCCGGCCAGACTTGTAGGTCGACATACACGTCCGCCAGTGACGCGGCCCGCGCCAGCATTAGCGAGTCATCGAGGAGCGTCTCTACCGCACCCACCTGAATAAGCAGCGGCGGCAACCCTCGCAGGTCACCATGGATCGGCGAGGCGAGTGGTGAACGTGGATCCGCCCCGGCGAGATAGAGGCCGGCGAGATCGAGAACGCCGGCCTTCTGTACGATCGGATCGCGCGCCGCGTTGTCGAGCATCGATGCGCCGGTGGACTGCAGGTCGACCCACGGCGAGATGCACCAGCCGCAGCCAGGCGGAGGCAGCGCCGCCCCGCGTATCGCCAGCATCGCGGCCGCCACAAGCCCGCCGCCCGCGCTGTCGCCAGCGATGGCGATGCGCCCCGGCTTGATGCCGCTATCCAGCAGAAAACGATACGCCGCGAGTGCGTCTTCGACGGGCGCGGGGAAGGGATGTTCCGGCGCCAGTCGATAGTCCAGCGCCAGTGCGCGTGCGCCGCAGGCGCGGCTGATCTCGGCGACCAGATGACGATGGCTGTCGAGCGAGCCGATCACATAGCCGCCGCCATGCACATAGAGCACGACGGCCGTCGCATCGGCGCCGGGCGTGGACGTCCATTCCGCCGGCACACCGCCCGCGCTCACCTTCGCAACCTTCACGTCGGGCTTGAGGCCAAACGCAAGACCGCGTGCATCGATGTCACGCCGGCGTTGCGCGACGTCACTCACGCGCGGACGCGATGCGATGATCTCGCGGATAGCGCGGATTTCCGGATCCATGGCTGACAACACCTCTCTCCCTGAGCGGGAGAGGTCGCGGAGGGCCGCGATACGGACCAGGGTCAGCCGCACGAAATCTCCGTGCGTGCCGCCCCCCGTCCGTTGCCCTCACGGGCGTCAGCCCCTCCCGCGAGGCGGGAGAGGTTTCAACGCCGCGCCGCGACCTCCCCTTAATTATTCGGCGCGTATTTCCCCGACACCTGCGGCGTCGGCCCCTCCTGCCCCTTCTCTTTGCGGTCCTGGCGTGTCTCGCGCAGCCACTTGCGCGCAGGCTTCACCGAATCCCGGACGTTGAACTGCAACTTGCCCATGCCTTGCACTTCCAGCGCGATCTGGTCGCCGTCCATGAAGGACGACAGCCCGCGATGGTTGGTACCGGTGGCCAGGATGTCGCCCGGCTCCAGCGTGTGCACCGACGACGCCCATTCGATGCAGCGCGCGATGTCATGCGCCATGTCGCTGGTGTTGAAATCCTGCTTGAGCTCGCCGTTCACCGTCAACTTCACCGCCAGGTTCTGCGGATTGGCGATCTCGTCCTTGGTCACGAGGTACGGTCCGATCGGGCAGAACGTCGCCCGCGATTTCATCGCGAAGAAGCCGGTCGACGGCAGGCCGCGCGCGGAGCCGTCGATGAAGTTCACATAACCGAAAATGTGGTCGAACGCCTGCGAGGCCGGCACAAAGGATGCTTGCTTGCCGATGACCACCGCGAGTTCCGCCTCACCCTCGAAGATCGTCGCGGGCTCATCCGGCAGCACCATTGTCTCGCCCGGCCCGATTACCGAGGTCCCCGCCTTGTGGAAGGCGTTGATCTGCGGCTTCTTTGGCAGCGTGCCGTTCTCCATGTAATTGACGGCCATGCAGACAATGTTGTCCGGCTTCGGCAGCGGCGGACGCACGCGCACGCTGGCGAGTGGCACGCCCGTGCCGCCGGCCACGGCATCCTGCAGGCGGCCGCGATAGGCGTCGAACCGCGCGATCAGGCCGCTGATCAGGTCTCCCGGCCCGGTGTGTGGCACGTCACGCACAACCGCTGACACGTCCACCACGTTATCGCCCTTCAGCACGCCGAGTTGGTAATCGTTAAAATAGAGCAACTTCATCGTGGCCCTCCCTGTGGATGTGTCGCGGAGGAAGGCTAGCGTACCGGCGAACGCCGCGACAGACGGGACCTAAAGCGGAGCGATGCCCAGGCTGGCGGCCATGGCGTCGAGCGAACGCGGCAGCTCTTCTGGCACCGGACTGCCGTTCGTCGTCCGGTCCACGCGACGATCGCGTGTCCCGTGTTGCTCACCGATCTGTCGTCTGCCTTGAGATCCACCACCTCATTGCCGAACGCGGCGCTGTTGAGCGGGCTGGCGAGCGACGCTTCGTGCGTCGGCTTCCCCCAGAGCGACCGCGGGTCCCGCACCGGCGATGAAGTCCGCAAGCGCGACTGGCTTGACGCGACGCTCAGTCATGCAAACCTCCGGTCAGGTCTTTCAACAGTGGCATCGCCTCGGCCGCAAACCGCTCGATTTGCCGGAAGCGCTGTTCGTATGGGCCGAGCAAGTCGAGAATGACATGACGCAGACCGGCGGCGTGGAATTCGCGGATGCGATCGGCAACCTGCGCCGGCGTGCCGAGCGCACAGTAGCGCATAGCCGGCTTGCGGAAGTCCATCGCATAACGAATTGACAGTGTTTCCGTCGCTAGGTCGAGTGCCTTGTCGTACGTGTCATCGAGACGCGTGAACAGGAGATGGCCTGTGCCAAAATTAGAAAGTTGACGGTTGGCCTCTGCTGCAGCGGCGGCGATCTTTCCCAGTGCATCGCGATACATCTCGGGCGTGACAACATACGAGAGATAGCCATCGCCGATGCGGCCGATGCGGCGCAGTGCAGGATCGGTGCGTCCGGCGAACCACAGCTGCGGACCACCGGGCTGACGCGGCGGCGGACGCATCGGCACGTCGGTAAATGGTCCATAAAAACGGCCGCTGTGACTGACCGGCTCGCCCGACCACAGCTTGCGCAGCACTGCAACGCCCTCCCCCAGGCGCGCGCCGCGTTCGCTGCGCGGCACCCCGCAGACTTCATACTCCTTCGCGAATTCGCCGCCGACCCCGAGACCGAATATCAGTCGGCCTTCGGCGAGATGATCGAGTGTGGCGACCTGCTTCGCCACCGGCGCCGGATGGCGAAGTGGCAGCAAATATACCGACGTGCCGAGCGTCAGCCGCCGGCTTACCACCGCCGCCTGTGCAAGCTGAAGCAGCGGATCGAGAATCGGTATGGCAAACGAGACGTGGTCGCCAACCCAGAGTGAATCGTAGCCGCAGCGGTCGACCGTATCTACAAGTTGCACGAGCTCGTCGATGCGGGGGTGCCAAGCGACGGTCGCCGGCTCCGTGCGGCGATGGATGGTCTGGATGCCGATGCGGAGTTTGTTGTCGAGTTGCATGCCCAGTTCCTGATCCCTCTACGGTGCAGCGGGAGAGCTGGTTTTGCCGGCCGCACTTGCTTGGCGTTCCCCGACCCGGCGCTCGCTCCGCCTGGTCACTTCCACCCCAGCCAGTCCTTCACCCCCTGCCCCATCACCAGCTCCAGATCACGCCCTTTCAGCCACGGCAGCTCCTCAGTGAACATCGTCACGCACTGCCGGTAGCTGCATGGCATGCGGGTGATGTCGGTCCCCCAGAAGAAACGCTGCGGCCCGAACGCGTCGAAGATGCGATGCAGCTCGTCATGAATGTTTCGGAACGGGTACGGCGCCGAGGAATAGGCCGGCGCGCCAGTCGCCTTCAGTGCGACATTCGGACACTGCGCCAGCGACAGCAGCTCGCCCAGGTTCACGAACGCTGCATCATCCTTGGCCGATCGCACCAGGCCGCAATGATCGATGATCAGCCGCAGATTAGGATGGCGTTCGGCTATCTGCCGGAACAGGGGGAGAAACCGCCAGGCCATCGTGGCGATCGGCGTACCGGCCTGTTCGGCTGCGGGCCACAACCAGTCCATCGTGCCGTCAGCATGCCAGCTCTGTTGCTCCGGTCGCGTCAGAGCCCAACGCAGGCCCAGCATGCCGCGACGCTGCCTCCAGGTGCCGATCAACGCGCGGCTCTCCGGCCTGTCGAGCGGAAACCAGCCAAGGATGCCGAACTTTCCAGGGTGCTTCGTCGCCGCTTCCACCGCCAGCTCGTTCGAGCCGGGATCCCAGCTTGGCGGGTGCAGCACCGCGCCATCTACGCCGGCGGCGTCCATTTCGGCGATCAGTTCCTCGGCAGTGAAGCGGGAGGTCTGGCGGTGATGCGCGCTTGGCGTGCCGCTGCCCCAAATATGCACCTGGGCGTCGATAATCTGCATGACTGTCTCCTCCCTTGCCCCGGCGGCATGCTGGGCGCGCGATGGGCGTCACGCAACCACCGCTGGACGCTGTGTGCGCGAGCCGCCAAACAGGGCAGACAATGAACGGAGCGAATACGTGCTGAACCGGATTTTGCTGACCAACGACGACGGGATCGATGCGCCGGGGCTCGCCGTGCTGGAACATATCGCCGCGGAGCTGGCACACGAGGTGTGGGTGGTGGCGCCAGTACACGACCAGAGCGGCGTGTCGCACGCGATCAGCCTGCATCATCCGATCCGTGTCAGCCATCAGGGCACGCGGCGCTTCGGCATCACGGGCACACCGGGCGACTGCGCCGTGATGGGGGTGTGCCATTTTATGGCCGAAAGTCCGCCTGCTCTCATCCTGTCCGGCGTGAACCGCGGCCTGAATCTGGGGATGGAGACCGTGTTCTCCGGCACGGTCGGCGGGGCGATGACGGGGATGATGCTCGGCATTCCGTCGATCGGGTTGAGCCAGGCGTTCAACGACCCCAAGAGTGTGCCGTGGGACACCGCGCGTACGCTTGGCGCGCGTGTGGTACGTGAGCTGCTGGCAGTTGGCTGGCACAAGGATGCGTGCCTGAACGTAAACTTTCCGACCCTGCCACCGGAGCAGGCCGGCCCGCTCACACTGGCACGGCAAGGCGTGGGCATGATCGCGGGCATGACAGTGTCCACGCGCACGGATCCGCGAGGCATTGACTACCACTGGCTGAATTTCCACCGCAGCGACCGCCAGCAGGGACCAGAAAGCGACTTAAGCGCGTTGCGGGCGGGAAAGATCGTCGTCACGCCGCTCCGCTACGATCGGACGGATGAGGACGCGTACGTGGCGTTGTCGGAGAAGCTGCCGCGGTTTGATGGCTAGCGTATCGAGGCACACAGGGCCGGCGCCCGTCCCGTACCGGGCCTTAGATGGCACGGTCGACGGCGGGGCGGGAGGAGTCTCGCAGCCCGTTGTCAGCCGAGCTACAGCCCGCCTGTGACGTCGATCGTCAGGCCGGTCACGAAGTCTGCATCGGACGACGCGAGGAAGCAGATGACCTTGGCCTGGTCACCGGCCTCCGCAACACGCCGTAACGGCGTGCTCGCGATCTGCGCCGCTTGCGCCTCGGGCGGGCGCTGGTTCCAGTGTGGACGGATGCGTTCGGTCAGAGTGAGGCTCGGCGCGATGGCATTCACGTTGATGCCAAACGGCCCGAGCTCGAACGAGAGCTTGCGCGTGAAGGCGATAATACCCCCCTTCGCCGCGCTGTAGGCGCTGGACGACACCTGTGAAAGTCCGCGCCCGGCGATCGAGGCCAGGTTCACGATCTTGCCTGCCTTCTGCCGTTTCATCACCGGCACGACCGCGTGGCAAAACAAGAATGTGCCCTGCAGGTTGAAGGCGATGATGCGCTGCCAGTCGTCCAGCGACAGCTCGTCCACCGTCGCCGCCGGCCTCGCGATGATCGTACTCCCGCCGACCGCGTTCACCAGGATGTCCACACCGTAGTGCTTCGCCGTCTCATCGACGACGCTCGTCACCTCGACCTCGTTCAGGGCATCGATAGAGTGGCCGACGGCACGGCCGCCGGTCATGTTGATCTCCTCCACCATGCGGTCCAGCCGGTGCTGGTCGTTGTCCACTCCGATGATCAGAGCCCCTTCTCGCGCCATGATCTCGGCTGTCGCGCGGCCGATGCCGCTAGCACACGCGGTGATCAAAGCCGCCTTGTCCTTGAAGCGCATGGTGTTGCCTCCCTGGCCGATGACCGAGCCTAGCCCCGCAACCGCCGCGGGCGAACCCGGCACCGCAGGCGTCTCTTGTTAACAGGCATTCACAGGGCCCCATTGCGAAGGCCGCTTCCGTGGCCGTATGCTAAAGCTTGGAGGGAGCGAGAGGTCGCCTATGAGGTGTCTGCCCTTCACGATGACAGGCGGAGCGCTGTTCACGCAGGTGATCAGGGAGGCTCGGCAGGATAACCGGCGCAACAGCCTGTGCCGATGTTGCGGTGCCCGTATGCCGATTCATCCCGACCGGCCTGAGCAGCGCGTGCGCTGTCCGTCCTGTCTGCGAGTCCAACACGTGAGCCCGGAAGAGGAACCCCCGTGGCGGCTGACCGCGAGCGCCGCCGAGGCGCTGCGCCGCACGCGGTCCTGGATTCGCTGGATCGGCGCCTGACGCGCCAAACACCTTCCACGGCCAAGGCCAAGGCGGCGCCTCTGCCGTCCGTCCGCTATGCTGCATAGAGGCTGAGTCCCGCGACGCTTGCCGCGAGCCGCAGCCGCTAACATGATGCCGGCTGCATTCAACAATGGCCGACCATGACGCTCCCCAATGATCCCACCTCCGCCATCCGCGATCTGACGCAACAGATCGAATCGCGGCTCATCGACATCCGCCGCGACATCCACGCTCATCCCGAGCTCGGCTTTGAGGAAGTGCGCACCTCCGGTACGGTCGCGCGCGAGCTCTCGCGGCTCGGCATTCCGCATCAGACCGAGGTCGGCAGAACCGGAGTCGTCGGACTGATCGAGGGTGGCCGCCCGGGTCCAGTGCTGGCCATCCGGGCCGACATGGACGCACTCCCCATCCAGGAAACGAGCGGCCTGCCCTGGGCCAGCACCAGGGCCGGCCTGATGCATGCCTGTGGCCACGACATCCACACCACCACGCTGCTCGGGGTCGCCACAGTGCTGAAGGACATCGCGCCGCAGCTCGCCGGCACCGTGAAGTTGGTCTTCCAGCCAGCGGAGGAAGGCCTCGGCGGTATGCGGGCGATGTTAGACGCCGGCGTTATGGACGCGCCGAAGATCGACTTTGCGCTGGCGTTCCATAATCACCCCGATATGCCGGTGGGCCATTTCGGGTTCGTGCACGGTCCGGCGCTCGCGGCAGCCGACGGCTTCGACATCACGGTCCGCGGCAAATCGGGGCATGCCGCCTACCCGCACACGACGATCGATCCGCTGGTTGCCGCGGCAATACTGGTGACACAGTTGCAGACCGTGGTGTCCCGCGAGGTCAACCCGATCCATCCCGCCGTCGTCACAGTCGGCGCGGTCAATGGTGGCACGACCTACAACATCATTCCCGATGCCTGTGTGATCAAAGGCACCGTACGAACGCTGCACACCCAGGCGCGCGACGCCGCCGAGAGGGCGATCCGCCGGCTGTGCGCCGGCATGCTGGCCGGCATGCGCGTCACCTGCGAGGTGCAGTACCGTCGCGGCGTACCGCTGCTGCGCAACGATGACCGCGTCCTGGAGCCGACGGTCGCTGCAGTGCGTAAGCAGTTCGGAGACGTGGTGGATGAAGGTGTCCCGAGCCTGGGCGGCGAAGATTTCGCGCTGATGGCCGAGCTGGTGCCAAGCTTCCAGCTGCGCATCGGGTCGTCACAACCCGGCCGCGAGGACAAGCTGCACAACAGCGCGTATCAGCCGGATGAGCGCTGCATCGGCTACGGCGTGCAGGCGCTCTCGCGCGCGGCGCTCGAACTGCTGGCGTGAGAAAACCTTCCTTGCGCAAGCGTTCGTGATGCGCGTCTGTGTGTTCGGTGCCGGATCGGTCGGCGGATACCTCGCCGGCTCCCTGGCTGAGGGCGGTACGAGGATATCCGTTGTCGCACGCGGCGCGCATCTGGCAGCGATCCGCGCTGAGGGGCTCCGCGTCGAGATGCCGGACCATAGCTTCACCGTTCGCCTGCCGGCGTCGGATGATCCGCGCGAACTCGGACCACAGGACGCGGTGCTGGTGACGGTGAAGTCGCCGTCCCTACCCGCGATCGCCGCCGCCATCGCGCCGCTGCTGCACGAAAAGACCGCGGTTGCCTTTGTGATGAACGGCATTCCCTGGTGGTACTTCCATGCGCATGGCGGGCCGCTCGACGGGCGCCACCTGCCGTTGCTGGATCCTGGCGATGCACTGTGGCGCACGGTCACACCGCAACGCGCGCTCGGCGGCATATTCTGGCCCGCCTGCTCATTGCCGGCGCCCGGTGTCGTGCGTCTGCTGAGCGGTGCCGGTCGTGGCACCGTGTTCGGCGAACCGGACGGTCGCATCACGCCCCGCATCGAGGCGATTGCAGCAACGTTTCGCGCCGCCGGACTGCCGGTGAACATCACGTCCAACGTGCGCACGCTGATCTGGCAGAAGCTCGCGTTCAATCTGAGCGCTGGGCCGATGTGTGTGCTGACTGAAACGTCGGTGTGCGAGACCCTGACCGAGGATGCACTGGTCGCATGTTCCCGCGATGTACTTGCCGAGGCTGACCGCTTGGCACGTACCATGGGCATCACGCTCGACATCGATGTCGACAACGTCGTTGCGATCAACCGCAATCTCGGCCACCGGCCGAGCATTCTGCAGGATCTGGCGGCAGGCCGGCCGATGGAGATCGACGCGTTGTACAGCGTCCCCCTGGAGATGGCTCGCACGGCGGGTGTCGATATGCCGACGCTCGAACTGCTGGCATCGCTGATCAAGGCGAAGGCGCGCGCGAGGGGGCTCTATTCGGGCTGATCCGGGGCTGCCAACCGGCGGCAGCCCGGACCAGGTGGTGCACGCGATGCCTCGGTTCGAATGGCGGCGGGCAATCGACAATGCGGGTTTCGCGCCAGAACGGAATTGAGAATCTATTCGAACGTTGCGGATAATACGCGAACGCGAAGCGTAGATTTTCCTTGCATCGATGGACGGCAGGCGACCACCTCGTCGCCTGCTTGCCAACCGCCCGGATTTGCCGCTACGGCTCTGACATGGATAAGCAACTCACCGCGATGCTGACCGCGTGGCGCCGCCACTTGCACGCCCATCCCGGACTGACGCTGCATGAGGAGGAAACCGCGGCGTTCGTCTGCGCCCGGCTGGCCGAACTCGGCATTCCGTTCGTGACCGGGATCGGTGGCAACGGCGTGGTGGCAACGCTGAACCGCGGGCAATCCAACCGCAGCGTCGGCCTCCGCGCTGACATGGATGCGCTGCCGATCGCCGAAACGACCGGCACGCCGCACGCCTCCACCAATCCTGGCGTCATGCACGCCTGCGGCCACGATGGCCACACCACGTCGCTGCTAGGCGCTGCGGCGCTGTTGGCGCAGGACCAGACATGGACCGGCACGGTGCAGCTTGTGTTCCAACCGGCCGAGGAAGGCGGCGGCGGTGCACGCAGCATGGTCACCGACGGCCTGTTCCATCGTTTTCCGATGGAGCGCATCTTCGCCTATCATAATTGGCCGGGTCTCGAGGCCGGCACGGTGGCGGTGCATGAGGCAGCGGTGATGGCGTCGGGCGGACGCATGGAATTTCGCGTGAAGGGCCATTCCGGTCACGCCGCGCTGCCGCATCTGACGCGTGACCCGATG
>Ga0123356_10007608_pt1 | contig 10801 bp, 6 predicted proteins | sample TergutEmb28metaG_2_FD_92546 | JGI IMG/M metagenome (GOLD analysis project Ga0123356, IMG submission 92546) | Embiratermes neotenicus P3 segment gut microbial communities from Petit-Saut dam, French Guiana - Emb289 P3 | ecosystem: Host-associated > Arthropoda: Insects > Digestive system > Gut ... | reverse complement strand
CATTTCCAAAAGCATACTGTTCTCGTCGCAAAAGACCTGTAAAATTAAGCTGTATCTATATTTGTCGATGGTTATTTTGCGACGAGAACAGTATGCTTTTGGAAATGTCTCAAAGGAAAAGTGTTGCGTTAGGAAATGATGGCGCAATAAAAGATGTGCGAAAAATGTATTAAAAATCCGCGATTTTAGTACGCGCCGATGGTGTTTTCGCCCCTCATGAAAAACCGGGTTGAAAAAACGTGGGAACGTGTGTGTCGTCTAATCGTAAATGTGACAAAATGATGAAAGAAAAGAAAAAATTCGTTAAACACGTGTGCGAGTTGTTGATGCATATGTGTGATAAGTATATACTTACTTGCATATCGTGAAGAAAGTTTAGCCGTGGAAGAAAGCGTGCATTTGGCCTTGCTTCGGATGCCTGGAATAGTACATCGAAAGAAAACATAGTAGGAGTGAAGTAACATGAATAAAAGGCGGTGGCCTATGGATGCCACATGGCAAGAAGCCATTGGGGGACTGGTGAAACCGTTCATTCAGGGTTGGTTGAGTGAGCTTACGGACATATTAGGATTCCCCATTCTTTATATTCAAAAAGAAGAGAGCGGCGAATGGAAACTGACTGAGGAAACCGCGAGGGATTATGAAAAAGTGTCTCATTTTTGCTCGGTACTGCGCGGGACGGTATTGCCTTCTTTGGGGAAAACGCCAAAAACGTGGCTGGCAAACGAATGCAATGATCGAGACCGTGAAGCCGCGGAATGCATTTATCAGCATCTGTACAATCAAAAAGAGTTGCCCGAAGGGTGGAAAACATCGCACCACAATCCGGATTGGAAGAAATGTGTTTATTTTCAGTATGTCTGCGGTAGCACAGGATTTACGGAATGGGCGATCCCGATACGGATCAACAGAAATTTCGTTGGGGTTTTGATCACCGGACAATTTCAGGGGGAGACCTTTGATATGGAAAAATCCGCGGATGAGCTGGAGAGATGTTTACAAACATACGGGGTGCCAGAAGACAAAAGACGGAACATCATGAAGTCCTTTCGGGACTATAAACGTCCAATGCCGATAAAGGAAAAAGCGGATGAATTTTTCAATTGCGTGCACGACAGGCTGGCTACTTTAAATGATTTATTTAAAAAGGAAAGAGATAGAAAGGTTCAAGAGGTACAAAGCAAGGTTCTATCTTATATAACAGACGCTTCGGGTCGGAATGTGTCGTCGTTTGATTCGCAGGAAGAACAGCATGATAATGGGTATGCGGATCGCTTTCGAGCCGTGCGGACTAATTTTTTTGAAGGTCTTTTTATCGCGAAAAAAGCGTTTAACGTAAGGCGCATGGAAGTGTTTAAGCCGTCCAGCAGAAGTGGAAGCATAGAAGGCCCGTTTGTTGTAAACGGCGTGGAGCTTATCTTGGAAGACATGCCCACGTATGTTTTGGATGACGTGGGAATAGAAAAAACGGCTCCGGCGTATCAGTGGCAGAAACAAAAAGAACTGGCGAATAAAAGGAAATTTACGCCGACGGCCGCGCAAGTCAATCTTGAAAGTAAGACGTGGCAGGACGCTTGGCGAAAGGCAAAAAAAGATTCGCTGCTGGTTTGCAGAAGCTATAAGCAGGATCAATGCAAAAACTTGTTGCGCTTTCCAAAGGGAGAACAGCGCGACATGCGGCTTTGCGAACTTTGGGTTTTTGTGCCGGTGATTGGAATTGGATTCGCCATTGCGTATTTTCTGGAGTTTGAGACGGAAGAAGATCAAAAAACGAGCAAGCACTGGACGGAGAAAATACTGACCAATGCCAGCATTTGGTTTATGATGCAGTGGAAGGCGGTAGACACGGAGCGCCAACGGTTCCACAGCCGGATGCTTGCAAACTATGTATCGCATGAACTGGGGAATATCCATATAGGCTTTCGTTCAGAGATCCAGCAAATGTACTTAGAGCAACAGTGGGCGGACATTGAACGTTATAAGAATATTACGAGATTTGGAGAAACCTATCCAGAAACAAACCAGTTTATTGATAAGAACGCGCTCTTTTTAGAAAACATGGAGCAGACGGCCAAGAGAATCGCGATTATCTCGGGTTCGACGGTGGCAATGCAACACAACCGGGAGCCAAAAAAAGAAGAGTTCTTTCCTAATGACAGCTTTCTGCTTTCTTTGTTTCAGATCATACGAAACCAATGCAGAATGGATATGAAGAGACTGGACGTACCAACGGCACTGAGTAGAAAGGATGTTGAGAGGCCGCTTATGTACGCCGATCTGTTCCGAATGGAGGAGGTGGCGTACAACATGCTTTTTAACGCTGTGAAATACAGTCATTTGGGAACGCGCATATGGGTTGACTGCAAGCTTTCAAAAAATAAAAAAAGTTACGAGCTAACTGTTGTCAACTACGGATTACCCATTGAGGAAGAAGAAAAAGAAAGAATATTCGTGCTGGGCATGCGTGGGAGCAACGCGCAATCCAGCTTTGTTGAGGGCACTGGCTTTGGACTACACCTTTGCGACACGGTCGCCAAACAGCACGGCGGGGAAATGGGGCTGGTATGCGAGAATCTATCCGACTATAATATCCCGCTTCTTGAGCCTGCCGCACAGCATTTTGAGCGGACAGAGAAAACTGCGGAAGCCGAAAAATGCCGTGTGGAAATAGAACGGTTGAAAGACAAAGGTTGGTATTATGAGGCCATTGGCGTGCCGATGAAGAGGGAGCGCCTGAAGCCTCAGGAGTTGATTTGGCCGCTTGAAAACAAAACGGCGCGCATCACCTTCACTTGCAGAATTTCACATTCGAATCGAAAAGGGGGTAGTTATAAATGAGAATTCTTTATGTCGAAGATCAGGTGGAGCCTGCAAAACTTATCCGCTCACTGGAAATGCGCGGTCACACGGTTTGCTGGGCGAAAACTCCTGGTGCCGCGACGCATTATGCGATAGAGGAGGATGGGGAAGCTTTCGACGCGCTGATATTGGATATGGAAATGAATAGGCAGCTTTTGCCGCTGGCGTTGAGAGAGAATGTCGAAACAGCGGGGATGCCTGCTGGTTTGGTTTTGTATAGTTGGTTGCTGCCGGATGATTCTCCGCTGAAGAAACGGACCATTCTGTTTAGTGGCTTTATCCATTTATTTTACAAACAAATTGAGCGGCTACAAGCAGAAAAGCCCAATTCTCTAATACGCGTTGTGGATAAAAACGACATAAATTATGAAAAGCGCATCTTTTCCTTTTTAGGGGAAATCGAGGTGGAAATGGCGGCGGAAAGGGATAGTAAATCAAGAGAAGAAAGGTAGTGCGCCATGTGGAGTCAGGAGCATATGCCACAGGAGAAGAAGTATAATCCAAATGAAAATGGTGCCTACACGCTGGAAACGCACCTGAATGAACTTGCAAAAACCGATAAGGCCGCGATGACACTTGCCAGCATCTGGTGGCTGGATAAGGGGCGTATCTGTGAGCAGATTTCGCGCGTGTCCACTCCTTTTTTATCCTATAGCGACCATGGGCAGACACATTCGGACAAAGTGCTTGCTTGCATTGAGCGAATCTTAGGGGAGCGTATTCGGTATTTGACCGCGGTGGACACATGGATGCTGTTGGAGTGCGCGTATCGCCACGATACAGGAATGTATGTAACGCATCAAGAAATGCAGCGCGATGTGTCCGGGGATGGATTTACGAAGCTTCTGGAAGAACTCAAGAGCAATGTGAATAAGGATGTGCAAAAGGCCGCCTTCTATCTGTTGGAAAATAAGCAAAGCTTGTTGGATGACAAGAAAATATGTCCGAAGGATACGCTTTCCTGGACGCTGCAGACGGAGCGGAGCATCATGCTTGTTCTGGCTGAAAAGTATCGCAAGGAGCACCCTGAGCGCAGCCGCCGCTTTACGGAAATGGAGTGGGAATCCAGTGGGCATACGGAGATCCCCAAGCGGCTGTGGAAAATCATGGCGTTAATCTGCGAAGGCCATGGGGAAGACCGACAATGGATATTGGAAAAGCTGGAGCAGTATGAGCACGGCATCGGGCGGGATAATCTGCATCCGCGGTTTATTCAGATGCTGCTTCGGCTTGGTGATCTGCTGGACATAGACAACAATCGATTCAATCCATATCAATTGGCGATTTGGGGAGAGCAGCCGATCAGCAGCAAGGTGCATCAGGTGAAGCATCAGGCGCTTTCGCATTTGCATATCAGCCCGGAATCAATCGAACTCCGCGCGAATTTTACGCTGGAGACCGCTCTTTTAAAACATCCAGAGTGCCTGGATCTCTTTGACGAGGGATGCGATGAGCAGAGGACGGATCATTTGTATGAAAAAGCGAGGGCCGATTGGGAAAAAGAGAGAAGAGAGCGTGCAAGGGAATATCAAGATTTGCAGATGACGCCCATGAAAATACAAAAGGATCTTTATAAGCGTCCGCTAATTAGCCATCGGGACAAAAGCAAAATAGATCGTTTGGCGATGGATCAGGAAAATCGTACGCTGTTGCAGCGGAAGGCTTGCGTGGAGGTGGCCGGCTGGAACGCGTGGCTGGAAAAAGACTTGAAATTCTTTGCACTGCACTGGTCACAAATTACGCCGAAGAATTTTCCGGGCGGCGTGCCGCGCTTGACGAAGAATGAAATTTACTGGGGCAATCAGCCGCTGGACTTGGAAACCTTTGATTTGCGCTACACCATCAATCACCGACGGGCGACGGATATTATCGAAGGAATGGGGTTGTATGGCGATATTGACCTGATGGATGAAAAAACAATTGATGAAAAAACCGACTCGAAAAGAAAAAAAGATGCCGCGCGCGCTTCGCCGTTGATGCTTGCCGCAGAAGACGACAAAACGCAGGGAATGAAGTTTGTGTTCATTCGGGAACTCGTTCAAAACGCGACGGATGCGACGAAGTTGCAGCTATTTCGATACCTCAAGGAGGGGCGCTACGTCAAAGCGATCGAGTATGGAAACGATATGAAAAAATGGAAGGCACCAGAGGTGTTGCGTTCCTTAGGCGACTTTATCAACCGTTTGGCGGTGCATGTGCACATCAATTACGAACCGCAGGATCAATCCGTTACCGTCACTGTAGAGGATGTCGGTACCGGCATCGATCGAAAAACGCTAAAGAGAATGGCCAATATCGGGAGTGCCAGAAATGCTGCGTTAGAAAATGAAATCAAAAGTATGCCAGATTGGCTGCGGCCGAATGGGTCGTTTGGTGTTGGGATGCAATCGGTCTTTGGCGTTGTGCGGGAGTTTTGTGGGGAGTCGTGTGCCAGAGATGGTGGAAATCCGCGCAAGCTCTATTTTCAATCCGCGAAGACGGGCGGCGGAATCTTCGCCGTGGACAATCCAAGGCCGGATGGAGGCGAAACGATGTATGGCACCAAGATCATCGTTCGCATTGCGAAAGAAGACTTGGATCGGGAAAATATCACCTTTTATGCCAAACATGACGTGTTTGATCAAAATGTGGACGAGCTTTTTCAAATAATCGATGCGCAAGTCGGCCGGATGCTGGGACGGGATCTGATTCCGTTGGAAGTTCATTACTATGTGGGGGATGTCGAAGTTCTTTATGGTTCAAAAAAAAAGAAGAAATACCATTTTGCGCTTCGTGAATTGATCGAGGCGCTCCCCAAATGGGAGCCGCCAATGAAACTTGACGAGGACATGCCAGTACCTTTTGCGATGCTGCCTAAGGTGTTGTCAAAAGAAAAGGAGTATCTGTACTATGACAATGAAGAAAATATGATGCTCTCGCTGCGGCCAAAGGAAAAAGAATTTAAAAGTACAAAGGATTTGATGGGGCAAACCAGGCTGTTTTTTCGTGGGCTTCATGTCGGTGCGATTGTCATAGAGGAAGATCTTCGCTATCCATGCTGGGATGTGGATGCGTATCTTTGGTCTGGACGGACGGATCAAACTGTTACAATCAGCCGTAACAGGCTTCTAAAGGAAAAGGTGAACGGCAATATCCCAATGAATGAGGTGATTTATCAAAAGATTTTGCGCGTGGCGGATAAGGCCGTCGATCACTTTTTTATGAGCGCGAAAAAGGATTTACCTTTACGAACAAAACTCTTTCAATCCGAAGAGGGAAAATACGTAAACGCCCTTGTCGGTTCGCTTTGTATGCACCGCCTGACAACGAAAAGCAAAGGAGGAGACCCCAGGGTTTCGGATGCGTGCAAAAGCCTGCTGGAATGGGCTGAAGAAGTGCCTTTGCCGTGTACGCTGGAAGGAACGAAGATTATCATTGAGGGCGTAGTGAACCCGTCAAGACAGAAATGCTCTGCCTTTGAAATTTTCAGGCCAGGCGAGAAGCGGTGGATGGTTCATTGGACGGACGACGCTTACACGCGCGCAACAATCAATTTTTTAGAAGATGACGTCAAACCTGAGGCACTGTATATCGACCGCTTTTCCGATTTTCTTGCTGATCGCTTCACGCCGATGCGCATGAAGCGATATAGTTTTTTCAAGACGGAGATGCCGGTGCGCGGCGGAAACGAAAATGAAGAGGATAACGAGGGGGATCAAAGCAGATTGCAGTCTTCACTGTGTTCTGTCTATAGGATTGACACGCAGCCGCAAGATGAGGTGCAGATGAAATACAGGGCGTTGGAAGCAATTTATAAAGCGTTGCATGCGTTGCTTGGAGAACCGTCCATTGAGATGAGTGGCCGCATGATCATCCCCGGCATCAGTCAGTATAGCAAGCTGAGTGTGGCGAAGGTGCCCGGAAATATGCATAATCCCTGCTTAAAGCCGGCAGGGTGTTATTTGATTTTTCCTCTTGCTAACGGGGAGCTGAACGAGATCATGGAACTGTACAGAGAAGCGCTTAAAAGGAAAAATCTAAAGGAAGAAAAGAAAGTGGACGACCTACGCACCAAGCATAAAGAAAGAACGAAAAAAGAATATCTGGATATAGATTCACCTAATCCAAACGAAAGTTTCATTCGATTGGTTGATTATGTGATGCAAACCCCCGTACAAACGCGGTATGCACTTAGCCGCAATGCAACCAAAGAAGAGGTCGTTTTGGAATATAAGAAGATGGCGGATGATTTGCTGGATAAACTTTTTCGGTTCGCCGAAGAGCAAAGAAAGGAAAAAGAACCGGTGTTATGAGAAGAATAAAGCGAAAGAGCCAGGCGGAGGGAGAAGCAGTGAGCGATGGCTATCAACAAGGCAAGGCAATGAGCGCATTTCGTGCCGAGCAAGGTGAAATGTTAGGTGAAGTTGACAACATGGTGAGAATTTTTAAACGCCTGACTGACCATGGCGTATTTGATTATAACTTTGTGCTGCTCTCTGGCTCTATGCTGGATGTGCAAGAACAGCTGCGCGAACTTAAAGATAGACTTGGACGCTATGGGTTGCCTTACTTGCTGCAAACTATCCCCCAAGCCATCCTCGACGTGCCTGACGGGAAAATTTATGCCGCATCCACAGAAAGAAAGGAGCAGATAGAGCAGTTGCGCCAAATCGCCAAAGGCGAGTTGGCGCGATAATACGACCTTGCATTAGCTAATTATAAATACGAAATCGGGCCTGATTATTCAGATGTGAGCGGTGATTTATGGTCCCAAATTGACGGGATATATGGAGGCATTAACGACGAAAAATCAGTAGAGAATTGAAAAAGTTTAAGAAAGGGGATTTCATTTCTTGGTGGAATATATATTTTTTCAAAAGCAAAGCAGAGAAGCAAGCAAATAGAAAAACCCGTCTACCGGCCATCAATAGAGCTAAGCATCAGATAAGCTAGGGTTTCCTAGCGGGCGAGCTGTCAAGGGAAGGTGGAGATTTTTTTCGTTCTACGGATGCGAAAAAAATACGACCGACCTTGACAGCGGTTTATCAGGAGGGACAATAGCAGCGGCCTTCCGGCACTTCTATGCCGGAAGGCCATAAGTGTCGCCCCCGTCGTTTTCTGGACTGAGCGTTCCCATAAAAAACTAAAAAATAAGCAGGAGGGGTTTTGATTGGCAAAAAGGCTCGACAATGAGCGGCGGAGACTGCTATTCAAAAAAGTCTATCCGCTATTGGCTTTTGCGGCAACGCTGCTTTTGCTGATGCTGTTTCTGGTAGGAACGGTTTTGGCAAGCAGCACAGGGATTACCATTCACAATGTTCCAAACAACAAGGTAGAAGATGGAACATGGACGGGCATTTATTTATATGGAGTTGCCCCAAGCCCATATGGGGTAGGGAGCATTATGCTGGAAGTGCCAAACGCTATGGGAAACAAGAATTTTGCCTATCGAAAGATTGGAGAGGCTCTCTTTAAGCCAATTGCGATTACTCAGACGGAGAAAAAAGACAAATATGTTAGCGAACCCATTCCCGACACCGGTTGCCGAGACATTGAACTGGTTCAATACGATGAAAACCAAAGCTGCGTGGCTTATAAACGCTATGCCTTTATTCCCGGTGTCAATTACGAGCATCCCGATCCAGATCAAAGTAATTCTCTTGGTGATCCCTTCATTAAAGATACTATCCCGAAAGTAAATGTCTACGTGCCCGAAACTACCATTCGTTTAAGAACGCTCTTGACTCAAAAAGACGCGTCAGTATTAACTCAAGAGCAACAGAAAACCACTCAGGGATTCTTGATGATCTATAACACAAAAACGGGCCGCGGTGGTCAGGTTCACACCGGCATGGATTTTGGTGGAGGTGCTGTGCCCGTTTACGCGCCCATCAGTGGGAAAGTGATTGCTGATGGAAAGCTGGAGGACGGAACAGATGAAACGTACAACACCATCTCAATATATAATGAAGAGTACAACTTAAGCGCACTAATTCTCCATTGTTCGGAAGTAGATGATGAAATATCGATAGGCTCAACAGTGGTGAAAGGTGAAACTGTTATTGGCACAAGTGGAAATAAAGGACTTGGTAAATCCAATAAGACTGACGCCGTTCATATCCATATCGAAGTACGGGATGGGAGTGAGACCGTCGGATCAAGAACCCCTGTTTCGGAAAGAGAAAAGAAAGATGGCATCTATGAAATTGGAGATGTTCCGATCCGAAAAACCCATTATGACCCCCGAATCGTGCTGAGTATTCCCAAAGATGGGAAATTTGTGCCCGCCAGCGAGTTCAGGCCAGAAAATGAACTCGTAAATACTGGTGCCAAAGGTGAACATTTGGCTAATTCAAACCGCGCAATAATAGAAATTCAACCCGGCTCCATAGTTACCTTTGGGACATATATCCCCATGCGTCTTGACAAAGAGGAGCCATTGCAGTGGATCGTGCTGGAAGTCAAAGATGACGCCGCTTTGCTACTGTCCCGTTACATTGTCCGCTCATTGCCACATTGGTTTTATGATGGAACAGTTTCAGTCAAAGACGCTGATCCCATTGCTACGAAATGGGAATACAGTGTGATTCGGAATTGGCTCAATACAGCCGAGGAGGTTGCGATAGGAAGGGACAGTACAGCTTTGGGGTTCAAGACATTTTTTACTCAGTCGGAATGGGATGCTATTAGGGTGACTCCGATTGATGACGGCGATACACTAGCTGATAAAGCGTTCCTTTTATCAACGGATGATGTCCAAAATCCTGCCTATTTTGCAGACGATACGTCACGCAAAGTGACCGCTTATCCTGGAGAATATACTTCTTCCAATAAGCCATCTGGGTATCATGGCAACTATAACTATGGAAACTGCGACTGGTGGCTTCGAACTAATAATCAGGAAAAAGAAGGGACAGTGCATCAGATTATGTATCATGGTGGCGTGGGCTATGGGAGACCTACCCAGATTAACAACAACATTGGCGTTCGCCCTGCGATCTGGTTACCATTGCTGACATGGGAAGCTGGACTGGCTGTTACAGTGACAGATTAAGGAAATAGCCGCTCGCGAGGGCGGTTTATTGTTGAGAAAAATTTGAAAGTGGCAATTTGATCCTACGCTCCGGTTGTTTTTGTCTCAATAGGGTATAGGCTATTGACATATCAAAAAATGGCTGTAAAGTGTGTCATTAGAGTTAAATTATTAATTAGACATATGTGACAAAAATAGAAGGACTTTAAAGACACAAAGAGAGGTCAAAAATGGCAAAAGTTGGCTATATTTGAGTTTCCACCAAAGAGCAAAACACCGCCCGACAGGTGGAATTATTAAAGGACTGCAAAAAAGTCTTTATTGAGAAAATTTCTGGCAAAGACACCAACCGGCCAGAATTAAAAAAGCTCCTAGAATATGTTCGCGAGGGTGACACGGTAATGGTCGAAAGCTACTCTCGCTTTGCCCGATCGACGCGGGACTTGCTCAATCTGGTTGACCAGCTAAACAAAATGGACGTAGCTTTTGTCTCGATCAAGGAGCAGACCGACACCAGCACGCCGCAAGGCAAGCTCATCATGACCATTTTCGCCGGACTGGCCGAGTTTGAGCGGGAACAAACGCTACAACGGCAGCGGGAGGGGGTCGCCATCGCCAAGGCCGAGGGGAAGTATAAAGGCCGGAAGCCAATTAAAGTCGATTGGGTTAAATTTGGCGCACTTTACGAGCAATGGAAAAAGCAAGAGATCACCGCTAAAAAGATGATGAGCGAGTTAAATTTGAAACCAGAGACTTTTTATAGGAAAGTCAAGGAGTTTGAGCGGGGGAGGTTGCCGTTATAGCGAAAAAATGAGCCACATCTATAAAATCGTATCTGGTGATGGTATAATAAGATACACAAAATAGACTGGATGCGATGAAATTAATGCAAATATTTGTTGATGAGTCAGGCGATACCGGCCTGAAATT
>Ga0123356_10007606_pt1 | contig 10801 bp, 10 predicted proteins | sample TergutEmb28metaG_2_FD_92546 | JGI IMG/M metagenome (GOLD analysis project Ga0123356, IMG submission 92546) | Embiratermes neotenicus P3 segment gut microbial communities from Petit-Saut dam, French Guiana - Emb289 P3 | ecosystem: Host-associated > Arthropoda: Insects > Digestive system > Gut ... | reverse complement strand
TCCAGAATATGTCCGTCGGCATCAACCACATTGTATGCGCGACCCATTGTCCGTTCTCCTCCTGTCCGGTGAAACACACGGCGGTGCGAGAGCCCGTTGCGCGAGGGTGGGCTTTCTTACCGGCCAGTATTCCACCGCGGCAGGCGGTAGGCAATGGGCCCGGTCTAGCGTGAAACCCGTTGCACCGGCTGGTTCAGACCGCTGTCGGCGGCGAGGTGGCGCACCAGGATCAGGGCCTCATGCAACTGGAAGTCCGTGTCCGGCTTCGCCGGGTCGAATTTGGGCCAGTCCTTCGGCGGCTTTTCCGGAATTCCGTCGGCCGACTGCAGATCGGGCCGCCGTGGTGCCTCCGCCTTCGTGCCGCCGGAATTGCTGATCGTGTTGTTCAGATCCCACTCGTGTGCGGGGCCGAAATCGGGCAGCGGTTTGTCGCTTTCGTGCACAATCACGTCCGGCTCGATTCCCTGTCCCTGAATCGAACGGCCGTCCGGCGTATAATACCGTGCCGTGGTCAGGCGCATGGCACCGCCGTTGCGCAACGGAAACAGGGTCTGCACCGAGCCCTTTCCGAAGCTTCGCGTGCCAAGAAGTACGGCACGGTGATTGTCCTGCAGCGCGCCGGATACGATCTCGCTGGCCGACGCCGAGCCGTTATTGATCATCACGACCACCGGCACGCCGGTCAGCAGATCGCCCGGCCGCGCGCGCCACACCTGCGTGTCATCCGGCTGCCTGCCTTTCGTTGACACAATCATACCGGAGCGCAGGAAGTCATTGGCAACAGACACGGCCTGGTCCAGCAACCCGCCCGGGTTGTTACGCAGATCGAGGATCAGGCCGCTTAGCTTCTTGCCGTCGGTCTTGCGGAACGAGGCAATGGCCGAACGCAGGCCGGCGTCGGTCTCGTCGTTGAACTCGGCGAGACGGACATAACCGATGTCGCCGTAGAGGTGGCTCTTCACCACCTGCATGTGGATGATCTCGCGCGTCAGCGTCAGCTCGATGGGATTCGGGTCGCCCTCGCGCTTGATCGTGATGCGCACCGTAGTGTCCGGCGGCCCGCGCAGCTTCTCGACGGCCTCGGTGAGCGTCAGGCCCTCGATCGTCTTGCCGTTCACCGTGGTGATCAGGTCACCTGGCTTGATGCCAGCGCGTGCGGCGGGGGTGCCGTCAATCGGTGATACGACTTTCAGCAAGCCATCAGCACCGGTCACGGTCATGCCGAGGCCGCCGAACTTACCCCGTGTCTCCACCCGCATCTCGTGCCACTGCTTGGGGTCGAGATAGCCGCTGTGAGGGTCGAGCCCGGATAGCAGCCCATCCAGCGCGTAGTGGATGAGGTCGTCGGTGCTCACCGGCTTCACATAATCGGACTGGATGCGGGCCATGACCTCGCCGAACAAGGCGAGGTCGCGGGTCTTGTCGGAGCCGGCCGGGTCGGCGTAGGCGGCGGCGAGCCGGGGCACGAACAGGTGGGCGCCCGGTCCGGCGAAGACGGCGCCGGCCAGGAAAGCCGCGGACAGAAGCAGGACATTGCGTCGGGTCATGGCGGGTTTGGAAAGCAGAGTTTGCATCAACAGTCTAGGCCACGCTAGCCAACCGGGACGTTACGTCGGCGTGAGTACGCGGCAAGGCGGTCCGGGGAGCCAGCGTTGGCGGCGCACTCGTATGACGGCGTGGCTCCGTGCCGCCCGGTCACCGAGCCGTACATCCGCCGGTCGGGACGTGCGCCGCATGGTTCGTGGCGCGGGCAGCGACGGCTGATCGAGCGCGTCACGGATCAGGACCCTGCCGCCCCGCAGCCCACAGGTTCCGTGTCAGTACTGCTGACCATTGACCTTGACCTAGCACGAAGCAGCCGAACGCCTCGGGGGTTCCTGGCGCAGACGATATTCAGTCCGGCTCGTCCGCCGCCGGCGTCGTCGATTGTTGCCAGTGCCTTGAGGGCAAGAACCGGATGCACCATCGGCACGTGCTCCGTCGCGAACACCGCGATCCGTTCTGCCAGCGGCGCCGTCGCCGTCAGCCCCTCCTGTGCACATTGCGTTCTTGCGCGCCGTGCAACGATAATAAGCAACGATCAAACAGGCGCTCGATGCTGACGCAGACATTGCCGTACTGATGCGCCGGTCAGCGCAATGCCTTGGGGTGCTCAGTTGAAGCGTTCCACATGGCAACGGGTCAGAATCATCAACGGGCAGCGCGAGCAACATTCGGAGGACAACACCCGGGATTGACGTTCGGCGGTGCGGGATCTACGGCGAACACCGCAACTGGTTTTCACCTGGGCGAGGATGCCAACGATGAGCGATGCCAGGGTTGTAGACGGCTTCCATCACGTCGCGATCCGTGCCGTGGATTTTGACCAGACCATTCGGTTCTATACATCAGGACTGGGCTTGTCGGTTCGCTTCCGCTTTTCAGTCCCGGGGCGGATCGACCGCGCGGCGTTCATCGATCTTGGTGATGGACGTTACATCGAGGTGTTCGGACAGGGGTCGACGGTTCAGGCCGAAGGTCGGCGCCGCCGCGCGGACGAAGAACGTACCGAAGGCGCGCTGCTGCATTTCTGCCTGCGCGTCGCCGATGTCGAGGCGGCGCATGCGAAGGCTCTCGCCGCTGGTGCGACACCGCGCATCGAACCTCGCGCGGCGACTCTGAGCGGTGAAAACGGTGCGTCTGCTGATGTGCGGATTGCATTCGTCAACGGGCCGAACGGCGAGGTGATTGAGTTCCTCAAAAGCGAGCAAATCTGACGCGGTATCGCCGGATGCCCGACCCGCTGGCCGAAGGGCCAAACAAAACACGGGATCAATCACTCGGTGGGAACGGCATGATCGCGAGCCGCATTCGGACCGAGTTCGCTGGACCGCAAGCCGCATTACCGCCATCTGCGCGATAGATAACTGCGTCTTCGCATCCATCACGCATTGGCGTGTCGATGGGCACAGCTGCCGTGCAGCATCGTGGGCCAGCAAAACGATCGGATGAAACACCTCCACTGGCGGACGTGCTGCTCGGAACAGCCCGTTTGTTGGCGTGGTCTGGCAGCGCCGCGATTGGTGGCGTCGGATATTGGTCAAGATGAGCGCGGCCGGCGACGCGCGCCAGCATCATTCCTTCAGCAAGACCCGCCGCACAAAGTCCGTGTGCGCGCCCGCAGCCGGTCCCGGCCATCCCACCACATCCGCCGGCGCGTCACCGTCCAGCCTGATCGTGGGCCCCGGGTGCAGTGTGGGTCCGATCAGCGGATCGTCGACCTGCAGCACCGAGCCGCGCGCCAGGAAATGCGGATCTTGCGCGCAGTCGGCGATGTCGAACAGCCGCGAGCAGGGGACCTCGGCGGTCTCCAGGATGGTCTCGGCGTCCTTGGCCGGCAGCATCCGGGCCCAAGCGGCAATCGCTGCGTCCAGTTCCTCGCGGTGCGCGCAGCGGCTGGCGTTCGTCGCGTAGCGCGGATCTGCCACCAGCTCCGGCCGGTCGATCGCCGTCATCAGCCGGGCGAATATCAGGTCGGAATTGCCCGCGACGCACAGCCACCGTCCATCGGCGCAGGGATATGTGTTGGTCGGCGCTGCGGTCTCGATCGCCGCGCCGACCGGCTGCCGCACGCGGCCGTCCATTGCGTATTCCGGCAGCATGCCTTCCATCAGGGAAAACACGCTGTCCACCAGGTTGACGTCGATCACCCGCCCGCTGCTGGTGCCGGCCACATCGCGTTGCCAAACCGCGGATAGTAGTCCGATGGCCGCGTACAAACCCGCGAGGTCATCGCTGATCGAGATGCCGCAGCGCGGCGGGGGCAGCTCGCTGGTTCCGACGGGATGCCCGGTCAGGTGGCGCAGGCCTCCCATAGCCTCGCCGATCGCGCCGAACGCCGGCTTGTCGCGATAGGGCCCATCCTGGCCGTAGCCGCTGATCCGCGTGATCACGAGGCGTGGGTTGACGTCATGCAGCACATCGGGCCCGAGCCGCAGCCGCTCCAACTGGCCGGCGCGCAGGTTCTCTACCAAAACGTCGGCCCGCGCCGCGAGCCTCAGAAGCGTATCCCGCTCGCGCTTGAGGTCCAGTACGACCGAGAGCTTGTTTCGCCCGTGGATGCTGAACCATACGGAGTTGCCGTTCACGCTCGCGCCCCAGCCACGGAACGGGTCCCCGCCGGGTGGCTCGATCTTGATCACCTCGGCGCCTAAGTCGGCGAGAATGCGGGTGCAGAACGGTGCGGCGATGTAATGCCCGATTTCCAATATTTTGAGACCGACCAGCGGCCCGGTCCGAGGCGGGGGAGCGTTAATTATGGCCATTGTGTCAGAGATCACGAAGAAATTCTCCGGAATGTCGGCAAAAACACGCCAGTTTAACCTTTCATACAGGATGACGGCGCATACTCCCTAGCGTGGAGCCGGCGCTTTGCCGGTGTCCTGTTTCCTCCCCGATGGCGCGCATCTGCAAAGACGCGCAACCCCCCTTTGAGCGGTGCGGCCGGTCCGCACCGCTTTTTTCTGCCGCGGGCGGCACGAGGTCCGCAAGCCGCTGCGCTGGGCGCTGACGCCTGCCACCAATTGCCTGCCAAGTGCTCGGACCCCGTGGAGACGTCCCGGGGCCTCTCACGCGCCGGAACCGGATCGCGGCCGGTATCGCGGCACCTGCCGCGTGCGGCGCACGCCCGCTGCCATCTGTGGTGAGCGAAACACACAATCGCGGTCCTTGCCTCAGCCCAGAGACCGCCGAGCGCCCACTGGACTGGCCTCGGCTGTGTTCCGAGCGAGAGGATCGGCGCGGATCGTCGTGTGGAGGGGCCAGGCGCAGAGGCCGGACACGGATGGCATAGCCCGCGAAGAGCCGGCCATGGAGCGATTCCGGAGCCCCGGCCACGCGCCGCCGGATTCAAGGCCGGGCCTCGTTGAGGACTAGCACCTATGCCGTTCGCGTCGTGGCGGGAGGGTACTCGACGTGATACTCGATGCTCGATATCAACGGCGCGACCGAAGGCGGCGAGGACGCGACCGGGCTGGCCTGGCACGCTGAGCAGTGGGAGCTGGCGGATCACCCGGTCAGCAAGGTGTCGATGGTCGGGTTGAGCGCCGGATCTTTCAGGTTGTGACGATCAATCTGACCATGGCTTCCGACAATCCGGATCGGGCGCGCGTCGATATGATCGAGCCCTCGGTCCCGAGGGACACTAGGCAATGGCGGCGCGCGTGATCTATTCCCCAATTACTCCACCGAGGAAGCTTGATGCCGCGGAGCGCGCACGCACTGTATGGGCGCCCGGCCTGCAGACTGGTGGAATGGGTGTGAACCGCGTCGCGGTGGCTGTGTTGGGCGATCGCATATGCCGCGACCACAGCCGGGTCGATCGGTAACACGGCCCCATGCTCGCAACACTCGTTGCCCTGCTGGCGGCCGCGACTGTGGCGGTACCGCTGTCACGGCGCTTCGGCTTCGGCAGCGTGCTTGGATACCTCGTCGCCGGCGTGGCCATCGGGCCGGCGGGACTGCGGCTGGTCACCGATGTGGGCGAGATCAGCAGCATCGCCAGCCTGGGTGTGGTGATGTTGCTGTTCCTCATTGGCCTAGAGGTGCGGCCACGCCGGCTGTGGGTGATGCGGCGGTCAGTATTCGGCTTCGGCGCGGCACAGGTGGTGCTCTGCGGCGCGGTTCTTGCGGTTCTCGCACACGCAGCTGCCGGACTGGCGTGGTCGGCCGCTGCGGTGATCGGTGCTGGCATGGCCTTGTCGTCGACGGCCATTGTCCTGCCAATGCTGGCCGAACGCGACCTTCTGACGAGTCGCGCCGGACGCGACGGGTTCGCAGTGCTGTTGTTTCAGGACCTCGCGTTCATCCCGCTCGTGGCACTGGTGCCGCTGATGTCCGCCGGGCATCCCGTGCCGGAACACGTGCCCTGGCATGGCGTGGTGCGTGCCGCCATCGCGGTCGCCGCAATTTTGCTGGGCGGTCGGTTCCTGATGCGCCCTCTGTTCCGAGCTGTCGGCGGTGCGCAGACACCGGAACTGTTCACCACGGTCTCGCTCCTGGTCGTGGTTGGCACGGCGTTGCTGGCAATGACGGCGGGACTTTCGCCGTCACTCGGCGCATTCATGGCCGGTGTACTGCTGTCGGGTTCCGAATACCGCCACGAGCTACAGGCCGACATCGCGCCGTTCGAGGGCCTGCTGCTCGGCTTCTTCTTCATATCAGTGGGCATGTCGGCGGATCTCCACCTGGCCCGCACCGTACCGGGGCTCCTCGTCGGCGGCACAGCGCTGCTGCTGGTGGCCAAGGCCCTGACCGCATACGGCTTGGCGCGGATAGGACGGCACGATCGGGTAAATGCATTGCGCTTCGCTCTGTCGCTGCCACAGGCGAGCGAATTCAGCTTCGTGTTGTTTTCCGCCGCAGTGACAGCCGGCGCTCTCGAGGCCGGCGACGCGCGGCTTGCCACTCTGATTGCCGCTGCGTCCATGCTGGCGACGCCGATCATATTTGCCGCATCCGAGGCGCTCTTGGTGCCGCGGCTGCGCGCCTCGCTTCCGCCGATATATGACACGATCGTGTCCGACGGCAGCCCGGTGATCATTGCCGGCTTCGGTCGCATGGGACAAATCGTCGGCCGCGTATTGGCAATGCATGGCATTCGCTTCACTGCTCTGGAACGCGACCCGGGTCAGGTCGACGTGGTCCGCCGGTATGGCAACAAAGTGTATTTTGGCGATTCGACGCGCCCTGAAGTGTTGCGCGCCGCCGGCGCCGGGGAAGCCAAAGTGCTGGTGGTGACACTGGACGATATGGAAGGCGTGCTGCGCACGGTGGATGCCGCCAAACGGAATTTTCCCGGGCTCATGATTCAGGCCCGAGCCCGCAACCGCCGTCACGCGCATCTGCTGATGGATCGCGGCGTGGATTGGCTGGTACGCGACACGTATTTCTCCAGCCTGGCACTGGCAGAACATGCGCTGACCGCGCTTGGCATCGAGGCCGATGCGGCATCGCATGCCATCGCCTTGTTCCGCGACCATGACGAGAATGCGCTGCAGGCGAGTCATGCCTTCTATCGCGACGAGGCGAAGCTGATCCAGACCTCGCAGGACGCCGCAGCGGAACTGGCAAGCTTGTTCGAGGCCGATCAGGAGCGGCGCTGACCGTCATTGCAACTGTCGCGCCAGCCTCGCGGCAGATCCGATCCGGATGAAACCGCCGCGAGGTGGGCCAAACGCGACGGAGCGTGGCGCTGCCTGCGTAAGGGTGGGCGGATCGAAGCTGCGGAATGCGGGCCGCCGAAGCATCGTGAGGGCCCGTTGACCCGGCTGACAAACATCAAGTCGGTGATCCGGCCGATGACTGCAACGAGGCGCCACGCGCAGCGTCAGCGGCTCAGGCGCTGCCTCACTCCTAATGGCATGACTGCATGACGTTCGCAGCACTCGTTCGCAGCACTCGGTTGCTGCGTCGGTCACGAGTGCCTAGAGTCCAGGGGTGAAGACTTTCCTCATGATCATGGTCGCGTTGCTGATGCTCGCGACAGTGGGCGTGCTGATCGCCGGAATGGTCGGCCTTGTGCGCGGCGGCGGCGACCCGCGCAGGTCGAATCAACTGATGCGCTGGAGAGTCATTCTGCAAGCCGCTGCGCTGCTGCTGTTCGCGCTTCTGATGAGCCTGCTGCGGTCCTAAGCCGCCGGATCAGGTGATGTAACTGAGATATGCCGCGATGCCGCTCGCGCCGGCCGCATCGCGGCGGAGCACTGTGTCGGCACCAAGCACGCGTCCCGGAGGCTCGATGACGAATCCGGCCATGATGATGACCAGAAACATGTAGGTCCAAGGCCACTCTCCGGGCGCCGAATAAAGGCCGAGCCACAGATTGAGGCCCATCGCGACCCCTAAGAGCGCGCCGAGACGGGTAAGCAGACCGAGCAGCAGGGAGACGCCGATCGCGACCTCGATGAGATAAACCAGCGGACCGAACACCTTCAGGTGCGGCAGCACGATCTCGCTCACCAAGGCGCCCTGTAGGGCAAGCGCGGCGTGGGCGGCCTCCTGTCCCATCCAGTAGCGCAGGCCGTCGAAATCGGGCGGGATCTTCCACAGCGACTGCTGCCACCACATGCAGCCGACCAGCACGCGCAGCACCCAAAGTCCGGCCGCGCGTAGCGTGCGCTGGGCGGGCTCGGCACGGGCGGCCAGCACCGCAAGCAGGATGCTCGCAATTAGAAGCAGCCAGAACACTGGGGTGAACCAGCCTGGCCGGCTCAGGAAATGGATGACGTCCTGCACTGGGTTCGGTCGCATGAACTGGCATCTCCTCTGACAAATGCGGCATGTGCCGTAGGATGACCGCAACCGGTTGGAGCACGAATGATCGAGTCACAGCAGCCGCCAACGATCCTGGGGCCGAAGCGGCATGCCTCGCAGTCCGTCTTCCGACCGGAGAATCTGTTACGCGAGGCGCGGCGACAGCTTGGCCTGCCGGACGAGTCGGTTCCGGCGGTGTGCGCGCTCGATCCGGACGGCGACATGGTGCGCGCGCTACGGGCGGCGGGGCGGTCGCAGCGGGCGGCGGGTTGGGCCTGCTACCACACCGAGATGGACGTGACGGAACAGGATGGCGTCACGATCGGCATTGTCGGTCTGGCCGTAGGCGCGCCGTTCGCTGTGCTGGTGGCGGAGCAATTGTTTGCCTCAGGTTGTCGGTTGCTAGTCAGCGTGACCTCGGCAGGACAGATCACGCCGGTCGGGCCGACACCTTATTTCGTTCTGATCGACCGGGCATTGCGTGACGAGGGCACCAGCTTTCACTACTTGCCGCCGACGACCTTTGCCGAGGCGGACGCTGCACTCGCGGATCGCGCGTTTGCCAGAGTATCCGCGCTGCCGGTGACGGTGCATCGCGGCCCGGCGTGGACCACCGACGCGCCCTACCGCGAGACCGAGGACGCGATTGCCGCGGCCCGTGCGCATGGTGCCTTGGCGGTCGAGATGGAAGCTGCCGCGCTTTACGCGTTCGCCGCCGCGCGTGGCCGTGCGGTCCTATGTTTTGCCCATGTGACCAACCAGATGGCCCGCATCGAGGGTGATTTCGAAAAGGGAGACCAAGCCGGCGCGCGCGACGCGCTGGCGCTGATTGCCGCGGTGGCGAAGGGAGCCGGCTTCGTGCCGTGATGGCACCGCGTGGGTGTTGTCACGGGCTGAATTCAACATTCCGGTCCGCGCAAGAGAGCTGGCTGCAAGCGGCTGGACGTTGGCGGACGTTCGGGCCGCTGCTTATTGCCGCGCTGCACCTCCATTCTTGGGACCGACGTGGTGGCCGTGGTCATCAGGCGGCGCCTTGGCCCGCTCGCGCGGCCTCAATCTTCGCAATGTCGATCCGGCGCATGGTCATCATGGCGTCCATTGCACGCTTCGCGGCAGCGCGATCCGGATCCTTCAGCGCGGCAATTAACGCTCGCGGCACAATTTGCCAGGAAAAGCCCCAGCGGTCCTTGCACCAGCTGCACTGGCCCTCGCTGCCGCCATTCCCGACAATCGCATTCCAGTAGCGATCGGTTTCCGCCTGATCGTCGGTCATCACCTGGAAGCTCATCGCCTCATTCGGCGCAAACGCGGGTCCGCCGTTCAGACCGACAAAGGCCTGGCCCAGGACCGTGAATTCTACCGTCAACTCACTACCCTGGTTGCCGCCAGGATAGTCGGATGCAGCTTGAACCGCTTGTCCGACATGACTGTCGGGGAAAGTGGCTGCGTAGAATTCTGCAGCTTTCCGTGCTTCGCCATGGTCGAACCACAGGCACGTGACGATTTTGCTGCTCATCAAAATTCCCTCAACAACGTTGAGCATGTACCTTGACATCAAGACGTATCAGGAAGCTCGGTCCGGACCGCTTCAAGACAAGTTTATTCATTCGCGATGATCGCCTCTGCGGTTGAGCGCTGCGGTACCACGCGCTCAGGCACGCCGTTGCGATGAGCTCGCAACGCCGATCGCGCCTGCCAACGAACAATTTGCGCTGCGGTTGGCGCTGAACAGGCAAAATCCAAGGACGCTTAGTGAGCTCGATCAACGCCCGCAGTTTGTTGTGTCGGCCTTCTGAGATAGAGCTATCCACATCGAGATTCAGCCCGAGACACTGAAGACTGCAGGCGGCTCACGCGGCCGGTGAGAGCCGGGCGCCGGTCTTCACAGTCTGCGCAACGAGCCTCGCACGCTGCCTGGCGTTGTGTAACATCGCGAACGGGTCCCGTGGCGCATGCGCCGCGGGACCGCTGAGCGCCGAATATTCCATCTATGATCGTCGCCTGACACGACCCGCGAGCGGCCGAACTCCACTGTCGACAGGCAACCCTGACCGATGGTCAACGCATGAACTTCTCCGTCCAGGTCTTGTAATCGCTGTCGCGTGTCACGCGCTTCATCATGTCGCTCGACGCAATCCCCTGTAGCTCGGACGGCCTCACGCCTTCGCGCAACGCCTTGAGCGTGCTGTAAACGGCCTGTACGGCCGCGGAGAACGGCTGGTGCCCCTGCAGGGCGATGCGCACATTGCGGCTCGCGAGGTACGCCGTGTCAGTCATCGCGCCGCCACCGCCACCCAGCATCAGCGGCAGCTTAACGGCCGATGCCATCGCGTCGAGGTTCGCCTCGTTCATCCCGCCGGCGAAGAACAGCGCATCGACGCCGGCCGCCTCATATGCGCGGGCACGCGTGATCGCGTCGTCGATGCTGTTCACGGCCGCCGCCGAGGTGCGCCCTATGATGACCAGTGACGGATCCTCGCGCGCAGCCAGTGCGGCGCGCATTTTGCCG
>Ga0123356_10007605_pt1 | contig 10802 bp, 2 predicted proteins | sample TergutEmb28metaG_2_FD_92546 | JGI IMG/M metagenome (GOLD analysis project Ga0123356, IMG submission 92546) | Embiratermes neotenicus P3 segment gut microbial communities from Petit-Saut dam, French Guiana - Emb289 P3 | ecosystem: Host-associated > Arthropoda: Insects > Digestive system > Gut ... | reverse complement strand
TTTTATTTGTGTTATAACCAGCGGGTTAATTATAATTATTTTAAAACCTACTTCTGTAGCAGGTGATGGCGAATTATAATACAACACTGATGTAGAACCCGGCGTTTCCGGTGACATGAAGTTATTTTTTATAAACGGTGTAGACCCTGTAAGCGCATTTGGTTCAGGCGGCGAAATTAACCTGCATACAGATGTTAACGGATATTTTAATCTTCCTGCAGGACGTTATATTGCAGAAATTAAATTAACCAAAGACGCAAACAATATTGCCTTTTTACGTGAAGTAGTAGAAATATGGGCAGACACAACTACTAAAATAAATTTTACAAATTACGACTATGTTAATCCGAATGTTTTGTTGGCAGGCAGCGCAGCAACACTGTCTGAAACAGATTCAAAAATTAACAATGTAGCAATAGGAAGCGGATTGGGAATTGGCAATACCGAAGCTAACGCAAAAACCTATTCCATAAGAACAACAAATTTAACTGCAGCTTCTGTAAATTTTGTTTTTGAAATAGACTCTCTTTTTTCTACTATAAGCTGGGTAGTAAATACCGGAAGCGCTCCTGGCGGGGTATATTCAAATGTCGGATTACCCACAGACCCAATTAATTTTTCTACCAATAATACTTTATGGGTAAAAGCAGTTTCAGAAGACAGCAGCACAACCATGTTCTACAGATTTAACATGCTGCCTCCACCCCCGCCAGGTAATGGCTCTTTTACGGACACTGATTATGAACAAGGATTTATTGCAGGAACAATTACCTGGACAGTACCGGCAGATTTTATAGACGTTATTGCCGGTTATCGTATCTATTTTGGTATTAACGAGACAACTCAAACAGGCGGTGCTCTTTATACATTATCATCATGGGATGAAAGTCAGCTGGTTAACAGGAGATCGTTACCAGTAAATGTTAACTATTTCCTTATTTTTAGTTTTGGTCCGGATGAAACAAGTCCAAATTATCCTGAGTGTTTTGCTATACCTATTACAGATCTTGCAATGGCGCCATCTGATTTAGGCGGTTCTTTAACAATAACAGGCACAAATGCTTCGGGAATTACATATTCATCGCCAAATTATACTATTACACAAAGCGGTACTTACTACATCACTGGAAACGGTTCACAAATTTCTGATCGTATCAGAGTAGAAGGCAGCGACATCGAAGTTAATATTATTTTAAAAGATGTAAATATTAATGTTAGCGGCACAAGTGGGGCTGTGGCGTTTGATACCAATGCAAATAATAGCGAAGGGGTAATTGTTAATATTACTCTTGAAGGTACAAATACCCTGAGAAGCGGAGTTAATGCTGCAGGACTTCGTGTTCCTTCTAACGCAACAATGATTATTACTGAAGACAGTACAGGTTCTCTTTATACTTTTGGCGGAGCTAATGGTGCTGGAATTGGCGGAAGTTCATTGGAGTCTGCCGGTTCTATAACTATTAACGGAGGAACAATTACTGCAACCGGTGGTTCTACAGGCGCTGGTATTGGCGGCGGTAGATTAGGAAATGGCGGAACAGTATATATTACCGGTGGAATTGTTAATGCGACAGGACCAGGAGCTTATGGCACAGGTATTGGCGGCGGCGGCGGCGGTGATTGGGATACTCCAGGCAATGGCAGCGACTTATACATAACAGGCGGTATTGTTACGGCAACTGGCGGAGCAAATGGTTTTGGCATTGGAAAAGGTGCTACCAACTACCATGGTAATGACAGCGAAAATACCGTCATAGAAAATAATGCGGTTGTATTTGCTACTTCTATTTCTCCCACTCTTACTGAAGGTGAAAATTTAAATAACGCTATCGTTTTTGTGGCAAATAACGGAGCAATGTACGGTGATATCGTTTTAAATCAAAATTTAACATTGCAAATTGGACAGACATTAAACATTCAAAATGGTGATACATTATTTATTCCAAGTAATATAATTCTGACAAATAATGGCGCAATTCTTATAGAAGATGGTCATGTTATTGGAACGGTAACAGGTAACCAGCCGGTATACCCTGCATTTACAATTACCGGAGACTCTGGATATACCTATTCAAAAGGAATATTAACCATTACGAATTCTGGTAATTACAATATAAATATGAAACCTGGTGTAATAACCAATGCAGATCGTATTGTTGTTAACCAATGGGTGACGGCAAATATTACACTTTCCAATGTGAACATTGATATGAGCGGTAGTTCAAATACAAATGCATTTGATATTAATGGTAACTCTACTGTTAATCTGACACTTGTTGGTCAAAATGTTCTTAGGAGCGGTCAAAACAGAGCGGGGCTTCATGTTCCTTCCAATTCCACACTAAATATAACAGAAACAAGTACTGGCTCTCTTGAAGCAGTTGGTGGGGTTTATGGCGCAGGAATAGGCGGCAATAGTGGCGGTTCAAGCGGTGCTGTAAACATTTCTGGCGGTGTTGTTACCGCAAATACTGGTAACTGGGCCGCAGGTATTGAAAGTGGTTCTGTTTCTGTTAACAATGCGGTAGTATTTGCTAGTTCTATTTCTTCTGGTCTTGTTATGGGTACCAATGTAAATAATGCAATTGTTTTTGTTGGTAATACCGGAACAATGTACGGAGATGTTACATTGAACCAGAATGTTACATTCCAGCCTGGCCGAACATTAACTGTTAGGGGTAGTACATTGAATATCCCAAATGGCATAACCTTGACAAATAACGGTACAATAAGAAACATGGCTGGAACAATTCTTGGCAATGTTACAGGCTCCGGAAGTATAATCGGAGTAGTACCGGATACTATTCCATCTGCAGGTTCTTTTGAAGATGAAGACTATAGAAGTAACTATATAAGCGGAACATTAAAATGGACGCTTCCTTCTGATATAACTGGAATTTCCGGTTATCGTATTTATTGGGGACAGAGTCAGACACAAAAGTTGATTGATAATACTGCTGTTGTTTTTGAAACAGATAGCTCATCAACCGCAACTCAAGTTATTCTGGAAGATATAGTTGTGCCGGATAATGCGCGTTGGTTTCTGATATACAGTTATAATATTAATGGAGATTCCGCAGGTTTACTTGCAGTTCCTATCTCTGATGCAGGTGATTTTTCTGGAACTTTTGGTGTCTTTACAGTTAGCGGAAATGGGTATGTATCTTATTCATCGAATGTACTTCTTATTAATGTAAATGGAGATTATATCATAAGTGGAACCAGTACGAATGATAGAATTAGAATTGCTCCCGGATTAACAGATGTTAATATTACTTTTTCCAATTTAAATATTAATGTAAGTACAATTACTAATGCATGCGCTTTTGATATAACGGACGCTGAGGTTAATCTCACATTAACCGGAACTAATATGCTAAGAAGCGGTGCAAACAGAGCTGGAATTCAAGTTCCAGAAAATGCAGTGTTAAAAATAGCTGCAGAAAGTACCGGTTCATTAAATGTTACTGGCGGTCTATCCGGTGCGGGAATTGGCGGCGGTAATGGACAAATTAATGGCATCATTACCATAGAAGGCGGCTCAATTACTGCTACTGGCGGCAATGGAGCTAACGGTGTTACTGTTTATGATCCCTACACTTATGGAAGCGGAGGAGAGGGTGGCGGTGCTGGCATCGGCGGAGGTGGCGGCAATCATGGCGGGATTATAAATTTACTTGGTGGTATAATCACTGCAACAGGCGGTAGCGGAGGAGTTGGATCTACTGCTGCTGGCGGCGGCGGCAGCGGCGGTGGTGGTTCTGGTATTGGCGGTGGCGGCGGCATCGGCGGCGCTAGCGGTTCTACTTACTTTGTAGGGGGCTATATTTACCGTATCAGCGGTGGAATTGGCGGAAATGGCGGCGGTGGCGGTACATTTATTGGAGGAGCCAGTATTAATGCATTTAGCGGCAACAGTGGTAATGTTGCCAATGATGGCGGTATAGGCGGCAATGGCACCGCTTTTGGCGGTGGTGGCGGTGGCGGCGGCGGCGGCAGCCCTTTTGGCGGCAGCGGCGGCAGCGGAGGTAGCGGAGGCAGCGGCAGCGGAACTGGTACTGGTGCTGGAGGTACAGTTTATAATAACAATGTAGGCGGCAACGGCGGTAATGGCTCAGAACTTCAGGGAGTCGTGGAGTTTGTTTCTTTTGACGAATTAATAGCTAATGGAAATTTAACGTCCACCACCACAAAATTAATACTTGCTTTTGATCATGATAATTTTGGTTTATCAAAAGCAGATATTTCATTAACAGCGGGTAATACCGGAGCTGTAATAACAGAGCTTAACTACAATGGAAATGGCATATATGAACTTGGTTTAGATAATATTACCGCAAGCGGTAATATTAATTTAAGTATTGCAAAATCTGGTTTTAGCTTTAATCCTTTAGGCAGAAATGTAAATATATTTTATGCGGAACCTGTGGAATTCATTGGTTTGTCAGCAAATGGTTCGTTAAGAGAAACTACAACAAGACTTACATTAACATTTAACAAAGATATTGCCGGTTTAGCGGCTGGAGACATTACATTAACAGCTAATGGCACTGGCGCAACCAGAGGCGCGTTAACCAGAACAGGGCTTGGAACCTATGAGCTGGCTGTTAGCGGAATCAATACCGCTGGAGAGGTTTCTGTTGCTGTTTCAAGAAATGGATTTGATATAAGCGGCGGATCTATAAATGAATTAGTTCATTTTGCTCTTGTGACAACCTTTAATATTCCTACACAAAATGGTTCAATAACATCAACTACTACTATTATTAATTTGAGTTTTAACAGAGATGACATACCTTTAACAGCGGATGATATTACATTAACATCAGACACTATTAGTATTGTTAAAGGTGATGTAACCCAAACAGGACTCAGGACATTCACGCTTGGAGTAAGCGGTATTAACGAAACTGGCTTGATTACTATAACAGTTGTAAAAGACGGCTATACTTTTAGTCCATCCAGAGATTTAACAGTATATAAAGCATCACTCGGAGCAGCCGGCATAAGTGTAGGTATTTGGGAAAGAGAAGACGGACAGCTACTTGTTTCCGATAATAACTTTACTATTTCCAGGAGCGGCGCTAACGATGTAGAAAAAAGCTTTACTGCTACAGTAAACACAGATTTTTCAAAAATCGAATGGATAATGCTGGGAGCTCCTGTAAGAGGCAGTAATGGCGCATCATCTATTGTTATAAATGCTGCGGATTACAACACAGGAAACCATACGCTGGATGTAACGGTATACAAAGGCGCTATACCTTATTCAGCCGCAATCAGATTTACTGTAACCAATTAGGAGAAAGAAAATGAAAAAAATATATTTAACTTTAATTAGTTTAGCTATATTACTGGCAGTAAGCGGCTGTATGAACCCCTTGTTTGACAATCCCGGAAACGGCAGTGATGAACAGGATTTACAATATCTTATTCCTGCCGGTTACGGCGCGGTTCAGGTGTCTTTTGTTCAGGGTGCGGTCCGGACAGCTATACCTGAATTTGTAATGAGCGCTTTTCAACGATATCAGTATTATTTTGCCAAAGAAGATGCCAATGGTGAATTTGGTGATCCTGAATTAAAAACCCCAACAGGCGGTTTGTATATCCTGGAGGAAGGTACCTATAAGCTGACAGTAAAGGCATTTTTAAGCGCAAGCGCAGACAGTCTTGCTGCAGAGGGAACAAGCGTAAAATTTGATATTAAAATAGGAGAAATTAATACCGGTGTAATTGTTACTTTGCGCCCGTTTGTTACAGGGGAAGGTACAGGTACTTTGGAATTTGGCATTAGTTATCCGTCTGGAACTACAGTAAGAGCTTATACTTTAAGCCAAATTGCGGGTGATGATAGTTATGATCTGACCGGTACTACCACAGGCACTAATCCAATTACCCGCAGCGGTACACAAGAAAATATTCCTGTAGGTTATTATATATTATATGTTTTATTATCAAACTCAAATAACGCATTTACCAGCCGAACCGAAGTAGTCCACATTTATCAAAATTATACAACCAGAACTGTTTTGGCAGAATACACATTTGTTAGCGCTGATTTTAATTCATATCTTGTAATAAACACAAATAATTCAGGATCTGGTAGCCTACGTCAGGCGTTAATTAGTGCCCCAGCAGGAAGTATAGTAAATGTAATGCTGGAACAAGGTAGTGTAATTGAATTAGAAAGCGTTTTATCATTAACCAAGAGTGTAACGATAGAAGGTAATAGCGTCATTTTAACCAGAAGTCCTTCATGGGTAACTGTAGATGGATCTTCACAACTTTTGAATATAAATACTGCTGGAGTAACAGCAACCATTAGGCGAATTCATTTTAAAGATGGGAAGGCTTCGCATTATGGTGCGGCAATAATGAATTTTGGAAATATGATTATAGAATCATGTATTTTTAGCGGAAATCAAACAACTACTGCTCATGATACTCAGGGAGGTGGAGCAATTTTTAATGGTAGTATTATGGAAATAAAAGCCTCTACATTCTATAACAATAGCTCCGGGAAACGCGGAGGTGCAATATTTACATCCGGAGCTGCTGGTTCGTTAACTCTTACTGGTAATATATTTTACGAAAATACTGCAAGTGAAGGATCTGTAGTATATAGAAACAATGGAAGTGTTTTATCTAGCGGTTATAATGTTGTTGATGTAGCGATTGGCACGGACATTACAGAAAGCGGTTGGGTAAATTCAACAGGAACCGATATTTCTGTTTACAGACCTTCTATATTACCAGGAAATTTTAAATTACTTTCTGAAAGCGATGCAAATATAATTGACACCCTGATTGAAAATTATCCAATTGAAGACTTTTACGGAAACCCGATAAATACAGTAAACGGCGCGGCTGCCGGAGCAGTACAATCTGTTTTAAGTCATGAAGGATATTTCTTTGATTTATCAATTATTAATCCTTCCTGGGGCAGCGTAGAAATATTACCGCAGCAGCCAAATGAAGACGGATTTGTCTCAGGTTCTGTTACATTAACTGCAATACCTGCACAAGGGTTTACTTTTAGAAACTGGCAGATTAATGTAATTGATATTGAAACGGATTTATCCATTACATTGCCAAACGGACATGCAAAAGTTACAGCGATATTCCAGCCTGCTGTAGACATCCTGGCAGACGCAGTAAATAGTTTAACCACACCGGGTACTTTGCGCTTTGCTCTAGCCAATGCAAATGATGGAGATACAATCAAATTTATTGGTGTAACAGCCGGTGAAACAATTATTGAGTTATCTGGTGCATTACCTCAAATTACCAGAAATATCATTATTGAAGGAAGCGGGATAACCTTAACAAGAAGTTCATCATGGATAAATGCAGATGATAATTCTCAATTTTTACAAGTAAGCTCAAGCGGTACAGCCGTTATCCGTCGTGTCCATTTCAAAGGAGGCAGGGCTACAAATAATGGTTCGGCGGTTCATAATAACGGAGTACTAACTCTTGAATCTTGTATTTTTAGCGATAATCAATTTTTAAATACAAGCGGTAATTCCTCGGTAAATGGAGGCGCTATATTTAATAATGGAACTTTGACCGTAAACGGTTGTACTTTTTACAACAATAGTACAACAAGTAGAGGCGGAGCAATATATAATTATCAAGGTTGGGTAACTCTTGAGGGGAATATATTTTATGGTAATACTGCTATTATTGGCGACCCTATAATTTTTGGGAGTACTAATAATATTGGTTTTAATATTGTTGATATACCTGGTTGGGGCGGAACTAACGTAACAATTATCAATAAACCATTTATTTCATTTAAGAGCTTTAGCCCGCTTTCCGGAAGCGAGGTGGTGGGCATTATTACAAGTCTGCCAGATGGATACCCAACAGTAGATTTCTACGGTACTCCTATTACAAATGGTGCGGCTGCTGGTGCCATACAAGATATTGCAACTGGAAATGGTTATGTTCTAAGCCTGAAGGTCAATAAGAATGATAGAGGAAGCATCGAAGCAACACCTGCACCAGACGATGAAGGTTTTGTTTCTGGCTTGGTTACACTTACCGCAGTACCAGAGGGATGTGAGTTTTTATACTGGGTGGTAAATGAAAGTATTGAAACCGAAAACCCGTTGGAGATAACCATGACTGAGCATACAGTGGTACAGGCAGTGTTTAATACTATTTTTATTGTAAATAATTTCACTGATACAATAAATAGTACGAATGTGCCAGGTACTCTACGTTATGCGCTGACCCATGTTGATAATGGAGACATTATCCGTTTTGACAATGTAGAACCTGGAAGTAGTGTAATAGCACTTGCAAGCGCTCTTCCTCCAATAAACAGAAACATTAGTATAGAAGGAATGGGTATTACAATTACACCCTCTTCATCATGGACAAGTAACACTGATTCATTACTTCTTATTAACACTGGTTCTACGGTAACAATCAATCGCATTCATTTTAATAATGGTCGGGCTAGTAGTGGTGGAGCCATAAGAAATAGCGGAAATCTGATTTTGGAATCCTGCATATTCTCAGATAATCAAAATACTGGTACTCAGGGGGCGGGTGGAGCTATATACAATAGTGGAACGTTACATATTAACGGTTGTACTTTTTATGAAAATAAAACTATTAATCAAGGTCGTGGCGGTGTAATATATAATACTTTAACTGATAGTATCCTAAACCTGAAAGGAAACTTATTTTATGGAAATACGGCCAATGGCGCATCAAATGGTCATGTTGTATTTATAAATAACGGGATTGTTGAATCTATTGGGTATAATATAGTTGATGTAATCGATGTACTTGATGGTACTTCTCAAAGAGGATGGAATTCCGGAACAGGAGACACAACCTTTGCAGACTTAAGCATTACCGGCATTCCATTCAACACCACAACCTTTGCACCAGTATCCGGTTTGGGTAATGTTATCCCATCTGCGCCAGCAGGTTTCCCAGTAAAAGATTTCTATGGTAACACAAGAACATTTCCAAACGCTCCAGGAGCAGTTGCAATAATGCCATAAAATATTTAGAGAAAGCGATTTTAAAGCTTCATCTAATATTTTTTTTTAACAGAATACAAGGCTGTCTGGTTTCCGGGCAGCCTTTTTCATTTTCCCTAAACACAAAAGTAACGTAACGTAACCGTCAAAAGTAACTGTCAATACTACCGGTAAAACCACGCTTTATCAAAGCTCGTTTCGTAACCGTCAATTTAAGTAGTGATAAAGCCTTCATTCTGTCGGAAAAAAGAGCGGAGTATTTTAAGATTTAAAAATATTCCAAGGCATCAGTTTTTCCCAATCTTCGGTTGAAACCGCGCGCGGCGCTTTTGCGAAAAGTTCACGTAGGTATTTCAACGGTTCAACTCCGTTTAGCTTGGCAGTTTCAATAAGCGTATACATGCCGCAAGAACTGTCTGCGCCATTGGGGCTCTTGTTGAACAACCAATTTTTTCTGCCAAGCACAAAAGGACGTATTGCGTTTTCACTGGCATTATTGTCAGGCGTAAGATACGGGCTTTCAAGATACGTAATTAATTTATGCCACTGTTTAAGAGTATAACCAACAGCCTTGCCTAACAAACAGCTGGGTAAAACTTCATTGGCGCGTTTGTTTAACCATTTATGAAAATCCGTAAGAACAGGTTGTGAAAGTTTTTTTCTTTCAGCAAGAAAAATATCTTCCGTGAGTTTTGCTTCGCGCAGATTACTCTCTATATCGTATAATTTGCGAATATGTTTTAAACCCTCTTCAGCGGACTGAGGCACCTTTGTGGCTTTTGATACTTCGAAGAATTTTCTGCGCGCGTGAGCAAAACAGCCCACCTGTATTATTTCAGGAAGTCCCGCAACAGCTGCGTCGTAAATCTCACTGCCGTCCGTTTGAAGATATCCTTTAAATCCTTCAAGAAATTCTTTCGCGTGACGCGCTTCTTTGGTTGGACGATATCTGTATAAAGCAATTGGGTTATCTGGCGGTCCGCCTCTGGCAAGCCACATAGTACTCTTTTTTATATCAGACTTGCCCCCTTCGCCGGACTTTATGTCCGACATTACTTGAACATGGGTTTCGTCCATCCGCATAACCGCGCCTGTTTTTATTTTCTCTTCCAGCAGCTTAAACATTGGTAAAAGCCTGTCATACGCCTGCTGCTGCCAGTTGCACATGTCCTGGCGGCTTATTTCTATACCAATTCGTTTAAATTGCAATTCCTGTCGATAGAACGGCAGATGATCTTGATATTTATGTATCATTATGTAGCTTAACAGGCTCGCGCTCGCTATTGAACGGGGGAGAATTGTTGGCGGCGGCGGTGCTATTCTTACAGCCGGTTCATCCTCGTTTTCAGTTCCTTCGCAATGGCGGCAAGCGTATTTAGGTCTTATTGTTTTTGTTACAAATATTGATTGCGGGATTATTTCCAGTTTTTCTGACGTTTCTTCGCCGATTTTGGTCATTTCGGCACCGCAAGCACATGTTTTTTCTTCTTCCGGTATATCTATGATTTCTTCCACTCTGCGAAGATTAGGATCTATGGGTTTGCGTCCGGGTTTTTTGCGCACGTATGTTTTGATCTCTTGTTTTTCAGTTTCAATTTTCTCGGCGACTGGCTGTTCAGGCTCTTCGTTAAACAGCGGCTGCTGTTTATCGCTTTTAAATTCTTCCGCGCTTCGGACGTATTTTTTATACATCATCGCGTCGTATTGTTCTTTCAATGTTAAATATTTGTCTTTATAGTTTCTTAACTCCTGATTATCTGTTTCTAATTCGCGAATGTAATTTTTTACTGTAGGATTTAA
>Ga0123356_10007604_pt1 | contig 10802 bp, 8 predicted proteins | sample TergutEmb28metaG_2_FD_92546 | JGI IMG/M metagenome (GOLD analysis project Ga0123356, IMG submission 92546) | Embiratermes neotenicus P3 segment gut microbial communities from Petit-Saut dam, French Guiana - Emb289 P3 | ecosystem: Host-associated > Arthropoda: Insects > Digestive system > Gut ... | reverse complement strand
GTTTATCACCGGCTTGATGTATCATGATATTGCGCCTGCTCTTCCTGTGATTTGTTCCCATAGTTCTTGAAGCCATCCGCTCAAGAATCCCCAAATCAGTACTATTGCCAATACCGCGACCAGTATGAGCAATATTGCTACGACTACGCCCGACAGCCCGCGCTCGTCTGTTTTCAACGTGTGAACTGTCTCTGAAACCAATTGACATACTTTGCGGGGTAGTTCTAATATTCTTTGCCACATTTTGTGTCCCTCCTCTCCTAAAAATTTCACAACCCCCGGCGCTTTGCACCACCCCCTTCCACGAAAGAGAGCTATATCCCCGAGAAGTTCATTGCTACCGGGACCATTAACATTACGAGGATCGCCAGAAACAAAAGCATTGTTGGTATCATAAGTTTGGAGTTTGCTTTTTCGGCGTCACGCTTGGCTGTATGACGTCGTTCCTGCCATGCTTCTCTTGCCATGTCTTTTAGAAGCTTCCCGATTTCTGCGTTGCCTTTTGACAGATTTTGTAATATTGCTGATGCCAGTTTCGCACTTTCTTTGGTATTGCATCGATTGATAAAGTTGCTGTACGCTGATTCCGGACTGACGAGATTATCAAGCTCCATCGAGGTTTTTCGCATCTCCTGATACAGCTCCGATTCATGACTGTAAGCCGTTTCTTTCCATGCTCTGTCCATGATCATCCCTGATGTTACAAGTAGGGCAAGCTTTGACACCACACTTGGGAATTGCTTGCTGATTGCATTGCGGCGTTTTCTTACTAAATCATTTAGTTCGTCATACATTGCATATACTAGTACCAAAACCAAAATGCTTCCGATCCCAATGATCGCCATTCCTACTGTTGTTAAATCGACCCCAAGAAATATGACTCCGAGCATTAGCGTACACGCAACTCCGATCACCGGATATGACAGCATTTGTGCTAATAGCTGCTTTGTTTTAATGGTGGCATGCTTTTTGCTATAAAGCTCAAAGCACATTGACATTATCATCTTATGAATGCTGCCTTTCCCGATCGCGTCTATTTCGCGCAGCAATACATATCCCGGCATTACAAAAACGTTAATACTCTTTAAATCGCCTTTCTGTAAGCTCTCTATTTCACTTTTGAGTTTTTGAATTTTTCCGGTTGAGTCTTCTCTTTTTGTAAGCTTTAATATCAAGACCGCAACACCGCTAAACTCTGATAACTGCAAGGAGTTTTGCTTATCTTTTATTTGAAGCTTTTTAATAGCTGCATAGTTGTCAATGACTTTGACATGAGCTGCAAGCACCCAGTCTTCGCCGGTGACCCTTCCTAACAGGATGAGCCATATTATGAGCAATAGGGTAGCTATGATCGAAATTGCTATCAGCATTCTAATTCTTCCTTAAAATATGGATTTTATAAAAGGGTTTATAGCTTAACATTGCTGAATTTTCTTGCCATTATGAAGCTGAGGATAAATACTATGAAGCCTCCGGTCGATACTATTCTTCCCGCACCTGTTGTATATATTGCGTCCATGAAACCCGCTCCTGCATAACCTATGATACCCAGGATCACTAGGGGCATTAGGAGCATGATATTGACCTCGGATTTTGCCGCTGTCATTAACGTGTCGATTTCCATTTCGATTTCCATTTTATCTGCAATTATTTGCTGTGTTTCACGGATTATTTCATCCGCTCTGCCGGACTTCCCCTCAATCGTCGCGTATATTGAGGAAAAGCTCTTTATGTCTTCCAGACCGCTGCGCTCCGCTAAGTCTAAAAATGCTTCAGACAGTGATACAGCATTGTTAAACCTGCCGATGATGATATCCAGTTCTGTGATAATGTCACTATTTTGCGGATATATGAGTAGTAAGTCTTCTCTTGCGCTTTGTAGGGAACGGAGCATCGGGTTTCCGGCTCGCATTGCAACGGACATTGCTTCCAGCAGGTCAAAAAACTGTACGCGCAGTTTTATCTTACGTTTTTTGATAGAGCTTTGTATGGATACGAAAATATTGATAATACCAAGTAAGGCACCGCCGATGATCGATAGTGTTATTAGTCTGTAGAAAATAAACAGAACAAGGAAGCCTACTGTGAGACCGATAGAAAATGAAACAATATGATCAAAGGCAGTAGATGAACTATGTTTATAATTTGGAGTTCTTGATTTTTCCATTTTTATGCTCCTAGTTACAGTCAATAATAAAAGTGGATTAGAGTCAGTATATGTCCTTCTTTTTCACTTAAAAACGCATCCTTGCGTTTAATGCGTGCGCTCCACCGTCCATGGTTATGCTCGTCAGAAGCACATATACTGCCTCCAATCCACACTAATCAACTCAGTTTTTTATATCACTCTGTCAATGCCTGCAGTAGCTAGCTTGAACGTGTTTTTCATGGGGTTTGTGGTGCGGGTTAGGTTGCCTTTTACTTTGGTTTTTGTGCTTTCTTTTGTTTCTTTGAACTCGTATAGAGAGTTTATGATTATTTCTCTTTTGCCTGTGTCATAGCCGAGGACTTCGACGATCTCCATGGTTCGCCGGCTTTTGTCGCGAAGGCGGGAGAGGTGGATGATGATGTCTATGGCGGATGCTATTTGCTGCCGGATCGCTTCCAGGGGCAGCCCGTCTGCTCCTTGAAGTACCATTGTTTCCAAACGGCTGAGAATATCGCTTGTTGAGTTTGCATGTCCTGTCGAGAGCGACCCGTCGTGTCCTGTGTTCATTGCCTGCAGCATGTCCAGCGCTTCTGCTCCGCGAACCTCTCCTACAACAATACGCTCAGGTCTCATGCGCAATGCTGATTTGATCAGGTCGCGTATCGTTATTGCTCCTTTACCGTCTGCACCTGCGTTACGTGTTTCGAGCTGCACGAGGTTATCAATGTTTTTTATTTGCAACTCTGCCGAGTCTTCGATCGTTATTATTCGTTCATCACCGGGTATGTAGTTTGATAGAGCGTTCAAAAAGGTCGTTTTACCACTGCCTGTACCACCGCAGACAAATATGTTGTACTTTGCTTTTACAAGTAATTGCAATATTTCAGCAACCTCTGCAGTTATTGAGCCAAACTCAATTAGCTTCTCGACTGTCATTGCTTCTTTTGGGAAGCGGCGCATTGTAACGATCGGTCCGTTCAAGGCTACCGGCTGCATCACGACATTGACACGCGAGCCATCCTCAAGTCGGAAGTCCACGATCGGTTCACTCTCATTTACTGCCCGACCTGCTCTTGATACAAACTTCGTAATTATTATTTCCAGCTCCCGTCGGCTTTCAAACTGATCGTCCAATTTAAAGAGCTTGCCTTCTTTTTCAATAAAAATGTCCTTAAACCCGTTGATCATGATTTCCGTGATGTCGGGATCGATTATTATTGCGCCCAGGACCCCCAGTCCGCGTATTGCTTCAAACACAGCGTTTGATATCAGTTTTTTCTCCTTGAAATTCACTGAACGCAGCTCTGTATACTGATCCGGAAAATGCAATTTCGCAGACTCGATTTTTTTATCTAATGCATCTGTGATCAGAGTTTGAAGCTGTATATTGGTTAAGTTTGTCAAATCTACATGGCTTTGCATTTCCTGTTTTAATTGCCCGATCACATCATTTTTAAACTGCTCTGTCATATCTTTACCTCAAGCTCCAAAGCTTTTTCCGGATAATGTTTTATATACTTGTTTCTCCTCTTGTGATTGCACATATGGCAGTGAAATCAATGCCTTTACCGGTGGTGTGTTGACTATTGCACCCTTGTTTGCAACAAGGGTGGTTTTTTCTTTAATGCTCTCAAATACATTGTTTTGGGATATAAATTGGTCAAGCTTTGTTTTTGCCGAAGCTTCCTGCGCTGTAACAATAAATATCTTGTCGGAGAGCTCAAAGACCTGTCTTGAGCGATCATCGCAAGAACAAGAGAGGTCGATGACCAACTCATCTGCCAGTCCGGCGCAAGCTGCAACCAGTTCCTTTATATTTTCATTTGACAAAATGCTGATATCATCGTAATTATCGGGAGTACACAGGTATGTTATGCCGCTTTCGAAACAGCATATGCCCTGAACCAACATTTTTACGTCCCCAGTTGGACTTTCAAGCATCTCAAATATACGGCTTATACTTTTCCCTGATTGTCTGAAATATCCCGGAGTACTGGAGAATGATTCAAGATTCAAATAAAACACATCTTTATCCTCAGAAGCTCTTGATGCCGCATAAGCGAGCGCAACCGTTGTTTTTCCAACCCCTCCGGCCGGTGACCAGACTGCTGTGATGTTGGCATTTTTTGCGGCTTGACTATGTCTGTTATTTGAGACTTGCGCATATCGTTCCAAAACGGTGGCTGCAATCGATGAGACACGTTGGTATTTTTTTATCCTTGTGTGCTCCGACTGAGTCGCTGCATTATCTTCATGCTCCGACCACAGCAGTAAGGGTAAGTGGATCATGCTTATGTCTACACTTCCTATTAGTGCTGAATCAATAAGTGCAACGTCGTATTTTCGTCTGATCAACACCTCTTGCATACTCTCTAATGTATTGCAAACACTGACTTCGATCAACTCTGCATGATACTCCGACAAGTTATCTGAAATCAGAAAAGCATAATCGGTATCAACAGTTGCAATAAGCATTTTAACTCTCATGTGGCTCGTCTCCTCGTTTAATATTTCGCATTTGGGATTTTGATTTTACACGAGCAATTTTGATTCGTCAACATAATTTTCTCAATATTTTGATATTATTTATCACCATATTGTGTATAAATTTCTACATATTATGTGTAAATAATGCGTCGATTTTCACACTTTAAATGCATTATTTAGACATTTTCATCACTTTTTTCAACACAAAAAATTTTTTGAAAAAATAAAAAACAGCCCGCTTGACAAAGCGAGCTGTCTCCTTATTAAACACCCTTTTTCAGCTTGTTAACACAGCGTCCACACATACATCATAATAAAGCGTTTTATTTCTCCTCTGCTTTCATAGATCTCAAACGCAAGTCTTTTAGCAAAGGCTATCATCTCGGCACGCTCTTCTTCCGTACTGCGATGCTGGCTGAATCGTGCTTTAAGTGCTATTGCTTCAATATCACCGGGAAGCATTCCTTCAAGTCCTTTAAGGCGTTCGATGTGTCGCCAAACGCAAATGATCGCTTGATTTGTGTCGGGTTGCTCAAATCGTTTTTTCCTCAGCCTGTGCATTAGCTCTCTGCGGACTGGAAAGACCAGTATACATACGATTACAAATAAAACGATTGAACCTGCTACCACCACATATATCGGCAACTGTTGCAGAGCATGTCCGATGGCACCGGGACCTGTTGTCTGATTTATATTGAACTCAAAATCACCGTCGAAAATAAAATCATCACCGATTTCCGGACCAAGGAATTGATCATAGTAGTCATACATCTCGTCGTACATATCCCAATAACTTGCACCGGTCGATGCAGAGTAAATCGTCGCCGGAGTCACTTCAAGATAAATCCATCCAATATCTTCAAAAAACACTTCGACCCATGCGTGTGCATTCCTGTCGGTTATAACAAGAGGTTCATTTAAGCGACCCGGCATGACAGAAACAACATAACCGCTTGTAAAGCGTGCGGGAACATTCAATGAGCGCAGCATTAAAACTGCAGCAGTAGCGAAATGGATACAGTATCCCTCTTGTAATTCTTCAAAAAAGTATAATGCAAAGTCTACACCATCGGGGACATCTTCCGGCGACAGCGTATAGCTGGCAGAAGATTTGACATAGCGTGCAACCGCATTCGCTATCTGAGCACGTCCGGCATTTGGGTCTATACCGGCATTAAAAGCGATCTGCCTAAGGCTCTGTGCAGTATCCGGATCTATTTGTTTGTATATACCTGATCTTTCGATCCGTGCGCTGTACTCTGCCAGCGCAGCAGACAAAGCTTCATTAGGCCAGACAAATACTTCATCCTGCCATCTCTCTATAACTTCAGGCGAGAAAATTGTACTTCCTGACATCTGCCCATAATGCATAACTGTAGGATGAAGCTCTCCTGCAAGTCTGTAAATATCCTCTCCCGCATTAAGAAACCTATGCTCAGACCTAAGCAACACTCTTTCTCCGATATGCGAAATACCATAGTATGGTTGATATATGATACCCGGTGTCATATCTCCCATCCTGGTGATCACCATATTACTGATCACCGGCTGAGACCCCGGGTTGATTATAGCGCTTGCTTCAGCGGTGAATGCTGGCATCGATCTGGATATATCAGCTCCGAACGGCATGACCGCAGCGTTATCAACAGGATCTGTTTCTCCAAAGACAGACGGCCATGTCACAGTGACTTCATCGCTTTGCTGAGTAAACATATAATCGCTTGCACTCCAGGCTTGCCCGTCAAAATGCTGCATGGAATACCCTCTTATATAAAAAGTTCCGGGTTGATCGGTGACTATTTCCAACAGGTTCTGGTGAGCTATTTCTCGTCCTCCCGAACCCGCTATGCTTACGTGTTCTGTATTAAACATCCACACATAGTCATCTCGCATTTCAAGCCAGCTAAAGTTAGATCCGACGGGTATTATACTCCAAAACCGGCCAAATTCCCCCATTTGTGATGCTGCATATCTGAGTCGATTTCCCAGATTTGCAATCTGATGCTCTCTTACGTAATTCTGACTCGGGGCTATCACATATCCAACCAACATAAGAATGACCGCTGCCGCAAAAGATGGAAAGAGGATCACACCTCTATTAATGAAGTCATCCGGACTGTATGCACTGCTTATGAGTACAGTGAGATAAACAGAAACCATGATGATCAGATATATAATATCTGATTGTAGATCCGTGATGACAAAAGTCAGAAATACTATTGGTGCAGTAACTAAAATCGTCAGAAATACACTGCGACGGATACAAACAGCATACGCAAGCAAAATCGTGATGCCTATACCTGCTGCTGCAATAAACATCGTTGGTTCTTCCTTGATATCGATCGCATCCGGGAAAAGAACAGCTATAGAGAGCCACACACTAAAAATATCAGTGATCGTGAATAAAACAAGCATTGCTCCTTCTGCTATCTCTTCAAAGTTCCACCACAGAAGTAATAATGCCGGAATCAACGTCAGAAGAAGCCCCTTGACTCGATAAAACATCGCAACAACCGAGACTGCGATGGCACAAAACAGCCAGGTCCAAAACAAGGTGCTTGAGTCAACTTCGAATGAAAACGCAGAAATGACTGCAAAAAAAGCACAATAAACCGCCGTGAGAATAATAAATGTATTCCCGGTCAGGATCAAAGCCTGCTTAAGCGCAGGGTTTGTAGTCAAGACTGATTTTATCATCAAGCACCCTCCCGCTTCTTTAAGTCGGCTCTCGTGTCTATCGAAGCATCTACACGATACACCCAGGAAAAGCGCGAAGGCAGCGGTTCAAATTTCGGTTTTTTTACTACAGAACTATCTAAAACACTATGCAGATAGTCAACCAGATCCTCTTCCTGACTTATTTCGACGATCATTACTTTATCGCCCATTTTCATATAAAAAGGCATCTGCCATTTGAGCATATACTCACACACCCAACGGAGGCGTCCTAAAATCGCATCACGCTCTGCTGCATTTGTCCACTCCACTATGTGCACAAGCCGGCTGTGGGGAGGTGGTACAAGAGGTTCACGTATGATGAGATTCTCAAGCTTCGCAGAGACTTTCCAATGTATGTTCCTAACCGGATCCCCCGGTTGATAGATGCGCATATCATGTTCTTCGGAAAACCCTCCTCCGGGTTTCGGTCTAAGAAGTATTCCGTGCTGCAATGCTATTGTGTTAGCGGGTTTTTCAGGCTCAGGTAAAACTAGAACAGATGCTCTGGTATTGATATTGACCGGCAATGAAAAAAGACCTAACAGACTTATTGACCAAAACCGCCTTACTTCAAACGTCGTAATGCCGCTATGCGATGTGTCGATGGCTACCTCGCGCTGCTCATCTTTTCCACCGGTACATTTTAATCGGCATTTAATAGAAAAATCGTCACCGGTCACATACATCTTTACGATGATGCATCCGACAGGGAACGATTTTGTATGTGTTGTTGTTAATATTAGTGCCGCATCATCACCCTTATTAAGGTAATAAGGCACAGAAAGCAGTATGCCTTTAGAAAGCATACCGGGTAAACTTATAATTAAATCAAACGGTAACAGGAGCAGCAATAAAACAAGCAGATACCATGATATCCACGGTGGATACAAAATGTAGAAGAAAAACGCTGCTACAAGTGTTAACGCATATATAATCCGGTTTGTAATCATAGTTAGCTTATTTTCAGAGGTTTGACAGAGCTTATGATTTCTTTTAAGACTTTTACCGCTGTGATATTCTCGTTTTCTGCTCCGGGTCTTAGTACCAGCCTATGAGCAAGTGTATCTATAAATAATGGTGATAAGTCAGACGGAATAACATAATCCCTGCCCTGCACGTAAGCCGCTGCTTTTGATATACTCGTAAGAGCGATAGAAGCACGCGGGCTTGCTCCCAATATGATATCAGGATGATCACGTGTCTTGCTTGTTATTTTTATTATATAGTCCAGGATCGAGTTGTCGACATGGATATCATCAACATCAGAGCGCATTTTTTCCAGTTCATCGCTGGAAATGACAGGTTCTACCAAATCAAGAAGGGCTTTACCTTGTTTGCGTTTGAGAAGTATGACCTCATCATCGTGATCCGGATATCCCAAAGCAAGGCGCACCATAAATCGATCCATCTGAGAGTCAGGGAGCAGTTGTGTTCCTGCTGCCCCAACGGGGTTTTGAGTTGCTATGACCGTAAAAGGTTGTGGTATAATGTGGGAAACACCATCTACCGTCACCTGTCCCTCTTCCATTGCTTCAAGCAAAGCAGACTGTGTACGGCTGGTTGCACGGTTGAGTTCGTCGGCAAGGAATAAGTTGCATAAAACTGCACCGGGGGTATAGTCCATGCCTCCCGTATCTTTGTTAAAAACCGAAAAACCTGTGACGTCAGAAGGTAAAACGTCTGGTGTGAACTGCACACGACTGTACTCTAAATTGAGTGCTTTTGAAAAGGCTATAGCAAGTGTCGTTTTCCCGACACCGGGAATATCCTCAATAAGAATATGTCCTCTTGCAAGGATCGCAAGAAAAACACGTAATACTACTTGCTCCTTACCGATAATCGCGTTCATAACGCTTTTTAGGACACGTCGTCCCAATGCATTTCCTTTGGTGGCATCTATCATTTTGATCTCCTTAAAGTTATTAGCCGAACAAGAATTATACCTTAATATCCAATAAAATGCAAATTTCTGCTAATTATGGTATAATTTTATCGAATCGGAGGGATGCTGTTTTGGCGACTTTTTTTACAGCAGATTTACATTTTGGTCATAGTGCAATCATTGAATTTTGTGACAGACCGTTTGAAAATACAGAAGAAATGAAGCATACTTTGATCAGAAATTGGAACTCGCGTGTGAGTAATGATGATCATGTTTATATTGTCGGTGATTTGTTTTACGGCGGACGCGGCGGCGCGGGGCTTGACGATGCACTGGCAACTGTAAAACAGCTCAATGGGATCTTGCACCTTGTTACAGGAAACCACGATTTGCCATACTTGAAAAACATGGATTATCATTATCTTTTTGCAGATACAGATCAGATTCGATATTTAAAACACGAAGGGGATCATATTTTCCTTTGCCATTATCCGATGGCAGAATGGAGCGGCTATTACCGGGGTAGCTGGCATATTTACGGGCACATCCATAATGACAAAAAAAGCACTGCATATCAGTATCTGAAAACACAGGAAAAGGCACTGAATGCAGGCGTGGATATATGTAACTTCGCTCCGGTGACTTTTGAGGAGCTTGTTGAGTGTAATAAGATTTTTTACTCGGGGAGATAGTCGTCTTCGTCGAAGTCTGAGATAGAAAATACTTGTTCGGGATCTTTTTTATCCTCGGGTGCAACGCCGCTCACATATTGCATTTGCCGCCATTGATCTTTGGTTATGAGTATGTTTCTTGGTTTTGAACCTTCAAACGGACCGACTACACCCAGCTCTTCCATTTGGTCGACTATTCTTGCAGCACGTGAATAGCCAAGCTTCAGTCGGCGCTGAAGCATTGACACAGAAGCCTGCCCTGTTTCAAAAATGACATCAACAGCTTGCGGCAGGAGCTCATCATAGTCGCTGCCACCGGCATCTCCGGATGGTTTTTCACCTGATGACTTCATCTCGGCAGCTTTTTCGATTTCACCCATTACCTCTTCAGAATATTGTGCATCACCGCTTTTTTCTATAAACTCAATAACTTTTTCACGTTCTTTGTCCGATACCCATGTGCCTTGCAGGCGCATGGGTTTTGCCGAACCTGTAGGAGCATACAGCATATCACCATGACCGACAAGCTTGTCGGCGTTACTGCCCGGGTCTAATATTATACGTGACTCAAGAGCACTTGACACCTTAAACGCAATGCGAGAAGGAATATTCGCTTTCATAAGACCTGTAATGACATCTGCGCGCGGGCTTTGTGTTGCAATGATCAAGTGTATCCCCGCAGCGCGTCCCATCTGAGCAACGCGGCAAACAGATTCTTCGACTTCTTTTGCAGCCATCATCATCAGGTCTGCCAACTCGTCGATCACCACGATGATCTGCGGTAGAGGATCCCTCTCACTTTTTGACTTTTCAGCTAATTGGTTGTATCCTTCCAGATCCCTTGCATTCGTTTCAGAGAACAATTTATATCTTTTCATCATTTCAAATGTTGCCC
>Ga0123356_10007603_pt1 | contig 10802 bp, 6 predicted proteins | sample TergutEmb28metaG_2_FD_92546 | JGI IMG/M metagenome (GOLD analysis project Ga0123356, IMG submission 92546) | Embiratermes neotenicus P3 segment gut microbial communities from Petit-Saut dam, French Guiana - Emb289 P3 | ecosystem: Host-associated > Arthropoda: Insects > Digestive system > Gut ... | reverse complement strand
TGCGCGGAAATCTTTGGCAACTCTGCATTCTTAAATATACCGTTATCAATGGAACCAAAAATCTTTAACGGTTCTTTTTCTGATTTTTCTTCTTCGCCGCCTATGTATGGAACAATGTTATCGATCATGTCTAAACTAGGCACGCCCGGACAACATGCCCCGGAAACCGCTTGCATTGTTGTAACGATGAGCTTCTGCACCGGATAACCTGCCTGTGTTAGGGCATGAAGCGGTTTCATATAACTTTGAATTGAACAGTTAGGTTTCACGGTAATAAAACCGCGATCCCAGCCATGCGCTTTTTTCTGCATTGGAATAATGTCAGCATGATCAGGATTAATTTCAGCGATAAACACCGGTACATCAGGTGTCCAGCGGTGAGCCGATGCATTGGAAATAACAGGGATTCCGGCAGCGGCATATTTTTCTTCCAGATTACGGATCTCGTCCTTATTCATCTCCAGGGCGGAAAAAACAAAAGAACATTCGCCTTTTTTAAACGCCGCAACAGCAGTGCTTACATCATTGGCATCTTCTACCATGATATCACCTACATGAGGTGCGTAAGTTCCTGCAAGCTGCCATCTGCCTGCCACTGCATCCTTATACTTTTTACCAGCGCTCCGCGGCGAGGCTGCAGCATAACGCACCTCAAACCATGGATGATTGTTAAGAAGGGAAATATATTGCTGCCCAACCATACCTGTAGCGCCCAAAATGCCAACAGGAATTTTGCCAACTGAAGTTTGTATCATGACCTGCTCCTTATGGATAGCCTAACATTTTATTACTTTTTTTAAAAGCGGTTACAGACTTCAGTTTGTTACCAAAAAGACAAAGAAAAAGGGTTCCTATTATTTAGATGTCAGGTTATACACACCGTCCCAGGATACATCGGGCAAAGATACAGAGAATTGTTTTAACCTGTCAAGGTATATTATTGACAAGGTATCATCCGGCTTGATTTTCAGTACTTCACGGAAACCTTCGACTGCTTGTTTCCATCTGCGTTTTTCAAAACAATCCAATGCCTGATGAAAAACCCTTACCAGCTTCTTTTGCTGTTCACTTGCATCTGCGGACAAATCAATAAGTTCACACAGGCGCACCGGTTCATTGATGCCGACAACACGCACACGATCAAGCTTGCGATAGAGAATCAAACCTTTTGTTTCACGTACCGTTTGTTCTGATGCCAGTATCCAGGTACCGTACTGGCTGTTTACACCTTCAAGACGAGCCGAAAGATTTACAGCATTCCCCATGATTGTATAATTCATCTTGTTAGCCGTACCCATATTGCCTGCTACCATATAACCGGTATTAATGCCAATTCGGGTTAAAAGCGGTATTGGAGAAAGACCTTGTTCCATAATTTCTTTATTCATTTCCCGTTCAATTTTCTTCATAGCAATAGCGGAAACACAGGCGCGAAAAGCGTGATCTTCCAGCGGAATAGGCGCGCCAAAAAAAGCAACAATTGCATCACCTATGTATTTGTCGATAGTTCCCTTTTCGGCAAGCACAACATCACTCATGGCGCTTAAGTATTTATTCAACAGGCTAACCAATTTTGCAGGATCACCAAGCTTTTCGGAAATTGTTGAAAAACCTTTAACATCGGTAAAAACTGCGGTCATGTAGTGCTTGGTTCCGCCCAATTGAAGGCGTGAAGGATCAGCAATTATTTCTTTTACAATATCGCTGCTAACATAAGTGGAGAATGCGTTACGGATAAAGCGTTTTTCCTTTTCGGAATTAACATAGGCAATAATTTCATTGATAATAATAGTAATAATCATTGATAATGTTACTCCAAGCGGACCCAAGAAAATTCCTGAAAAACGAAACAGTAAAATAGTACCTGCCATAATAACAAAAACAGCTCCAATCCCGCATGACGCGCGGATTGCAGGGCGAAGATTGGCGCTGAAATAGAAAAAAATTGGAACAAAAACAATCATTAACAAAATGCTCCACCAAAAATTCAGCGGAATAATAAAAGATTCAGAAAGAATGGTATCCAGAACAACACCGTGAGTACCTACATTAATATACCGCCCATGAAAAGGGTTTCTGCCAAAATCGGTTGTACCTGTATCAGAGCGACCTATAATAACAAATTTATCATTTAAAGCTATAGAATTTCTTTCGGTCAGTATTTTATGATCATCCAGATTTATTTCGATTTTATCAATTAACGTTAAGACTATCCAGGCAATATTTTCAACATCCTCGGCAATAAAGGGAAATTCTTCCATCATCCACTCAGATAATTCGCTAATCTTTGCCTTTACATCAAGCGCAAGAATTTGCTCAAATAGTTCAAGTGCATAATTTCGGTATTCAAGATATTCATAAAAAGACTCATTGCATATGTTTTCAATGGCATATTCCTTTGCTTCATTAGCTTCGTTAAAAATATTCCATAAATGATTTAATCTAAAAGAAATAATCCTTAACGAAGGATCAAACTGACCAAAAAAAATATCAAAATAGTATTCCATGGATAAAAGATCTATGCAAAAAGATTGTAAATCTTTCTCGATTTCATCCAGACTAACAATATCTGCATAAGTAATATGTTTATACTTCTGAAAATAATTTTCTTTTGGCCAGGCAAGCATCATTCTGCCATGCTGATCCAGCGGAATAACAATATCTTTTTTGCCTGCAGGCATTAGAGCCTGTTTTAATGTTAACTTTCGTTTTTCAAGAATAATTTCCGGACTGCCAAGATAATCAAGCAGCGGCGCAAAGGCAAGCTGCGGATACCAGTGATCCATAACATTCTGAACAAGATAAACGCGCCTTCTTACGCCGTCATCGTCAACAAAGGCATTTGTAAAACCTGCACCTTTTGCCTTTTCGGAAAGAATAGTCATAGCCGGAAGAACATCTATAAAATCCCTTTTTAGTGTTTCATTGGCGGCAGCATCAACAGAAATAGTAAAATGTTTTTCTGCAATAAGGTGACGATCTGCCTCTTCATCTCTAAGAAGAGAAGTACGCAAATTCAGAGTAGACCACACATTGCCATTAAGAGCTATTCCCCTGGAAAAATAGTCATCATCGTCACGTGCAATCCGGCGTGCCATCCTTAAAAGATCATCCCGCGAACCATCAATGAACCGCGAAAGACTTTCTACACTATCATCGACATATTCTGGACGTATCATCCCAGTTCTGATCCTGGAAATAATTTCTTGTGTATAATCATTTATATCAGAAAAACTATTGTGAAAAAAACTATCCAGTCTATGTTCCAGCAAATGGATATTTACACCTCTTTGCCCCTTATCAATAAATTCAATATCAAATATGATAGAGCGCGCTCCAAATTCTTTTAGGCGCAACAAGCCATCCGCATAAACGGAACGCGGCCAGGGAAAGATACCTAAGAATGAAATAGCCGAATCATCAACATCTAGAAAAACAACATCTTCCAAATGCGGGCGTTCAGCTCTAAACCGTAAAAAGAAATCATAGAGACGATACTCCAGATTATTAAATACAGGCGTTAGATACAATATTGAGAATATTACAGCCGAAGCCAGACCTATCAGGACACCTTTCCACTTTTTCATGATCAATTAAGGGTAAACCCATTCAAAAATAAAGTTTATATCCCCATCAGTATCAATAGGTTGAGTGGTTTCCAGAGACAAAACGCTTTCGGTTACCGGCGGCGCTAAAGATACGGCTGTAACTTCCGAAGGAATAACAGCTGTCCCGTCAAACCGGACATAACTTGCTCCTCCTCCAGTAACAATAACTGCAGGGCCATTATTGCCGCCAAATATTACCCTGCCTTCTTCTACGCTTAAATTAACTGTATCAAACTCAAAAGTTGTCCCGCGAACAGAAGCGGTTGCATTGGGACTTTGCACCATAAAGTTTGTTCTGGATCCTGCAGGCGGATCCACATTAACTCTAATCCTTCCGGTATCTAAATTGAGGTTGACGTTTTCTGTGTTACCCGTACTTCGTAATTCGGCAAGAGACAGGCGTGTAATCGGACGCACTGTAATAAGCGAACTGCCGACAGAAATAATCGCTGTACTTCTAAAACCAGTAGAAACAATGGTATTAGATGCAACTATATCTCCGACAGAAGCGCGGACAAAAGCAGAAGCCCCGGCAGGTTTTAATTCAACTTCGCCGGATAATTCCAGTATTATGCCGTCCAAACAAAATGCATTTAACACAAGGCTAGCCGTCAAAAACAATACAAAAATAATCCTTTTCATTTTCATCCCCTTAATACAAAGCCAAAACGGCTGATAACTCAGCTTTCCAGCTAGCCGGCTCTTCTTTCCCTGCATCTCCATAAGAGGGAAAGAATATTCCGCCGCCAAAATTTATTTGAAAATCGGAAAATGGACTCCATTTCATTCCAGTATAAATTTCCGGTCCTAAAAAGAATCCGTCACTATCGGCTGCCAATGGGTAGCCATGGAAAGTTCCTTTGTCGTTACGCACAAAATATAGCACTCCCGCAGAAACACTAAAAGTTTGATGGAGCCTTGCAGAATAATCCAAAGAAAGAACTGAAAGCCCCGACATTTTATGTTTAATGGAAAATCCGTAAAACTTTGTAGTGATTGGAACAAATGGATGAATAAAATCGTTTATACCGCCGCCTGCAATTCTTGCCGTAAATGAAAGCTGTTTGTTGAATTCTCCAGGAAACAGCCAGTATAAACCAAACATACCCGCAAATGCCATATTAAATTCGTCTCCCTGTGACAGTTCGACAGCGCTCCCAACTTCCAGCCGTAAATTTGATATTGGAATTGCAGCTTTCATAATCAGATATTGACTGTGGTAATCACCGGATAAATCAAACTGTGCTACAACAGCAGGACTAAAATGCATAAAATTACCAAAGGAAGGATGTTCCCATCCTAAAGCCGTAATTACACGTTTGGGTGCAAAGTAAGTATCAAAAAAATCTTCATAATCAATAGGCTGAACAAATGTAGCTTGTTCATCACTGGTCATCATAATTCTGGCATTCTTTTTATATAGCAATCCTGTGTACCATGCGCCAATGTTGAAACTGCCAAATGGACCGTTATGGAAATACTGAACGCCGTCAAAAAGTCCCGTTGCTATAAAGGACAATGGGTCGGAATAATTCATTCGCCCTACCCTGATCCCCGATGCGCCAAAGCGCATTGTCAATTCTGTATGGAGTATTTCCGGCACAAAGAAAAAATCGACATGTAAAACACCGAGAGAAAGTCCTGTTGTCGCAACTAATTCACCATTATCGCCAACCAACATAAAAAGACGAGACATAATGTTTGCAGAAAAATCAAATACCGTCTCGCCTTCTTCCTGACCGCCTAGTCCGGTATTTACATTTGCAACAATACCAAAGTCAAAAGCAAACAGAGCTGCCGGCAGCAGGAAAAGAATTATTATAACATGAATGAATTTCATTTTAGTTCTCCCTCGCTTCCTGAATGACTAACATACGATTGACATAGAACAATAACTGTTCTCCCGACACAGTCATCAAGGGAACAGTGCGTCCAATAATAACATTAAGAAACCTAAGCTCCCGGTAAGCATAATGGGCATTTTCAAATATCGAATACATGATTCCGCCTTTCATATTGAAGGAGTACATTAAAAGAAGAGATATATTATTTAACCGCGCAGGATATTCAGGAGAGATATCACGCGGCAGCCAGCCAAGCTGAAGAGCATAATTGAAAGCTTCTATTTGGTCATTTGTCGCAAATACACCGGCAGCTTCAAGCGTAAAACGCGCAGCCTGCGCATAAGTAATTACACTGGAGTTCAGGAGATTTTCAATTTCATCTGCAGTCGATTGCGCAGTCAGTAATACCGGGAGTAATAGCAATAAAAACAATAAATATTTTTTCATGGTTATTTACTCCCGTACCTGCGGGTTCTGCGTGCCGGGCGGCATATTTTTTAATGTTGGAAGTTTGCCATTTGCCAAATCCCATAAATTATTATCAAACCTAACTGTAACGCTCCAAAAAGTTGCATTGTTCCAACTCGCTGTTGAATCTGCACCCGTTCCATCCGTTACATTCGCACCGTGTTTTGTGTCTGGACCAAATGTTCCTGATGGATTGAATGGAGTATTATTTGTAAACATATTATCTGGACGCCCATAGTTGTTGCTTAGAATTCCAATTGCTGCGGTTGGTGGATCAGACTGATTATTCCCCACTACACGTCCAAGCGTACCTGTCGTATTGACATTGGTTTTAATACTACTATTCAACGCCACACTATTTTGTATAGTACCAGTAGCGCTGTTTTGCCCCACTAAGCCGCCGACATTACTACTACCTTCAACATTACCCGTAGCATAGCAGTTTTGAACGGTGCCTAAGTTTTCTCCAACCAACCCGCCGGCACTGGGATAATCAGAACCAGAACCAGAACCAACGTTACCAGTGGCATAGGAATTTTGAACAATGCCGTAATTCCCACCCACCAAGCCGCCAGCAAAGTTACCATTAACGTTATTCATGGCATAGCTGTTTTCTACAATACCATTGTTTTGCCCCACTAGACCACCAACTATATTACCATTAACTTCAACATTGGCATAAGAATTTCGCACAATGCCAATATAACCGTCAATGTCACCGTCACGGTTATACCCCACTAAGCCACCGACATAGTTATTACCAGTAACATTACCCATGGTAGCATAGGAATTTTCCACAGTGCCGCCGTTAACCCCCGCCAAGCTGCCGACCGCTGTATTACCAGTTATTTCGACATCTATCAGCCTAACATTTCTCACTATTCCGTTCTCACCAATTACGCCAAAAAGACCTATATAACTATAATCCGGGGAGTTGATTTTAAGGTTGCTAATAGTATACCCGTTGCCGTCAAAGATTCCTATAAAGGGATCGTCATCATCAAAACCAATGGGTACCCAGTCGAAACCGCTCAGGTTAATTGGTTCTGTCAGAATATAGTTTCCATCCATAGGAAACATTTCGTTACCAATTATTGTTTTAAGGTTTTCTTCGTTTATTGGATAGTAACTAAGCTGCATACTTATTTTAACATCGTTAGTGTTTTTTCCCGCTTCCACGGTTATACCCTCACGGCTGCCAATTGCAAAACGATCACCATTAGCCAAAAACATATCTACTGTTATTTGCCAAATACCGGGTTCTACAGATACTTTAAAATTTCCATTACTATCTTGAAATACCTGCGGAGAAATAGATGGTTCGTTTCCTCTTTTTAGTGTTACGTTAATTTTTAACGTGTTGATGAAGTCTCGCGGCACATTAATAGATTCGGAGCGGCTTACAATTGAAGGAGCCAAGAATGATGCTCCACGGTTAATTTCATCGCCAAAACTTATTGTGATGCTCCCCATATTTCCATTTCCACCCATGCCTTCGTTTCCCTGCCAGGGATTAAAACAGGCGGAAAGTGTAAGTGTCATGATTACAATAAACGTAATACAAAAAGCAGTATATATGTTCTTTTTTATGGGCATGGAAAACCTCCATAAATATATCTTTCTATATATAAGTATAGGAAATTGTTAAGCATAAGTCCATAAAAATTAGGCATGGAAGTTACGTGGCACGCTTATAAATCGCGGATTAATGCAAAAAAGAGAGTTTTTCTTTTATGTTGCCGGAAAACTTCCCCGTAATTTACACCCCAGGCACCTTCGGGGTCTGTGTACCAGTAGGCATATTCCTTAATGTTGGCAATATGGAAGTAGTCGAATTTGGAGGATTCCAGGGATCGTTTGCACCAAACCGCCAAGGAAAAGCAGGGTCTGTGGTATTCCAACTACCTGCAGCTCCCCACCAAGATGGGTTGTACCAGTTCCCTTCCACTAAGTCTAAACCGTCTTTAGCATTTAGATTACTAGTAGTAGGTAAAGAGTGAGGACTCCGCCCGTGGTTGTTAGAAAATCCTGTTCCACCATTCCCAACACGTCCAAGATTAGTGAAGGCAGAAATACTATTGTTCAATGCTACACAATTTCGAACAGTCCCAAGGGAATTAATCCCCACCAGACCGCCTCCACTGGAACCAGGAGTTGAACCAATAACATTACCCGTGGCATAACTGTTTTGTACCAGACCATTGTTGTTTTCCCCCACCAAACCACCACCAAAATACAGAATCGAACCAGTAACATTACCTGTGGCATAGCTATTCTGTACAGCACCTTTGTTAATTCCTACCAAACCACCAGCATTCGCTGAACTTGTAACGTTACCTGTGGCATAGGTATTTAATACGCCACCACTGGATTCATTTAGTCCGACCAAACCACCACCTGTACTACTATTAATGTTTATAGCAGCATAACTGTTTCTCACAGTGCTACGGTTTTCTCCCACCAAGCCGCCGGCAACATTTCCATCAACCCTGGAACCTGTTACAAAGCAATTTTGTATAACGCCGCGGTTAGTCCCTGCTAAACCACCGGCACGATTGCCTCCGGCAAGATTAGCAGCAATATCGACCTCTTTCAGCCCTAAATTTCTCACACTTGCACTTGCACCAATTACACCGAAAAGACCAGAGTCATTATGCCCGGTACTCATATAAAGTTTGCTGATTTCATAACCATTACCGTCAAAAGTTCCTTCAAAGCGAGTACCATCACTGCCAATGGGTACCCAATTCGGTGAGCCTAGGTCAAAAGATGCTCCCAGAATATAGCTTCCGCTTAAGTTGGAACTAACTGTTTCAAGGTCTGCTCTGTTATTTATTCTTTTGTATCTATGCTGCAAAGTTAAATTAGCGGTGGTATTTTCATCTACTTTTACGGTAGCTTTAACCTCTTCGCTTGTAAATGCATAAATATCAGTATTATCCTCTTTAAAAAACACTTTAATATCTATCCACCAATCACCGGGCTTAATAGACATTTCAAAAGGAATTAATTTATCAGATTCATAAGACTCTTTTGCAATAGAGACGGATTCTGCATTATATATATTTAGTTCTGCCTTAAATTTAAGCCTGTTCTGGATTACGCTGGGCAGGAGTTCAACATCACCAAGACTGATTGTTACTTTCCCTGTGGTTCCTGTGCTTGTCTCAGCACCTTCGCCGTCTCCGTCTAACCAGGGGCTAAAACAGGCAGAAAATGTAAGTATCATGACTGCAATAAAAGTTAAACAAAAAGCGGTATATAAGTTCCTTTTTAAAGACATGGTTATTCCTCCAGAATAAATCTTCCTACTATATTATATAACATAAAAAGGAAAAAAGAAACAAAACGCCTTCTTTTTTCACTATTTCCTCACATTGACAATCAGTCTAAAACGTTTTATGATAAATTTATGGGCAAAACAGCTACGCAAAACGATATGGATCCTGAACTTGCCGCTTTATTGGGAACCGGCGGCTCCACAGAAGGGCTGCCTCCGGATTTTAGCGATATTTTCGGCGAAAAAATAAAAAATGACTTTACTGACATATCAAGCACATCGGGCGGCGATGTCGATCTTTCCACTTCAGGCTTTCCGCAGGTAACCAAACGTCTGGAAGAAAATGGGCATAATTTTTTTAATGATCCCAATTACTACAAAGCCGCTCTTTCCAACGAAGGCGATATTGCCCAAAGAGTTCATAGTATTTTGCAAAAATACCTTACTGCCAAAGATCCCAAGGATCGCAGTGTATTCCGCCAGCAGTTTGTTCCGCAATATTGGGAATTTTTCTCCAATGTTGCCAAAAAAGCCGCCGGAAAGCTTGCTCCAAGCAAAAAATATCTTTTACGTTTTGGAATCCTGCATCCATCCTTTCTTAATACAGAAACCAGGAACTTTTTCAGTAAAATTGTAGATGAAAATGAGCTGGATCAGCCGGTACTTTACCAGGATGAATGGTTCCAGGCGATTGGAACCGGTAAAATGCGCCCATCCAGCACAGATGAAGTAAGAATTTCCAAAGGCAATACTCAATCAAAAATACAGAATTTACTGGAAAAAGCCCAAGGCAAACTAGATGGTTCAAGGTCCATTCTTAAGGCAAAGGAAACGGAACGAAACGAAATTGAAAAAATATTGAAAGACAGAATCAACGCAGTTTATGAGCGTAACTCCCTGCGTGAATTAACCGATATCAGCGATGTCCTTACCGAAGGACAAAAATTAACCATCAGTGAAATTCAAAACCTGCTTAAACAACTGTTAAAAAACGATCATGAACTGGGAATAGCCATAAGGGATTATGTCAACTCCGAGGCGGATGTCCAGCATTTACAGGATAAACTGGAAGCCGAGGGCGGAGCTGTTACGGTAGATACAGGAGCGCTGGAAACTGAATGCGGCACCATCCGTCAAATGGCAAAAATGACTGTTGGACGGCAGGGGAATCACTTCCCGATTCTTACCGGAGAATATTATCACAGTACCCCCAACGAAGTAGCAACAAGGGAAAATATTATCAGCATGCTTGCAAGAATCGAAAGTATCGATGCAGAAGCCTTTTCCCGCGTTTATAAAAACAGATTAAACCGCATTGCTCCGTATGTTCTGTTGATACCTACATACGGTGATATGGGCTTTTGCTGGGAACCCTTTGATCGGTATAATCGCGCAACAAGCCGCGGAAGAATAATACTGCCCATGTTTCCAAGAAACCTTTATTTGGCAGTCCTTACAGCCGTGGCGGATTTACGCTGGCAGGTAGCCAAGGAAAAAGCGTCTTTTTACTGGATGGAAGAAGGGCTTACAGGTCATTATTATCAATGGTTTCAGTCCCTTAAACTAAAGGGCGATATTAAAGAATATTTTATCCGCGATTAC
>Ga0123356_10007601_pt1 | contig 10805 bp, 7 predicted proteins | sample TergutEmb28metaG_2_FD_92546 | JGI IMG/M metagenome (GOLD analysis project Ga0123356, IMG submission 92546) | Embiratermes neotenicus P3 segment gut microbial communities from Petit-Saut dam, French Guiana - Emb289 P3 | ecosystem: Host-associated > Arthropoda: Insects > Digestive system > Gut ... | reverse complement strand
GCCCCAGGCCCAGACCGTGCCGTCGCGTTTCAGCGCGAGGAAGAAATTGGATCCCGCCGCTGCCATCGGCGTGGTGGCGAAGGATTCCTCCGCCTGCGCGGTGACAGCGCCCAAGGGAGCAAGCATCCCAAGCAGCAGCATGGCGGACAGGATCATTGCTAAAAATCGTTTCGTTTTCATGGTGTTAGTTCCTCTCTTCGTTTGTGTAGATAAGGCGGTTTTTTGCCTTTCATACACTAAGACGACGCGGCGCCCCCCGCGGGGTTAAGATATTGCAAAAAAGCTAATAAATATTATTTTGGCCCGGCATGTGGCTGACGAAATGCACGCTCCCGCGCTTGTATACGCCATAGAAATCGGTGCTTTGCGTGATTTGGATCGTCTCGCCGGGGAGGATGTACGAGGCGCTTGGGGCCCCGGCGGAGATTTCGCCCGAGGACCACCCCAGGGCCTGCCAACCCTTGATTTCGCGCAGGGCGGGCGCTGTTGTGTTGGCGGAACCGTTGGCGGTCCGCCAGAGCCGCCTGCTGCTTCCTTTATAGGAAAACGAGGCGTAGTCCTCGGGGTTGCCGCCGGCGTAGGCGTAGTCGTGGAACACGGCCACCACCTGCCTGGTGAATATGGCGTAGAGGGTCGTATCGCCGCCCACGGACAGGCTGGCAAGCCCCTCACGGGCGTTCCGGTCCGTATTCCAGCCCAGGAAGGCCCACCCTGGCTTTGCCGCCGTTGGGGTCAAGTCAGCCGCCGCGCCTTGCTTCACGCTGGCGCTGGCCCTGGACGCGGCGTTGCCGCCATTGTGCGCGAAGTTGTAGATTACGGTTACGTAGGGGGTCACTGGTATCTTGGTTGCCGTGGTGGTCGTTGTGGTTTTTGTTGTGGTCGTTATTGTGGTCGTTGACGTTTTCTCGGCTGCGGGATTCTCGGCCGCTGGCTTCGCTGCCGTTGCCGTTCCTGCGGCCGTATGGCTGGCTATTGTTGCGGCGATGCTGGTTGCCGCTGCTGTCGCGGGGACGGTATCCGCGGATAGCGCCGGCCCCGGATTACTATCTGGCGGATCGCCCACCCATGACGCGGGCAATGGCGTTTGCGCGGAAGTGTAAGATTCGGGCGCGGTAACGCCCGGCGCGCGGGTTGTTTGCGGCTGGAAATGGATATGGTCATCGTCGGCCCTCGTATAAGCGGCCGTTTCGAAAATGCTTGCGCCGGCCTCGGTCACGGGCTGCTTGTCTCTGCGCTGGAGTTGAATGATTCCCGCGATGGTGCCGCCCAAAACAATCACAAGCGCCGCCGTCCCCGCGAGAATCCTGGGCAAGGTAAGGGCCGCCAGGATGCCGCCGCCGGTGATTGAGCCGCCGATGATAATATAGGGGAGCGCCTTGCTGGACTGGAGCAGGGCGTGCTTGAGAAACCAGACAAAGAACGGGATGGGCGCCGCGCCGTAGAGCTTCATGCCCCTGCGTTCCAGGTCATGCACGCCGTCGCCGATTTTGCGCTTGGCATAGCGCAGCCGGCTTTTGACTGTCTCGTACGGGACCTCCAGGGCCTCGGCGATTTCGCGCAGGTCCAGGTCGTTGTAGTAGTGCATCAGCACGCAAAGCCGCTGGTCCTCGGGTAGGTCGTCCACAATCGCCATGATCAGCCGCCGGGTTTCGGCGGTGTCCATGGCGGCGTCCGGCACATAGGTGTCGTCTTTTTCCGACTGCCAGGCGAGGGGGTCGTCGTCCTCGCCCGTGGGCTGGAACAGCTGGGGGCGGCGTTTTTTCACATAATCCTTCGCGGTGTTGCCCACGATCTGGTTGAGCCACGCGCCCGCGACCTCGTAATTCTTGAGCGAGCCGATTTTCATCCACGCCTTGAGATAACTGTCCTGGAGGATATCCAGCGCGTCGTCCTCGTTTTTCGTGACGGAAAACGCGACGAAGTACGCCTTGTCCCGCGTTTGGCGGTAAAGCTCGTTGAACGCGTTTTTGTCGCCTCCCGCAGCCTGCCGCGCCAGCTTCGCCAGCTCTTTGCTATTTGCCGCCATCTTCACACCTCCCCTTGCTGCCGGATTGCTGCATACAGGCAATCACGGGCGGGTCCGCCCGATCCGGAGGGAATTTGCGCTGCTGCGCGCATTCCTCCAGCGCCGCCCGTATCAAAAGATCGAGCATATCATCACCGTCCCTCACCCTTTATGACGACGCGGGCGAGGCGATGGGGTTAAAGCGCAAAAATTTTTTCTGATACAAGTATACTTGATTTACGCAAAAAAAGCAAGGGGGAATCCTTGCTTTCTTGTTATTCTGTTAAAGCGCAGAAATTGGATGGCGGATAACGCGTTACCTGAACAAAGCGATCAGCCAGCCGAAGAAGACATACTTAACGATGGCCTGCCATATCCTTGCGATCACGCTGGGCTGCGGGTCGGGGTTGGGTTTGGTGGGGTCCTTGCCTGGGTCTTTGCCGGGCCTGGCGGGCAGTTCCGTGATGCCGTACTCCGCGTAAATGGCCTTCAAATCCTTCAGATAATCCTTATGGAGCGCGGTCAACTCCGCCCAGTTGCCCTCTTCTTTCCATAGCACATACATGCTCAATTTATCTGCATATTTATAGGCTAGTGCAGTTGCTTTCTCTCCCATTTCGTAACGCTTTTCACTGGTCAGGTCGCCGCACGCTTCCAGGTATATTACGAGACGAAGCCAGATAGCCTCCTCTAAAGCAGAATCCGCATATGCCAGGGCCTCCGGCTTAAAATATTCCTTGGCAAGCTTGTCTAGTTCGTCTTCGAAAGCGTCCAAACAATCCGCAAACAGCAGGGCTGATTTTTTCGCCAATGTGCCGTCTTTGTAGGCTTTCTCGACGGCTGCGTCGTTATTCCAAAAAGCTTCAATGGCTTTATTCTCAGCCGAACCATCCATCCGACCGGTAATGTCATCAGATGCGATCTGGAGCGCTTCCTTTGCCTTGCCGATTTTGTACGCGCTTTCGGTATAGGAAAGGAAATCAATTCGATAATAAGACTTACCGGTCCACATAAGCGCGAAATACAAGCTGGAATCATGGATTTCATCTATACTGGCCGAGGCGGCCGCTATAGGCTTCGCCGCTTTCAATTCGGGCAGCGAAACCGCGCTTGCGCCCGCGCCAAGCCCAAGCAGCATCGCCAAAACAAGAACCGCGCTCAGTATCTTTTTCATACAAAACACCATACCCTTCAGCCTATAATGCACCCATTATAACAGCTGAACGGTATGATGTAAAGCGTTTTCGTCATTTTCCACAATTCATATAAAATATTCGGGGGGGGGTCTGATTATTGGCTATTATGCACAATGCACAAAAACATTTGTGCGAAGCTAAACCGCTTCGTCCGATCTCAGGATATGCCGGAACTGCGTGCCCGCGCCGCAGACATGCCAGCTTTCCGTTATTTTTTTGCCGTGCGGCTCAATGCGCGGCACCGCGGCCACCATATGGGGGGCGCCCTCCGCCCTGTAGTTGATCATCTGGCCATGGGAAAGCGCTAATAAGATATCGCTGCCCTTGCCGCCTTCCACATAGTGGTTCACGCGGCGAGGCAGCTCGCCGTTGTTGCGCAGCACGAACACCTGATGATACACCACGCCCCGATTTGCTGTTTCATTACACGTGCCGGCCTCGCGCAACTCACGCACCGCCGGGACCAGCGGCGGGTAGAACAAGATCTGATCCAGGTTGTGCTCGTTGAGGAGCCACGGATCCCGGGAGACCAAGACCTCCATGGGCTCGGGCTCCTCCAGGGCTTCCAAGGAAATGCTTGCGGCGTTGGAATTGTCGTCGAGCTCCCACGAAAATATGCCCTCGTACCCCCAAAAACGATTCCGCACGCCCGTAAGCCCGCCCACGGGATTTTCGCTCTCCTGCGTTTCCTGCGGCATGGGCAGCGGGAACATGGATCCGCTCAAATCCACTTGAGCGAAGTCATGGAAGGCGCAGCAGATGATCGTCGCCTCGCCGATGATTTCGATGTCCAGCTGGGCCTCGATTGAGAATAGGTGCGGGTCCGTGCCGATGCGTTCCCGTTGGTCGAATTCCTCTGTGAACCGGCAGGGGAGGTCTTCGCGCTGCGTGCCCGGCACGCCCTGCCGCCCGAGAAAGAGCCACTTTTGTTCCCCCGGCGGAATGGCGAAGGTCTGCGCCTGCCGGGCAAAGCGCAGGTACTCTTTCAGGGCGGCGTTGTTCCCCCGCGCACCGATGGAGGCTCCCTGCCGCATGACAGTCACCGTGACGCCCTCCTTGGCCGCGGCAAAGCAGATGCCGTAATACAGCGGGACGCCCGGGTATACGCCGTCCAGCAGCACGATCCTGCCGCCCTCCATCACGGCCTTGGCGGTGGTGCGGTTGGACTGCGCGATGTGCAGGCGCACGCGGCCCGTATGCGCGCCTCTGTAGGCGTAGCGGTGCCCCCTGTCCCTGTCCGCGAGCATACCCATGTTATATTGCCTGCCGTCCAGGGTGAATGTCTGGCCGTCGTAGTGCAGAATCGCTTCGGGATAATTAACTTGTACAAATGTCCCATTACGGTTCGGGATATATTGCAGCAGGCCCTGGGCTTGGTTAATTACCTGCACGGTTTCGCCGTCTCCAATCTCGCCGGAACCCGCCGCCGCGCCGTTTTCCCCGCAGACGCAGGGCACCCAGACATTCCCGTCGCAGTCGACATAGTACATGTTGGCGCAGCAGCCCCCGCCCCAGCCGGAGCCGGGCAATATCCGTCCGTTAAAGCTCCCAAAATTGCTGAATGTATTCATATGCGCAACACCTCCCGCTTATGTATATGCGGGAGGCGGGGGGTTATGATTTTGGTTTTTTGCGCAGCGCAGCAAATAGCCTACCTCTTCCCCAAAATCGCCTTCCATACCAACCTCACCGGCCCGCGCTTCTTTGACTCATATGGCTTCCCGCGGAAATAAACCGCCTCGACGTTCAGGCTGCCCAGCTGTTCCGTGGGTATGGCAAGCGGGTTATCGCTGAGCACCGCGAAATCGCACAGCAGCCCGTCGCGCAGGGTGCCCCGGCGGTTTTCGTCAAACGAAGTGTACGCCGCCCAGGCCGTATGCATGCGCAGCGCGTCCAGGACGGAAAGGCGCTGGGCAGGGTTCTTGCTGTTGCAGGCGCTGTGGATCCCCCGGATGGGGTCCGGATACGTGCACGGCCCGTCGGAGCCCGCGGAAACAATGATGCCCTTCTCCACCCAGCGTTGCAGCTGTGTTGTCGCGTCGGCGCGCTCCGGGCCTAAAATATGATCCATATACTCTTTCGGCTCGTGCTTCCAGTCAAGGAATATCGGCTGCGCGGCAATGAGTAGTCCCAGGGCGGCGGCTCTTTCCTGCTGCGACTCGTTCATCATGCTGGCGTGAATGATTACATGCCGCGCGTCCTGGCGGGGGCAGTCTTGCTGCGCCGCCTCCAAGGCGGCAATCGCTTGCTCCATCGCGGCGTCGCCGATGGCGTGGAGCGCAATCTGCAGGCCATGCCGGTTGGCCTCGACGCAGAACTCGTTCACCTGCTCCTGGGTGTAGCCCAAAAATCCGCTGTTCTCCGGATTGTTGGCGTAGGGCTCCAGCAGCGCCGCGTCCTCGGAGCCGAAGCAGCCGTCCAGCGCCAGCTTGAAGCAGCCGCCGATGCGCGGGAGCTTGCGCTTCAAGACCAAATCCACATCCATGGTCTGGAAGAATATTCTAAAATCCTGGGGCAGGCCCCGGGCGGCAAAGCGCATCAGGTCCAAGTCGATGTCGTTTTTGTAGCCCACGCCCTCCACTGCGTGGATGAGGCCGATGCCCCGCGCCGCCATATTGTCGGCGCTTCGTTGCAGCCCCGAAATAATCGAAAGCGGCGAAATCTGCGCCGTCATGTAGTTCACGCCCTCATAAAAGGCGTTTTGCTCCATCCAGCCAGTCTTGGGATCAAAGCCGGGGTCGGCCTTCATGGCTTCCGGCAATGCGTCGATGAGCGCCGAATTGCCCACACCGGCGTGGCCGTCGTATTTGACGATCATGGTGGGGCGCGTGGTGTATTGGTCCAGGTCGCCTTTTTCGGGCAGGCGTTTTTCTTTCACTGTATGTGCGCAGCAGCCAAAGCAGATGCTGAGCTTTTGCTTTTTCGTGCGCGCTTCATAGTCCCGCAGCATTTGGCCGAGTTCCGCGAAATCAGCCGCCTCGCGCACGTCGAGGGTCGCTTCGAACAGCGCGTGGGACGCGAAGTGGATGTGCGAGTCCGCAAAGGCGGGGACTGCCGTTTTGCCGCCCAAATCGACCGTTGGGCAATTTGCGTATTGCGCCGGGATTTCATCGCCGCAATAAACAATGCGGCCCTTGTGTTCAACCAGCACGGAAAACTCGCGGTTTTCCGCCTCGCAGGAAATAAAATGCGCGTTCTTGAATACGGTCATGTTTTCACCTCGTTATATTATTTGTTTTCGTTATTGCTCCGCAATTACTTCCCCCGGCCCTTCGGGCCCCCTCCTTCGAAACCGAAGAGGCTGTCATCGCGAACGAACCTTGTTTATAGCACAACTGTTGCGCGATGACTGGGGAAGCAATCGCGGAGCGAAACATTTCAAATCGCCAACCTCATTCCGCCAGCTCCAATTCAACCACAGTCGAAAACGCGTCCGGCAAATCAGCCGTGCCAAGCTCAATGAAAGCGTCGTTGGGATAATTGTCCTTGGCCATCCATGGGCGGATCAGACGCAGCTCACTGCCGTCCATGAGCAGGCGGGCTTTTTTGACTTGATCCCTCAGGCCGTTGAAGCGAAAAGCGGAAACACCCCGCTCAAAAATATGGGCGTACAGAAACTTGCCGCGCTGGGTATAGCGCCCCCACTCCGGCTTTAATTGTCCTGGTGCCTGGCCGCAGTGATAGATGCTGGCGTGGTTATCGTGCATCCATGCGCCGACTTGTTCCAGAACAGCAATTGATTCCTTCGGAATTTCGCCCTTGGCGTTGGGGCCGACGTTCAGCAGGAGGTTTCCGCCCTTGCTCACGCACTCAATGAGCATGCGAATGACGTTTTGCGCGGTTTTGTAGTTTTTATCGGCGGCGTGGTAACCCCAGTTGTCGTTGAGGGTCATGCAGGCTTCCCACGGCACGGGCCTGCCCAGGGCGTCTGTTACGCCTTCGGTGGGAATGATCTGCTCCGGCGACTCAAAATCCCCGGCGTAGATGGGCGGTTCGGCGGCCTCGCCCTGCCCGCCCTCGCCGCTGCCGCTCAGGCGGTTGTCGATGATAATGCCCGGCTGCAGTTCCCTTATCATGTGAATGAGCTTCGTGGCTTCCCACTTCTCGCCGCACATGTCGTCGTAGGAAAAATCGAACCACATGACGTCGATTTTGCCGTAGTTCGTGCAGAGCTCGCGCACTTGGTTATGCAGGTACTCGATGTAATTCGCGAAGTTGATCTGCTCATTTTTATAGGCTTCGTTTTTCCGCATGGGATGATGCCGGTCGCTAAACTTTGGGTAGTCATTGTGGTGCCAGTCGATGATGGAATAGTAGAAGCCGATCTTGATGCCTTCGGCGCGGAAAGCGTCCACGTATTCGCGGATCAAATCGCGCTTTGCGGGCGTATTTGTCGCTTTGTACTGCGTGAATTGGCTGTCGAACAGGCAAAAGCCGTCGTGGTGCTTGGTGGTCATCACGGCGTATTTCATGCCCGCCTGCTTTGCCAAAGCGGCCCACTTTTTCGGGTCATAATACACGGGGTCGAACTCGTCGAAGTATTTCTGGTAGTCCTCGTTGCTGATGCGCTCGGCGTTGCGCACCCATTCGCCCCGGGCGGGGATGGCATAAAGCCCCCAGTGGATGAACATGCCGAAGCGGTCCGCCAGGAACGCCTTGGTGCGCTCCGCGCGCTCTTCGTAAAAAGTCATGCAAAAACCTCCGGGCAATCAAAAAAATTTATCTAAAAATTATTATAACATAGCGATATGGCATTGTCAACGGCAGAAAAGTATGCTATACTAGATTTTAGATAGCAGACATTAGATTTTAGATGGCGCTGAAGTCAACGGCATCTAAAATCTAACATCTAAACATCTAAAGTCTAGAATGGAGTGATATCATGGCAGATACAAACAATAAGGCGTGCCCGGTGAACCGCGTGTCCTTCCCCGCGGTCGCGGCCTCAGTTTTGACGATCCTGGGCGGGCTGATCCTATCCATCGTCCCCATCCGCTTCCGGGATTACTTGGTGGCCTACCAGCTGCGGCCCACGGTGCGGCCTTTTTATCCGCTGTTTTACGGCGCGCTGTTTGGCGCGGGTCTCGCAATTGTTGTCCTGGGCGTGCTTGCCCTGGTGTTTACGCTCAAAAAAACGCCGGCGAAGAAAATAGCGGGCGTGCCAAGGCTCATTTTGTCTGCCGTAAATCTTCTTGTGGGCACGGGCCTGATGATCGCGGTCATCATTTTGTTAAAGAACGCGCTGTACATATCCGCCGACGATATGTACCTGCTATTCATGACGGGCTTCGCGATGATTTTCCTGCTGTTCGCCGCCATGGCCCTCGGAGGCATCGCGGGGATTACCTCTTTTGTCCAAAAAATAAACTGCATGAAATCGCTGGAGATCGTCCGCCTGGTTCCACTGGTGCTTGCCGTGATGGGCATTGTCGTGGTGGGCGTCATTGCCGGTCCGCCCGACGCCGAGCGCCTGCCCTTCCCCGAGGACCTGGAGATTTATACACTTTATGCCCAGGGTGATCATGGCTACGATACGTTTAAGATTCCCACTATGATCGTCGCCCCGGACGGCACCATCCTTGCCTTTGCCGAGGCGCGCACGGACAGCCAGGAGGACTGGAGCAAAACCGACATCGTCGTGCGGCGCAGCATGGACCAGGGCGTGACCTGGTCCCCCCTGATGGTGCTGTTTGAGGACGGCAACAACGTGATGGGCAACGCCTGCCCCGTGGTGGACGAGAACACGGGCTTCATCCACATGCTGTTCACCAAGAACAACGACACGGCCTATAAAACCCACAGCGAGGACAACGGCCTGAACTGGGCGGAGCCTGTCGAAATTACAGATAGCGTGAAGCTGCCCGGCTGGACCTGGTACGCCTTCGGCCCGAGCCATGGTATCCAGCTCGCGGACGGCACCCTGATGATCCCGACGGACCACGTGCATAAGAGAAAAATGAAGGCCCATGTCGTCTTCAGCAAGGACGGCGGCGCGACCTGGCAGCTTGGCGGCGTCGTCCCCGGCGGCGAGGAGGCCACCATGGTGCAACTGGACGATGGCTCGCTGTACATCAACGTGCGGCCTATCAACGCGGGCAGCCGCCTAACCGCGCGAAGCTACGACAACGGTTTGACCTGGACGGACATTGGCCACGACGCCGCCTTGCCCGATCCCATGGTCCAGGGCAGCCTGCTCAAGGTGCCGCGGCCGGGCGGGAGCGTCTACCTCTTCACCAACCCCGCCGACAAACTGCACCGGGAAAAGATGACCATTCGCCTGAGCGAGGACGGCTGCAAAACCTGGGCCCATTCCAAGCTGCTCTACGAAGGCCTGGCGTCCTATTCCGCCCTGACGCTCATCGACGCCGAAACCGAGCTCATCGGCGCGTATTTTGAGGCGGGCGGCAATTTCTATGCCGAGGAAATGGTGTTTACAAGATTTCCGCTCAGCTATGTGATGGAATGAGAGGCAACGCTATGGCCGGTCCGTCCAAGCTCATCAACATCCATGGGCACATGCGCGCCGGCGACGACATGGATATACTTGTGAAGCAATGGCGCGGCGAGAACGTCCTGAGGTATTGCCTGGCCGCGCTGCCCGCCAATTTCCGGCAGGCGGGGTATATGGGCAACGAGGACATCCTGCCCTGGCTGCAAAAATATCCCGACATTATAGCCGGCCTTGGCAGCGTTGATTTGAGCGAAGCCATGGATCCCGCGTCAAAAGTCGAAGAACTAAAAGAGCGGGGCTTCGCGGGGCTGAAGTTCATCGATCCCGTGTATAGCTACAACGACGAGCGGTATCTTCGCTTTTATGAACAGGCGCAGCGGCTGGATATGCCTATCCTCTTCCATACGGGCTGCGTGATGGCGTGCAGCCGGCCGGAGCATGGCGTGGACGCCGACCGCATGCGGCCTTACCGCCTGGACCGGGTCGCCCGGGAATTCCCCGCGCTGAAGATCATTGCCGCGCACCTGGGCTGGCCCCACCACGGGGAGGCTCTGGCGCTCATGGCGGCCCACGAGAATTTTTACTGCGACGTCACCGGCGGGGGCGGCGGGAAGCGGCACATGGCGTCCATCCGCGCCGCGTTCCGGCCCTATTACGAGGAAGGGGCTCCCTCGCAGGAAGTAATGGACGAAATCTTTCGCAAACTTCTTTTTGGTACGGACAGCCCGCCTGTGGCGACATGGGTGGCCAATTCCCAGCGGCTCATGGAGGAATTCGGGGTTGGCGAAGAACCCCGGGAGGATTTTTACTGGCGCAACGCGGCTGGGTTGTTTGGGTGGACATTTTAATATACTAAAAACAAAATCGGGAGGTACATCATGCATATTTTAGTTGCCGGCGCGGGGCACGGCGGGCTCGTCGCGGCGGGATTGCTGGCAAAGCAGGGCCACAGCGTCAAGGTTTTTGAACGCGGCCCGGAAGAAAATATGGGGCACGACTGGACAGACATCTTTGACCTGGCGTGTTTCAAGGAGGCGGGCATCCCCATGCCGCCGCAGGAGGAGTACACGCCCTCGGGCCAGATGACCTTCGTGAGCCCTTCGCGGGAATACCGCATCGAAACGAGCGTCCCCGAGGAAGACTGCCTCGAATG
>Ga0123356_10007600_pt1 | contig 10805 bp, 10 predicted proteins | sample TergutEmb28metaG_2_FD_92546 | JGI IMG/M metagenome (GOLD analysis project Ga0123356, IMG submission 92546) | Embiratermes neotenicus P3 segment gut microbial communities from Petit-Saut dam, French Guiana - Emb289 P3 | ecosystem: Host-associated > Arthropoda: Insects > Digestive system > Gut ... | reverse complement strand
GTTTTGCGCAAAAAAGCGAATTGTACAATCATCAGATGTGCCTTTTAAATACAAGACCAGTAAATGATGCATGGGTTATCGAAATTGCAAAAATGCGGAATCTACATGTTATTGATACGTTAATCGAAACAATTGTTCCCGGGATGATATCAGTCAATGAGACAAGACTTCCTGCTTTTCTTGAAGGACAGCATATTCTTTGCTGGGATGCTTCCCTGCAAAAGCAAACCTTTACAAAATTATTCGGTAAAGGTGTGGAATTCGGATTGATCGATATTTCAAAGCAAATCAGCAAGGAAATACCACAAACCGCAAATCAAAGTCTTCTTCGCATCAAGGAGCTTTCCAAAATTGCAAAATATTCCGATAAAGAATTAAGTGAACTTGATGTTTTTGTAAATCTTTTTACATCATATGCGCGTTTATGCGAAAAGAACCAGGCGGATACCGAAAAAGAAAATGAAGATCTTCAATTTGCAGCTCTTGGAACAATCGCCGATATTATGCCTTTGGAAGATGAAAACAGAATAATTATCCGCAAAGGACTTGAATCTCTGGAAAAAAAACCAAGGCCTGGACTTTTACAGCTTCTTCAAAAACTTGACATGGCCGGCAGGCATTTTGATACAAAAGATATTTCATGGAAATTGTGTCCAATAATTAATGCAGCGCGCCGGATGGGAAAAGCTGAAACTGCTGCGGCATTGTTTTTTGAAAAAGATCCTTTAAAAAGGGAAAAGCTTGCCGGTGAATTAATTTCCATGAATGAAAAACGAAAAGATCTGGAAGAAGAAACATGGGCAATTATTGAATCCATGTCATATAAAAGTTTTAGTGAATACGATGAAAAACTTGCGCTGGTTTACAGTGAAAAAATCAACAAGGGAGTAACTGGTCTTATGGCGCAGCGCGCTTCGCGGTGTTTCAATGTTCCGTCAATTGCAATTTCCATCGGCGAAGAAATCAGCACAGGTTCAATACGTTCTGCAAGAGGTTATAATATCTGCGCTCTTTTGGATCAGTGCAGTGAATTTTTTATTGATTCAGGCGGGCACAAGGCAGCCGGAGGTTTCAGTTTATATATGAAAAACTGGGATGCTTTTTTGGAACGTTTAAAAGCTGTTTCATCCGCTGTTGAATTCGATGAAAAAGATGATGATGAGGTAGTACAGATTGACGCAGAACTTCCGCATGATTATCTTTCTCCTGATATTTTAAAAATGGTAGACAGGTTTGAACCTTACGGTAATCAAAATGATCATCTTGTGTTCATGACAAAAAACATCACTATTAAGGAAATTAATTTTATCGGAAAACCGGAAGCAAAACATATTAAATTAACGCTTGATGCAGGAAAATATAAATGGCCTGCTTTATACTGGCAAAGTGCAGATCGTGTGCTGAACAAAGAATTTGGAGTTAACGATAAGGTGGATATTGCCTATAATTTAAACCGCGACTATTTTAAGGGAAATGAAACCCCTCAAATTATGATTATCGATTTGAAAAAAAGCAATTAAAAAAGGAAGTAAACATGAACAAACGCGTAATGGTTATCCTGATTATCGGATTTGCTCTTACTGCGGCGGCGCTTGCAATAATTATCGGTTACATGAATATATCTGCAAAAGAAAATGATGCAATCAGTAATTCAGATATAAACTACAGAATTTCAATGACAGAAAACTATTATACAGAAAACTATTATATAGAAGAAAATATACTTATTGATGAATTATTTTCTTTGAATATACCGCAGTCGGAGATAATTGCAGATAGAGCAGAAATTGGTTTTAATCCGCTTATTAATCTGCCTTCTAACCCGCCATTAAGATATTCAATATTGCCGGAATATCCAAGACCTGGTGAAACCGTTACAATCGGCGTTAATAAAAATGAAGTAGAAGCGATTTTATCCGTAAATGACCGGCAATTAATTAAAACAAATTTTTTTACCGTTCCGGCGGAAAATAACAGACCAGAATTCAGAGCTGCGGTTTTTACAATTCCTTCTACAGTCGAACCGGGCAGGGCAGTTATTTCTCTTGTTAATGAATGGGGTTCGACTTATGAAATTCCAATTACAATAGCGCCGCGCGAGTTCCGGTCAGAAACACTTTATTTAACTCCGAGCATGTCAAGTCTGGTTTCGGATCCTAATCCGCAGCGTGACATTGAAGCAAATCAGCTTTGGATTATTTTAACAACTACCGGAAATCAGGTTTATCACACCGGCCGGTTTATTCTGCCTGTTACATCAACAAGAAGGACAAGCATTTACGGCACCCGCCGTGTCAGCCAGTATCCTGACGGGAGAAGGTCTACATCAATTCACGCCGGGGTTGATTTTGGAATTCCTACAGGTACAGAAGTTTATGCCTGCGGCAGGGGAAGGGTAGTACTGAGCCGGAATAGAATAATTTCCGGATATTCTGTAGTGCTGGAACATGCACCGGGTGTTTATTCTCTCTATTATCATCTGGATAGAGTTATTGCCAGAGAAGGTACCATTGTAGAAGCAGGAGCTGTGATCGGTTTATCAGGTTCGACCGGATTTTCTACTGGTCCTCATCTGCATTGGGAAGTCAGGGTTAACAATGAAAATGCAGATCCGGATGCATTTGTCAGCCGTGCTCTGATTGACAAAGATGCTATAATAAGTAGAATCTATTATTAGGTACCATAGAAGCATAACGATGGACATTTATAAAAACTTATAGTTTTTATAAATTATCCGATAATAAACCTGTCAGGAAAGGAGGTGATTTAATTGGCACACATTACAGTTGATGACAACGAAATGCTCGAAAAAGCTATTAAACGTTTTAAACGCATGGTAGAAAAAGAAGGCATCATCCGTGAATTCAAAAAGCGGGAGTATTATGAAAAACCCTCCACCATCCTCAACAGGAAGAAGAAAGCGAACGCAAGAAAATTAATGAAACGGAACAGAAAGGGTAAGGGTGAGTATTAATAACTTAATCCCTGGAAAATCCGCCACGAACCGGCAGAATGTAAACAATCCGGAAAAATCCAGCAGACTGACACAATCTTATAGACACAAAACGGCTGATTCGTGGCGGCTGTTTTTGTTTGTGGTTACTGTTTTTGTTTCGTGTACAACTATATCTCCGGTTAGTTCAGCGCAGGAAACTGTCCCGTCTTTTAATGCAATTGAAAATGTCAGACCTGTCTGGCAGTTTTTTGCACATGGTGTTGATTACTTCAATGGAAAAACAATTTCTCCAAGGCTTGAATTTTGGGCGCTTAGGGTTGACATTAATGCTCCTGGCATAGAAATTTTTGTACAAAGCGGTGCGGAAAACAATAACAGTAATATTTCCCTTAGCACAAAAGTTTCCAGTTTTGTACGTGATAACAACCTTATTGCCGGGATGAATGCAGTGCCATTTGATATTATATCTTCGAGAGAGAGACAGCCGATTAGAAATATGGGTATTGTCATTTCCGATGGCGTATTGCTTTCACCTGTAAATCAATATTATGACGCGCTTATTTTTTTCAGGAATGAATCCAATAACCAAAGAAGAGCGGCGATTGTAAGTCAATCATCAATTACATCAACAGTTAACATAGAAAATGCCGTCGGCGGATTTCATCATATACTTATTGGCGGACAACCAGCGCAAAGAACATTAAACAATGCCGGAAGACATCCGCGAAGTGCCGCCGGAGTTTCAAGTGACGGCAGGTATCTTTACATGCTTGTGATTGACGGCAGAAGAGCAGGCAGTATTGGAAGCACAGAAAGAGAAACAGCCTTGCTTCTTCGATCTCTTGGTTCATGGGATGGATTAAATTTTGACGGCGGCGGATCAAGCGCTCTTGCCATGCGTTTTCCGGATGACAGGATCAGGGTTGTAAATACGCCTGTTCATAATTCTATTCCGGGAGTTGAAAGAGCCGTCGCAGGCTGCTTTGGTATCTACATTGTAGATTGATTAATTTCGTTTTTTTTACCACAAACCACGCGAACACCGCGAACCTGTTGTTCAATGTATTATCTTTATTCTTATTTATCTTTAATACTATTTATTAATTTTTTTTATAATTATATAAGATATCAAGGAGAAAGTTTGCGTGGTTAGCGTTGTTAGCGGTTAAAAATAAAAGAATTTGTTTTTGCAACCAGTTAATCTTTCCAGGGGAAAATAAAATTTCTGAAAGTGCGGGATCCTGTTCTTTCACGTTCTTCTATTAATAGCGCATCCCAGGGAATCTTGCGGCGGTCTGCTTCCGGGTTTGCTTCTAGCCAGTCATATTTTAAAAGACGCAGGCGGAGAGCTTCATCCAGATAAAGAAGAAGACCTACAGGTCCGGGGAATAAAAAAACAAATACTGCAGATATAACCAAAGCAATTATATTATGTATCAGTAAAAAAATTGACATGCCGGTATTATCCATGGATATTAACATGCATTTTTTTACTGCTTTTCTTATACTCGGATTTAAGCGGGCTATCACTGTAAAATAAAATTGGGAAGAGAGTATTGCAAATAATGCTGTCCAGAAAATTATTGCAGCCAACGCAATACCGACAATCGGATTTTCAATTTCTAAATAAAACGGAAGTATAACAGTGAACACTAAAAAAAGAAGGAAGACAAAAAAACCCATAACAAGACCTGCAGGCCATGCGTTTTTAAATGACTTCAGGAATTCCATGAAAGTAAACGAACTGTAATCTGAAATTGATTTTATAACAAGTGATGCTGCCGAAAGATAAATTGAACAGGCTAAAATTCCAATGGCAGTTATTATAATTTCAACCACTATTGAATCAATAAACATTGCGAAAAGCTGTGGAAGGAATACAGGAATTGCAGTACATGCAAGAAAGCCAAGATTTAAGATTACAATCTTAAACATATTATCCCATAGATCATAGAATGTTTTTTTTATAAGGAAGCCAATCATTTAAAAAGGATAACATATTGCAGAACATTAGTCGAGTCTTTATAATATAGCCAAGGCGGTACAACTATGATTGTAATGAAATTCGGAGGAAGCTCTGTTGCGAATGCTTCCCGTCTGCGCCATGTAGCAGACATCGTTAAAACACAACTTTCCAAAAAGCCTGTGCTTGTATTATCTGCAATGGGAGATACTACTGATCATCTCCTTGAAGCCGGAAACCTGGCATTAAAAGAAGGAAAGGCAGATATTAAAAATGTACAAAAACTGCATCAGGAAACAATTAAAAATTTAAAAATTTCCGATCAAAAAGAAATAAATGCTCTTATGGATGAACTTACACGTTTGTTATCCGGCATTGCTCTTATCAGAGAACTTTCTCCAAGGACAAAGGATTATCTTGTTTCTTTTGGCGAACGTCTTTCTGTCCGGATTGCCGCTCTGTATATGGATTCAATAGGCATGAATGCAAGAGCTTTTGATGCATGGGATTTAGGGTTTATTTCCGATTCCAATTACACTCAGGCGGAATTATTAAAAGAAAGCTGGGATTTAATTCCTAAAAAATTATTACCGCATATAAGAGGAGAAGTATTGCCAGTTGTTACCGGTTTTCTTGCAAAAGATGATAAAGGCAGCATCACTACTTTAGGGCGAGGCGGTTCGGATCTTTCAGCTACGATGATCGCTGCAGCCTGTAAAGCAAAAGAAGTCCAGGTTTGGAAAGATGTTGATGGTATCCTTACTGCAGATCCGCGGATTGTAAAAAGCGCGCGTCCTGTTCAGCATGTAACATATGATGAAGCCGCAGAGCTTGCATACTTTGGTGCTCAGGTACTTCATCCGAGGGCAATGCAGCCATGCATGAAGACAGGAACACCGGTACTTGTAAAAAATTCCTACAACATTGATGCGCCCGGCACAAGGATCGAGAGTACCGCAGCAGTTAACAAAAGTCATACTGTGCGCACAATTACTTCCAAACACAAAGTGACTTTAGTAGATATTGTTTCCACAAGGATGCTGGGGCAATATGGATTTCTTGCAGAAGTGTTTTCTATTTTTGCAAAACATAATATTTCTGTTGATATGGTTGCAACAAGCGAAGTTTCCCTGTCTCTCACTCTGGATACTGCATATGATCTTGGCGAAGTAAAAAAAGAACTTAGCAAAATTGCCAATGTGGAAATTAAAACAGGAAAAGCGATTATTTCTATTATTGGCAATGTAAAACGTTCTTCAGAAATTCTTGCAAGAGTTTTCAATGTCTGTCAATTAATCGGCGTAACTGTGCAGATGATTTCTCAGGGGGCTAGCAAGGTTAACATCAGTTTTATTGTAAACGATTCAGAAGCAGCGGAAGTTGTAGAAGCTATCCACATGGATTTTTTTGAACTAAATAGTAATGAACCGAAGAGAACAGGTAAAGATTGAGGATGTTATGAACATTGCATTGATTGGTTATGGAAAAATGGGCAGGATGATAGAGCAGACAGCTCGCACCAGAGGGCATAACATCACTGTCATAGTCGATCCATTTGTATCAGACATACCTGCCGGAGCAAAACTTTTTAAGACAATTCAGGAAGCTGATTTTTCTTCTGTTGATTCAGCGATTGAGTTTACCCAGCCTGACTGCGCAACTGAAAATATTATCGCGCTTGCAGAAAAAAAAATCCCCACAGTGACAGGAACAACAGGCTGGCATGAAAATATGAAAAAAGTGTACATTTCTGTAGATAAATCGTACAGTTCGCTTCTTTGGGCTTCCAATTTTTCAATCGGGGTCAATATGTTTTTGCGTATTGCCTGGTATGCGGCAGAACTTGTAAATAATTTTCCCGAATATGATGCAGGCGGTTTTGAATCGCATCATAATAAAAAGATGGACAGCCCTTCTGGAACTGCTGCAATTCTTGCTAAGGGAGTAATTTCCAGAATCGATCGTAAAAAGAAAATCGTTTGGGAGACAATGAATCGTAAACCAGAAGAAGATGAGCTGCACTTTCCCAGTCTGCGCATTGGAAATGTTCCGGGGATACACAGTTTATTTTTCGATTCTCCGGCAGACACAATTGAAATTACACATACCGCCCGTAATAGGGAAGGTTTTGCTCTTGGAGCAGTTCAAGCTGCAGTTTGGCTTACAAGCCAAAAACGGCGCGGGGTTTTTACAATAGATGATATGATGAAAGACTTATTTAAGGAGAAGATATGATTGAATTTAGAGGAGCATATACAGCGATTGTTACGCCAATGACTGAGACAGGAGAAATTGATTATGATGGCTTTGGAAGGCTGATAAAGTTTCAAATTGCAGAAGGAATAGACGGCATTGTTCCGTTAGGAACCACCGGAGAAAACCCTACACTTGATGAATCCGAAGAAGACAAATTAATTGAAATCGCAGTTAAAGAAGCTGCGGGAAAAATAAAAGTCATTGTCGGCGCCGGTTCCAATGATACAAAATGCATGATCAGATATGTAGAACGCGCGAAAAAATTTGGCGCTGATGCTGCGCTTGTAGTAACACCTTATTACAACAAACCAAATGATGACGGCATGCTGCGCCACTTTGAAGCAGCTGCTAATATCGGTATGCCAATTATTGTATACAATATTGCTTCACGCACAGGTAAAAATATTCCCACCCCGCTTTTGGAAAAAATTTCCCGCTTCCCGAACATTGCAGGCGTAAAGGAATCTTCCGGCGATATTAACCAGATGGGTGATGTAATTAATGAAATTGCATTGCCGCGTAAAAACAGCAAAAATAAATTTTGGGTACTTTCCGGTGATGATTCATTTACACTGCCTTTAATCAGCATGGGCGGAGAAGGAGTTGTTTCTGTTATTTCCAATTTGTTTCCCGCAAAAGTAAAAGCCATGACAACAGCTGCTCTTGAAGGAAGATTCGACGAAGCCCGCTCTATCCACTACGAACTTCTCCCGTTTATGAAAGCTGCTTTTGTTGAAACAAACCCTGTGCCAATCAAGCAGGCTCTTTCATGGGCAGGACTCCCTGCAGGCCCTGCACGTCTTCCATTGGGTAAACTTGCGCCATCAAGCGAAGCTGTTTTGAAAAAGGTTATGATTGATATGGGGATTATCAAATAATTTAAAGTCTTGCTAATTGATTCATTTGGAAGAACATTGGATTACCTCAGGGTCTCTGTTACAGATCGCTGTAACATGCGGTGTATTTATTGCATGCCGCCTGAAGGAGTACATTGGAAGCCTCATAAAGATATTCTCACCTTTGAAGAAATAATCCATATTGTAAAAATAATGGCAGATCTTGGAATAAAAAAAGTAAGAGTTACAGGAGGAGAACCATTATTACGCCGCGGAACTACATTGTTTCTAAAAAACCTAAGAACAATTTCCGGAATAGAAAAAGTAGCTCTTACAACAAATGGACTTCTGCTTGGCGCATACCTGGATGAAATAAAAAACACTGGAGAAAATATTTTACCGGACAGCATCAACATAAGTCTTAATGCACTTAGCAATGAACGATACAGACAGATAACTCGTTGTGAAAATGCAAAACCAGAAAATATTGTCGCAGTTACAGAAAAAATTATCTCTATAATTGATCAGCTTCTTGAATTTCAATTACAAAATAAAAATTTTCATCCTGAAAAACAAACTCTGATAAAAATTAATTGCGTACCTATACGTACAATAAATGATGAAGAAATAATTCCAATTGCCGCTCTTGCAAAAGACAGAAATATAATTGTACGTTTTATTGAACTTATGCCAATAGGTTCGGCTGCATTGTATCAATATGTTTCCGGGGCAAAAATTATTTCGCAAATTGAAAAAACTTTTGGTTCTCTTGAGCCGGTTGACGGTATTCAAGGAAATGGACCTGCAAAATATTACAGCCTTCCTGGTTTCACTGGGAAGATTGGTTTTATAAATGCTGTTACCCATGGTTTTTGTGAAACTTGTAACAGACTGCGTCTTACATCAGAAGGTTTTCTTAAACTCTGTTTATCAAATAATACCGGTCTTAGTTTACGAAAGTTGATTCTAAGCGGTACCAGTGATGAAAAAATTTCTCAGGAAATTATAGAAGCAGTTGCAAACAAACCGCGCTATCATTCTTTATCAAAACGTTATTGTGCGCCTGAAATGCATCCTAATGGTATGTCAGGAATTGGCGGTTGATGGTATATTATTTACATGGGAAAAATACTGGCGGTATGCACAAGTGCAGAAAAAGGAACGCCAAAACGCAATGCGGGATACGCTGAGTTTATAGTTAACCACGGTCTTTCAGGTGATGCTCATGCAGGTCAATGGCACAGGCAGGTAAGCCTTCTTTCTTTTCAAAAGATTGATGATTTTCGTGCGAAGGGAGCAAATGTAGAGTTCGGAGACTTTGGTGAAAACCTTGTTGCAGAAGGAATTGATTTTCGAAACCTTCCTGTTGGAACTTTCCTTGAATGTGCCAATGTCGTTTTGGAAATTACTCAAATAGGAAAAGAATGTCACAGCCGCTGCGCTATTTACAATATTATGGGAGACTGCATAATGCCGCGCGAAGGAGTTTTTGCAAGGGTGATTCGCGGCGGAAAAATTAAAGTTGGTGATGAAATGAAAATCCGCAAGGAAGCGCTGTATCGTGTCTGGATCATTACCGCAAGCGACAAGAGTTTCAACGGAGAGCGTGAAGATAAAAGCGGTTCTGTTGTCAGAGAAATTGCTGCAAGCGCAGGATATGTTGATGCCGGTTATACATTACTTGCCGATGAAAAAAATGATTTGGAAAATGAAATGAAACGCATTTGCGATTTAAGCCTTGCAGATTTAATTCTTACAACAGGCGGCACAGGTTTTTCATTAAGGGATTGCATGCCCGAAGCTACGTTGGCAATCGCGCACCGCTTTGTTCCGGGAATCGCAGAAGCCATGCGTGCTGCAAGCATGAATGTTACAAAACGCGCGATGCTCAGCCGTGGGGTATCAGTTATCAGAGGTAAAACACTTATCATCAATCTTCCTGGAAGCCCCAAAGCAGCTAGGGAAAATCTTGAGTTTATTATAGGAGAACTTCGTCATGGTCTCGACATTCTGACAGGACGAGAAAAAGAATGCGCTAGGAACCTGTAACACTTTAAACTTTATAAGATCTTTACCGCTAACCACGCTAACCACTCGAACTTTTACTTTGATATCTTATCTAATTCCATAGAAATCATTGAATTATCAGAAATTTTTATTGGTTTAATATAAAATATCAAATATTAGGTTCGCGGTGTTCGTGGTAAAAAAGTATAGATTTTGTTATTACAACTTACTAAAAGCTTGTCATATTCAAATGATAAAATAAATCCTTATGCAATAAGAAATTATCTTATATTTCTGTTCATGCGTTTGACGTGTTTTTTTTAGTTTTTTCACAAAGCCTTATGTTTCCAATAACCATTGTTTTGTCCAAAGCTTTACACATATCGTAAATTGTAAGCAGGGCGACAGACACGCCGGTGAGAGCTTCCATTTCTGCGCCGGTTTTCCCGGAAAGTTTTATTTCGCATGAAGCTTCAATTTTATTATTTTCTTTATCAACAAAAAAATCAATTGTGCATTTGTCAAAATTAAGCGGATGACACAATGGGATAAGATCGGCGCATCGTTTTGCTGCCATGATTCCTCCAATGCGTGCGACTCCAAGTACATCGCCTTTTCCGGCTGTGCCTTCAGCAATTGCTTTAATGACATCATCGTTTACAGAGATATTGCCTTTTGCAATTGCGGTACGGGATGTAATTTCCTTTCCGGAAACATCAACCATTATCGCGTTTCCTGTTGAATCAAAATGTGAAAAATCTTTTGCCATTTTATTTGTCCTCCTTGC
>Ga0123356_10007599_pt1 | contig 10806 bp, 9 predicted proteins | sample TergutEmb28metaG_2_FD_92546 | JGI IMG/M metagenome (GOLD analysis project Ga0123356, IMG submission 92546) | Embiratermes neotenicus P3 segment gut microbial communities from Petit-Saut dam, French Guiana - Emb289 P3 | ecosystem: Host-associated > Arthropoda: Insects > Digestive system > Gut ... | reverse complement strand
CATTGCCTGAAAAACCATTCCGGTAGTTTTTTCAAACGATTTTAAGGCTTTACGAAGAATATTTTCCGGTGCATTTTCCATCGGTTGTCCATCTTTATTGAAGTATGAACAAAGGAAACAGAGGGTCGGAATTTCGCTGAACGGATCCATAAAAGCAGTGCTAAAGCGCGGCACTACATATAAATCACTGGATCCGGCATGGATGAAAGCAGGGAAGATGTTTGAGCCATCCACACGCTCTCCTGCCGACAGAATTTGCTCTAAATAATCTCGGTTATTTACAACAAAATTAAGCGTTTTCAAGCGCCCGTCTTGTGCCACATAGCGAAAGTTCACCATTTGGATACCTTTCTCTTCTATGTATTTAATAATGTCAGCCTTAGTAAATTCTTGCGGCATTTTTTTTAAAAATTGAACCAACGGGTTCATGTTCATTGCAATTTTATCTTTCATATTGAAGGGGTTATAAGTTTTGTAAGAAAGGGCAAATATATATTTTTTTGACTTGTCTGTCTTGTTTTTCTTTTTCAGGGTTTGTTTTTTTTTATGAAACGAAATAACATTTTTGCTTCTTATAATAATAAAATTCTATTTTTGCCCAAATTATTGATTTGAAAAGAGCATTAATTTCTTTCCTCATTATGTTTCTTATAGCCCTCTCTTTTGGATTTGGCTTCTATTTTTTTACTGTATTAAAGTCGCCATTCTATAAAAAACCAAAGGCAGCCAACCTGATCATTCCTCAAACTGATATTAAAGAAGATATGGACAATGTACGCGCCATCCTTTTGTTTCATGCCTCCGACTATTTTGTGTATCGTGGATTTCCTATAGGGTTTCAATATGAGATGTTTAGAGCATTAGAGAAAGGAATAGGGAGAAATGTTGAAATTATTGTGGAAACTGAAGCCGGAAAAATCTATCATGAATTATTTGAAGGCACTTACGATATTGTTGCTATGGATTTAAAATACAGCGGTTTTTTACTCCCCATGTTTAAAAGCTCCATCCCGCACTCTTATTCCTATCCTGTGTTGGTGTCGGGAAAAAATGTTGATACTACGGATATTAATACAATATTTGTTTCGGAAGATTTCTCTGCCATGCTGTTTTTTACCGATGATTCTCCTTATAGCAAATTACCTGTACAAAAATATAATTACTCTTCCGAAGAGCTTTTTGAAAGAGTGGACAATGGTGAAATTCCTTACCTGATTTGCGATTATAATCAAGCTATTACATTAATGCCTTTCTATTCTCATGTACGGATTTTAGCCAAAGCCGGTCCGCAATTTGAGCGGCGCTGGGTATTGAATAAAAAGAATGTGCAACTGAATGAAGATATTAACCATTGGTTGCTGGATTTTAAAAAAACGCCACAATATCGTTGGCTAATACGAAAATATTTTTCTCAGGAATCATCATTATTAAATGCCTCTTTTGCTACCAAACAAAAAAAAGGCATTTCCCAATACGATGCTATTATAAAGAAATATGCGCAAAAGTATGAGTTTGATTGGAGATTCATTGCTTCTATTATTTGCCAGGAAACCAAATTTGTACCGGAACTAACCGGAAAAGGAGGAAGTTACGGTTTAATGCAGCTAATGCCCACTACTATGGAATATTACGGCATTTCGATAACAGATGACAATGACGCCCACATTCGTGCCGGCATTCAACATTTGAACATGCTTCGCCGCTCTTTTGATGAGGTTAAGGATGAAGAGGAAAAACTCTATTTTGTAGCTGCCGCCTACAACGCCGGGCGCGGGCATATTTTCGATGCGCAACGATTATGCGCCAAATATGGCGAAAACTTTCAGAAGTGGAACGATGTCTCTAAATATTTGAAATTAAAGTCGCAACAGGAATTTGCTACCGATTCGGTGGTGAAGTCGGGCTACCTCCCCGGTACGCATACGGTAAAATACGCCCGACAAGTTATGGAACGGTATGCCGCCTATAAAGCTGCATACCCATAATCCGGTAGAAAAAATTTTAATGCGTTTGCCCTGATAAAAAAAAGAATTCAATTCAAACTTTTCAAAACTTTTTGTTATTTCGCAAATTCAATAAACAAAACTCTAATTATATGAAAACCTTTACCTTAGGCGGGGTTCATCCCGAAGAAAATAAATTTGCGAGCCATCTATCTGTAGAAGAGTTTCCCATTCCAAAAACGGCTACTGTTTTTATTCACCAGAATTTGGGTGCGCCACCTGTGTGTCAAGTCAACAAAGGAGATACCGTAAAGGTAGGCTCATTGCTGGCAAAGGCGGAATCGTTTATTTGCGCCAACCTCCATTCACCGGTGTCGGGAAAAGTAACTCAGGTGGATGAAATTGCCGACAGCTCTCATTTCAAAAAAACCGCTGTGGTGATAGAAGTGGATGGCGACGAGTGGGAAGCCCACATTGACCGCTCGCCCGAAATTGTGAAAGAGATAAAACTGAGCAAACAAGAGATTGTGCAGCGCGTTAAAGATTGCGGTGTTGTGGGATTGGGCGGCGCCTGTTTCCCAACACACGTAAAATATATGCTTCCGGAAGGGAAAATCGCTGAATATTTGTTAATTAATGCCGCTGAATGTGAACCTTACATCACCGTTGACCATAGAATTATGCTGGAAAAAGCAGAAGAATGTATGGTGGGTATTAACGCACTGATGATTGCATCAGGCGCTAAAAAAGCGAAAATCGGTATCGAAAACAATAAAAAAGATGCGATAAAACATTTAACGGAAGTTGCCAAACAATATCCCGATATTGAAGTAGTAGCTTTACATGTAAAATATCCGCAAGGTGCCGAAAAACAGTTAATAAAATCACTCATAAACAGAGAAGTACCCGATGGACAATTACCCTTAGTAGTGGGTGCCATTGTGAACAACATCACCACTTGTTTTGCCGTGTATGAAGCCGTGCAAAAAAATAAACCGCTCATTGAAACATACTTAACAGTTACCGGTAAAAAAGTAGAAAATCTAAGAAACTTTAAAGTCCGTATTGGCACGCCCATAATGGATATTTTGAGTGCAACGGGCATCCCTGAAAACACCGGAAAATTGATAGCCGGCGGTCCTATGATGGGCGCTGCTGTTTCCAACATGAATTTCTTCGCCAAGAAAGGATTAACAAGTTTATTGTTGTTAGACGAAAAAGAGAGTAAGCGCGGAGAGGTTGAGCCTTGCATCCGTTGCGGCAAATGCAACTACGGCTGTCCGCAAGGCTTGGAACCCTACTTGCTATCCGCCCTCTCCTACCAAAATCGTTTTGAGGAATGTGAAACACATGGCGTTTTAAACTGCTGCGAATGTGGCTCATGCGCTTTCAGTTGCCCCGCAAATCGTCCGCTGTTAGACTATATTCGACTGGCGAAAAGTAAAGTGATGGCTGCAAAACGTAATAAACAATGAAAAACACCAACTTCATACAAATTGCCCAACAAGTGCTTCAATCGGAGGCGTACGCTATTTTGCGCTTGCAAGATTTTATTAATGAGGATTTTGTAAAAGCATTGCATCTCATTAAAGACGCCCCCGGACGCCTCATCGTTACCGGAATTGGAAAGAGTGCCATTGTTGGGCAAAAGATTGTGGCAACCCTCAATTCCACAGGCACTCCGGCTATCTTTATGCACGCCGCAGAAGCAATTCATGGTGATTTGGGAATCATTCAGCCCGAAGATGTGCTCCTCTGTATTTCAAAAAGTGGGAATACGCCGGAAATATCTGTACTGATCCCATTCTTTAAAAAACAGGGCAATAAATTTATTGCGTTAGTGGGAGATACGAGCTCTTTTTTGGCAAAAGAAGCCGATGTGGTGCTAAACTGTTCGGTAGAGCGCGAGGCATGTCCCAACAACCTGGCGCCTACGTGCAGCTCCACTGCACAGTTGGCAATGGGCGATGCGCTGGCAAGTTGCCTCATTGAGTTACGAGGATTTACGCCCGAAGATTTTGCAAAATTTCATCCGGGAGGAATTATCGGTAAACGCTTGTACATCAAAGCAAAAGACCTCTATAAGTTCAATGAAATCCCTATGGTTGCTCCAGAAGCTATGATGCCGGAAGTAATTTTGGAAATTTCGGGAAAAAGACTTGGCGTTACAGCAGTTATGGAAAACGGCAAAATTGTGGGTGCCATTACCGACGGCGATTTAAGACGAATGCTTCAAAAAAATCCCGATTACACCCACTTACGTGCTATGGATGTAATGACTTTACACCCCAAAACCATTACCGAAGATATTTTAGCCGTAGAGGCGCTGGAAATCATGAAATTGAAAAACATTACCAACCTCTTTGTGGTAGATAATTTAGGAAGATATTTGGGAGTATTGCATATTCATGATATTATTAAGGAGGGGATTGCTTGATGATGAGATGATGAGGTGATGAGATGATGAGGTGATTTGGTGATTATAATTATGAAAGAAGAAATAATTGGAATTATGGGGGCTATGTCGCAAGAAATTAGCGACATTATTCATTTGTTGACCAACAGGGAAGCCTATCAATTTGGAAAGAGAACTTATTTCGTTGGGAAATTGAATGGTATTAAAACAGTTGTAGTATTTTCGCGATGGGGTAAAGTAGCGGCGGCAACCACTGCTTCAACTTTAATCCTCAAGTTTAATGTTTCGGAAATAATTTTTACAGGGGTTGCGGGTGCAATAAATCACGAATTGAATGTGGGCGATATTGTTATCGGAAAACGACTCATTCAACACGATTTAGACGCAAGACCTTTAATGGATCAATTTGAAATTCCACTACTAAGCGTTAAATATATTAATACACAAGCAAAACAATTAGATAGAGCAACTAAAGCAGTTAACGAATTGATTAATAGCAGAAATTTATTCTCTGCAATCACTGCACCTGAGTTGCATGAATTTGGTATTATAGAACCAAAATTAGTTATTGGCGACATTGCGAGTGGCGATAAATTTTTTGCAAGCACCAAAGAGAAAGATGACCTGTTAAAAAAACTTCCCGACGTTTTATGTGTTGAAATGGAGGGCGCGGCAGTTGCGCAAGTATGCTACGAGTATGATATTCCATTTACCATTATAAGAACCATTTCAGATGTAGCAGATGAAAACTCGCATATTGATTTTCCTGCTTTTACTGAGAAAATATCGAACAGGTATTCGGTTGAAATTATTAAGAATATTTTTAAGGAGTAATTATTATTTCACTCTAAGTATTTTTTATCATAAATAATTTACTTTCGCGGCATGAAAACCATTTTTCGCTACTTCTTGCTACTCGGTGTTGTAATCATCCCCTTGTTTTTTTTGTATAAAGAAGAAGACCAATTCCCTATTTTGCTCGGCGCTCTTTTGGGAGTTACACTCACTTATTGGATTGCAGTTGGAATAATAAAAGTACATGCACGAAAGAAACAATGATTAGTGGTTAATGAAATCACATAGAAAATCCATCCTGCGCCTGCTGCAAATAGCACGCCCCAAATAAATGCAGGAATTCCCGTTATTTTCTTCAACAAGGTAGCATCGCCTGCCTTATCTTTTTGTTTAACAGATAAAAACAAAACTGTTATTGCGGAAAACAGCGCATCAACAGCTATAAAAACCGCATACAGCAGCGCCGCAGTTTGAATATATGCTGCATTATTAAAGTAGATGAGAGTTCCATTAATGGCGCAAAAGGCAATGATCCAAATTGCTCCGTAAATGTTACGCACCCAAAGTAGTAGCATGAATAAAAAAAGTATGGAGATACCAATCAAAAATCCTTTATCGTACCCCACTGATAACAAATAGAATATAAAATATGAAATGAGTGAAGAAAAGGGATACCCAGCAATGGCAACTAAAAAACTACCGATTTTCGTTTTGGTAGAAGTAGTGGTGGTTCCTGAGGCATCGTTGAAAAGTTCAATTTTTTTAACGCTGCCTTCCAGAATCAGCGCCATTAAGGCATGACCAAGTTCATGAATTGCAGTGTTTATAAGGTTGAACCACTTCCCAATAACAGGAATGCGGGGCAATACCAAGGCAAGCCCCGCAAACCAATAGATTAAAGGAATACTTAAAAACGTCAAGTCTTATTTTTTAAGATTGTGTTTTGTAACAAACTCATCAAGAACTTCTTCTAAAGTAGGTTTGCCTATTTCCTGCAGTTCATATCCCACTTTTACAACCGGTTGGTTAATTTTGCAGAAACGAGGAAGATCAATAGGAGTACCAATAATCACTGCATCGCAGGGGGTGTTTGCAATGGTGTCTTCCAGGTCTTTCATTTGTGCATCGCCGTAGCCCATAGCCGGAAGCAAAGATCCGATTCCGGGGTATGTTGTGAAAGTATCTTGTAATGAACCAATAGTGTAAGGTCTTGGGTCAATCAATTCTGCTGCGCCATATTTCATAGCCGCAACGGTACCGGCGCCAATCTTCATTTCGCCGTGTGTTAAAGTTGGACCATCTTCTACAACCAATACTTTTTTACCTTTTATTAATTCAGGTTTATCCACCGTTAAAATAGAAGCGGCATCAATAACAACAGCTTTGGGGTTTATTCTTGCCAGATTTTGACGCACTTTGTTGATGTTTTCCAAAGATGCTGAGTCTATTTTATTGATAACGATAACATCAGCCATGCGGGCAACCACTTCTCCCGGATAGTAGCTCACTTCTGCTCCCGGACGTAACGGGTCGGCAACGCCTATAAACAGGTCGGGAACATAGAACGAAAAGTCGTTATTTCCGCCATCCCAAAGCACGATGTCGCAACCATCGGGATCTTTTTCAGCTTCGCGAAGAATGGCTTCATAGTCCACTCCTGCGTAAATTACGTTTCTTTTAGTAACCACGTGAGGTTCATATTCTTCCATTTCTTCAATAGTGCAATTGTGTTTCTTTAAATCTTCTACACAAGCGAAACGTTGAACTTTTTGTTTGTTCAAATCGGGATCGTAAGGCATAGGGTGGCGCACGGCAACAACCTTTAATCCCATAGCAACCAAGTATTCAATGATTTTACGGGAGGTTTGCGATTTTCCGCATCCGGTACGGGTAGCGCCTACAGCAATAACGGGTTTGAACGATTTGATCATCGTTTCTTTAGGTCCCATTAATACGAAATTAGCGCCGGCAGCATTCACAATAGCGCTAACGCTCATTACATAGTTATAGGGTTTGTCGCTGTATGCGAAAACGCACTCATCCACATCGAATTTTTTGATTAGCTCCGGAAGTTCCGATTCTTTGAAGATAGGAATACCATTTGGATACAAATCTTCTCCTGCCAATTCTTTAGGATAGGGTCTTCCGTCAATTCCGGGAATCTGTTCTGCGGTAAATGCTACCACGTTGTAATTTGGGTTGTGGCGGAAATAGGTGTTAAAATTGTGAAAATCGCGCCCCGCCGCGCCGATAATAATAACGTTTTTCTTCATAATGATTTGATTTTTAAGTTTATATACTATTATTTATGAATTTACAATGGATGAGCAAATATAGAATTTTTACCGAATTTGCTAAAAGTTATTTTTCATCAAGTTTATTCTGAATAAAAATCATTTTCTCCATTTCACTCCATGCCAAATCCAACCAGTGGATCACAAAACCGGCGCGCTCCATTTTTCTAAACCATGTCATTTGGCGTTTTGAAAACTGGTGTATCGCTGTGTTCAGTTTTTGAAACATTGTGTTGTAATCCAATTGTTTGTTTAAAAACAACATTACATAACGGTATTCTAACCCGTATTTGAACAGCTGTTCGATGGATACGCCTTCCTCAATAAGCGCTTGCACTTCCTCAACCATACCGTTTGCAAGTCGTTCTTTTAGTCGCACGGTAATACGTCTTCGCACTTCATCTCTATCTCCTTTAATTCCAAAGATGATGGAAGGAATGGGCGTAGATTGATACCCTTGCAACAATGCTTCAATATACATGCCGCTACCGCCGCATAGAATTACGGGTTTGCTGCGTTGCTGAATATCAAGGATTGCCTGTTGCGCTAATTTTTGATAGTTGAATACTGTATTTACCTTTCCGGGTTCTTCTATATCAATAAGATGATAAGGAATTACCGTATCTTCTATTGTGTAATCCTTTAAATCTTTGCCGGTGCCGATATCCATTCTTTTATATATTTGGCGGGAGTCGGCGCTAACAATCTCTGCGCCGAGCTGTTTTGCCAATAGCGCAGCAATGCGGGTTTTGCCGGTGGCGGTAGGACCAAGAATGGTGATAATCTGTTTCATAATTAAAAAATGTAGGGGCTGTCTCAAAAGTCTTTTTAACCACAAAGGAACACAAAGAATGCACAAAGTACACAAAGAAAAAATATTGTGACTCAAATCTTTGTGTTCTTTGTGAAAACCCTTTGTGAACTTTGTGGTAAATGGTTCTTGACTTTTAAGACAGCCTTTATCATTTCTATTTTACCACCAATTTTTGCACAAACGTCTGCCCTGTATTCGCGTCGGTCAGTTTCATCAAATATAACCCTGATGGATAATTAGATACAGAGATAGTATTCGTACCTTCGTATAAACTTTCAACAGCAATTCTATTTCCTATCAAACTGAATACTTCCAATTTCATTGGCGATCCGGTAACAATATTAACAAAACTATTAGCAGGGTTTGGCGCCAAGGTAATGGCAGATTTGTTTATTGTGCTAATATTTTGATCTGTACCAATTACATTATTGCTTTTATCTAACGGAACGATACGGTTTCTTGTTGGGATTCCTGCGCCGCCTTTAAAATTAATCACGCCATTAATATTTAAAAGAATAGTAGGAATAGGGTCTCCAATATAGTCAGTATCATAATTATCTGTGTAAACCACCGAGTCGTGAACCTGAATACCTTCTTTAAGATCGTAATATTTACCATTTTCAAAAACGCCTGTTTGAGTAAACATTACATCCTTGATGGTAATGATTTTTGCTTGAATGGGGTTGTTGTAATCATAATCTAATTGAGAGGCGGTAATTACAGTAGTTTGTACTTTCTTGAGATAATCCACCACATCACATTCTCCGGTAGGGATAAGCTCTATCATACCGAAGTAGTTGGTTAGTGTACCGCTAAGATTGGTAATTTTATCCCCTACTTCTATTCCTGCCTGAATTTTTCCAGTCACGTCGTAGATATACATGGCGCCGGTAGCGTCTTGAATATATTTTACATTTCTGTAGGGTTGTGTGTGGGTAACTATGGCTTGTCCGGTATAGGTATAAACGGCAGTACCGGCATTGGTGCCGTTGTTGTAAGGTGGAGCTAATGCACGCAGTTCAGCCAATGTGCTTACACCCTGCGGAAAAATATAGTTAGCGGTACTCACAACACTGGGTTCCATACCCTCTTTCCATGCTTTGGCTTTAAGTGTGGTTTGCGTAGAGAGTGCTACAGGAGCAGAATAGGTGGTTGAAGACTCTTGGGGATCGGTTCCATCTAATGTATATCTAATGATAGCGCCTTCTGTGGTTGAAGTAATGGTTACATTAACAGGGTCGGTGTAACTTCCACCCGGAGGGTTAAAAGTAGGAGCGGCAGTATAACCGGCTTGATTGAAATCAGTAGCACAAAGGTTGTCAATATTAACAGAATTTTGGGTGCCGGATTGTTTGTATTTAATAACCCTTACCCTTACATTGCCCTGTATATTTATTATAACAGAGAAAGGGAGCATTTCTCCTGCTTCTGCCCATGATGGAGCGACAATAGAGTTGTTGTTAGGCGACATCCATGTGTTGCCTGCATCTGTTGAATATTCTACAAAAAGCTTACCGCCGCTGTGTCCGCTATAAGAGCCATAGTAAAAACTGACTTCTCCTACGCCATTAGGCTTATCAAATTGCATTTGAACCACATTCGCACCCTCGGTATTTTCTCCCGGGATACTCATGGCGCCTGCAGCGGGATCGCTATTATTTGCTCTTAATCGAATGGATTTGGCATCAATGCGACGATCGTTATTGTCCATTTGAGAATAACCCAATATCATCCAATCACCGGAAGGTGTTGTAACGATTCTGCCTGCATAAGCAGCTTCAGGGCTTAAATTTTCAAAGTCTTCAAAAAGGGGGCAATCCTGGGCAAAAGAGCCCATGTTGAATAAAAAGAGCGTCAACGCGCTCAATAAAATAGTTTTTAATTTTGTAAACGTGTTCATAATAAAATATTTAATTTGTATATAATATGAAAAAAATCTTTCGGCAAATATATTAGAATTATTGATTGTGAATAAGTATTATTTTTCTTGCAATTCAAAAAGTTCACAAAAATTTGAATTACAATATTTTTCCTTTCTGAATTAACAAACGGAATCTATATACTCTCTATTGAAACTTTAACAGGTAACACTATTAAAAAGAAGCTAATCATTAACCACTAAACCTTAAACTTTAAACCTTAAACCTTAAACCTTAAACCTTAAACCTTAAACCTTAAACCTTAAACCTTAAACCTCCACCCCCTTAATCCCCCGCCAGCAGGGGAGACTTTGAACCGTTAAACTCCACAAAACACCTTCAAATGCTCATCATAAATCACCATATTATCTCCCACCTGCTTGATGATGGCAATGCCGTTACTTATTGCCTCTTTCTCTGTACCATCCTCAAAATGAAGGGCTGCCAAGCCAAGGTACAAATCAAAATTGACATATTGCGGAAACAGTTGTTTGAACACTGCTGCTTCTTCAAGAAACCATCCCACATGCTTTTTCTCTGCACTGTACTTTATTTCGATGATTACTACCGATGTGCAGTTGTAGAGCAGCAGATCGTATTCGCCTCGAAGATTAAGGTTTTTAAT
>Ga0123356_10007598_pt1 | contig 10807 bp, 10 predicted proteins | sample TergutEmb28metaG_2_FD_92546 | JGI IMG/M metagenome (GOLD analysis project Ga0123356, IMG submission 92546) | Embiratermes neotenicus P3 segment gut microbial communities from Petit-Saut dam, French Guiana - Emb289 P3 | ecosystem: Host-associated > Arthropoda: Insects > Digestive system > Gut ... | reverse complement strand
CATCAGACAAGTCACACCGCCATTTTTTACTTAATTTCCACTTATTTCTACATCCGTTATTTTCCCATTGCGCGTCTGTAGGGCCGCCGGATAACGTGTCTGCTTATATTTTATAGGCATTACTTCTATGCGTTTATGGAAATATATTCTAAAATATTCATAAGAGATAATTTAAAACAAAATGAAAGTGACTCTTCTTTTTGTGATAAATGCAGAACAAAGTTAAATGAGGGAGCAAGATTCTGCTCTGGATGTGGAATTTCATTATTAAAAAATGATGAACCTATTTTAGAAATAGGGAATATATATAATGGTTTGGTAAAAAAAATTATGGATTTTGGTGCTTTTGTAGAAATTGCACCAAACAAGGAAGGGCTTGTCCATATAAGTAAGCTTTCCAGAAAAAGAATTAATTCAGTTACTGAAGTACTGAAAGAAGGTGATTTAATATCTGTTAAATTACTAGAAATAGATAAACAAGGTCGCATTAATTTATCATACATTGATGCTATTGAACAAGAGCAATCAAATACATCCATTTGTAATACCAATTTAACAAATAATAATATCCTAATGGAAATTAAAGATATTTTTATAATACAAGGTATAGTTCCAGTTGTTACCGGAAAAGTTTTAAATGGAACTATTAAATTAAATGATAAAGTTCTTATAAGCGGTGATAATAGAATTGAAAACGCAACTGTTACTGGAATTGAAATGTCTAATCAATTACATAAAGAAGCAAAAGAAGGCGAGTGTGCAGCCATATGGCTAAAGGGTATTAAACCTGAAAAAATAAAATCAGGATATTTTTTAGAAAGGTGTTGATAATTAATATGAGGTATATATGAAAAAGTTTTTAAATATACTCCAAAAAATTATTGCTGAACATGGAGAAAATATTTTTAATGACAGCAGAATGTTTAAAACAATATTTTTAGATTACAACAATAGTGATTTAAGAGGAGAAATGGAATTACTCTGTAAAGTAATTGATTTGAGAGCTTATAATTTAATAGCAAATACAAACAACCTTGAAGTAGAAAAGAAAAATTTAAAACATAGACTTCATAATGATTATTATGTTGATGAAAAAATGAGCAATAATATTATTGAAATATTTGCCACAGCTATAAGAAATGATAATATTAAACAAAGTAATATAAATACACAAGCACAAACTTATTATAATAATTTATTTGATGCGTATTCACAAGGTAGATTGCCATTTGAGAATGGATATATAATTTCAGGATTTATAGGTAATTCAAATTATACAATATATGAAATTACTTACTATAATAGGGTTACTGAAATATATCAAACAGGATTTAGCAAGCAAGATGCACAAACGATTTTGGAGATATTAAAGTAACAATTAAATATTTTCTAAACTAGCAATTCTACTAAGTGCAGATGAGGTATCATTTTCCAGTTTAATGCAAGTGGAATTGAAAGAATTTAATAAATTGTTCATTTCTAAAATTATTTTAGAGTGAAATCTTTGTGAAAATTCATCATTCCAATATACTGAGACTTCCTGACAGGATGATTGAATATGATTAATTACTGTATTTACTTTCATATCTATAACGCTTTATTTAACCAATCCCAAAATTCAGGTGATAATTCAAAATAAAATGGTTGAATTTCTTCATCTATTATATTCACAAATGCCTCTTTATAATCCAATAATATTGTCTTTTGAGCACTAGATAAGTTTGTAGAGAATGAAAAATCACGAATTTGACAATATCTATTTTCGTAAATATTTTTATTTTTTTTAAAATTGTCATCAATTTTAATATTTAAAATATAATTTTTTGGTATACTACTACAGAATGGTTTTTCATCTATTTTTGAGTAATATGCAAGCGAACCATCATTTGAGTAAATAGCTATGCGAGCAAATGGTGGATTTATTATTTTAGAATTATTATCAAATGAATAAAGAAAGAAGCAGTCAGTATTTTTATTTTCAAATATGCCTATTATTGCTTTGGAATAAAATACTCCAGTTGGAATATATTCATTTAATTCTTCGTCTAATAAAAAATCTTTTATATCATTGTATGTAATATTCATTAAAAAGTCCTTATACGATTTTTTGTAACAATCATACTCTGTTTTTTTGCTAGTGAATTATCAATGTGTTCTTTAGTATAATATGTTGATGGTTCTGGAAAACTGGCGCCAGAATCTGTAATCCAAAAACCAGTTAAATTATTATTACTATCACGAGTAACACTGTGGACAGTAACAGCATGTAAACCTTCATTTCCTTCAGTTTGCCATAATTCTTCCGCTTTTACAACAATTATTACACCCTTACCGCTTTCTACAGCGTCTGCTATACTCTCAACCGTTTGTCTTTCTTTATTGGCTGGTAAACCATTTTTTTCCAATAAATAACGTATATCTCGTGTAGTAGTCCCGCCATTATTTGCCCAATTTGGATCACCAGTATGGCAAAAGGTTCTTCCAAAGAAATTTTCTTTTGAACAATCCTCAATTAATTCTTTTTCAGATACATCTATACCACCCATTTTTAAAACATTGCTGATTGAAACTAAACCACATGTACCCCAAAATCCTTTAACAGCTCTACCTTGCCTATAATTTAATGTTTTTCCGGTTTCTTCGGGATGATCATATGTTTTTTCTGTCATATCATCATTCCAGACCCAATCTTTTTCATTTATTGATACTTCAACAGGTTTTTCTAGCGTTTCTTCTGAAAATGAATCTAAAGGCTGTTTTAAAGGCTGTATAATAGCAGGGTTATTATTAACTGGGCGAACTATTGGATCCGGTACACTTGCAGATGCAGTATCAGTAAAACCTAATACTGCTGCAGGAACTGCTAACGTTTTACCTAATGATAATCTTATATTATTATTTGTAAAAGGTCTATATAGTTGTTTTGCATCATCTTCATCTTTCTTTTTTTTAAGAATAGCTAAAGTTTCAGCTTCTTTTTTCTTATTAAGCTTTTTTGTTCCATTTTCAAATATTTCTTTTTTTGAAACACCATGATTATTTTCTTTTATTTCATTACGGGAATCAATTAAATGATTTGCATATTCATCCAAGTTTCCAAGTAGAGTATGGAATGTTGGTATCAAAACATCAATATTATTTTTTGTTGATTCTATATGATTACTAATAATTTTAAAACCTGAATCACGAAAACTAAAACCAAGATCCAGTAATTTTTCAGATAACTGCTCATTAAATTTCTCAATATTTTTAATATTTTCAAATATATTTTCATTTAATTTTTTTATTGCTTCTGGTGAAGCAGCAACTTTATCATCCATATTGGTTATCCAGCAGAAAGAGTATCGACTGAATCACGAACTAATAATAAATAATTTTCAACTGCCGTACAACCTCTATTTAATAAACTATTATAAGATTGAAAAAAATTATTGAATTCTTGTCTGTATTGTTCAGAACTATTAAGATAATCAATTTTAATTTTTTTTGTTTCGTTAAATGCATTTGACAAAACATTATATTTTTCTTCAGCAATTTTAATTTGATATCTTAATTCATCTATGTTATCATCTTTTTCATTATCATCATTAATCAAAGCAAATCTTAGTTCGTTTTTCAAATATTCAATTTTCTCTTTTACTATTATTATTTTTTTCTCCAACATATCAATTGTATTATCAATTTTTAGATGAGTACTGTCAATTAATTTATTATTTTCACTTGATACATTGTTTATCATCATTGGAGTTTGAGAAATATTATGCATAAAGGATTCTAGTTTGTTGGGATTAACACAAATGCCATAACTCATAATATTATTTCTTCCTTTTATTTATCGGAGTCTCTTGTGTCTTTTAGGTGTCCCGCATACTCGGTTAATTTCTCGCAAAGTATACTAAAATTACCGATATTTTTATCGATCTGCTCTTTTGTATATTCAATGTGATTTCTAACTATTTTTGAACCAGAATCTTTAAAGGTTTGTTCAAGTGTTTCCAGTTTATCCTCAAGAATTCTTGTTTCATTAGTAATATTATCCATATTAATTGCTATTTTATCAACTAACTGACCGATTTTTACATAATCTGCTGCTACGCCAATACTCATAATAATCTCCTATATATCAACAGCCAAAGCTCTTCTTGCTTTCTCTGCCGATGTTTTCAGTCTATTTGAAACACCGATTACATTTGGCAAACTTTCCCTAATTTCCTGTTGAAATGAAATAATTTTTCTTCTTGCTCTTTCAGATGGATCGTCTTGCATATACTGTTCTGCACTACGCATATTACCTAGTAATTCCTCACATTCACTATCAATTTTCTGTACATAAATATCAATTGCTTCTGCGAATGTATCCATTTCTGCAGGTTGTCGTTCTACCCATTCATCACTATCACTCATAAATCCTCCAATTTATATGGTCTAAATGCCCTTGTAACACTTCCGCCATCGTAATACACTGCTGTTTTTTTGTCAAGAGCATTATAATTAGATGATAAGCTAAAAAAACTTTGATAATCATTTAGAGGCATTTCCAATGCAATTTTATGTTTAAAGTTAACAGGTTTAATATAATCTGTATCTCTTTTTATTGATATTATAGATGAGTATGTTACTAATGAAAATATTCCATTTCTATAACCTTTTTCAGTTATTTCTTGAATATCCGAAATAGCATTATAACTTTTATTTTCAGTTTGATCATAACTGTTTAATTCTTGTTGATTATATTCAGTAATAATCTCTTGTTTTTTTTCAGAATTATAATCAGAACCAAGTTTTGCTTTAAGATTTGTTCTCGTTTTAGTAATGAATTCGTTTACAGATGTATATGTAGATATTGTACTGCCTTTAAAAGTTTGTTTTGTATGCTCTGATATAGGTTTTTTAGCTAATAGATTTTTAAACTCGTTTGTAAGATATTCTAGTCCTAGCCATACAATCAAAATTTTTGAATTATCATGTCGCAATATATCTTTAATATCACTGATAATTCCGCAAATTGTTTCTATTTTTGTAGTAATAGTACAGATATTATCTTCAAGTGATAATAATAATTTTTTATTTTGAAAATAAATTTCATCACTTTCATCAGCTAAAATATATACTTTGCAATTATTCTGTCTTTTAAAATTATAAATTGACCAATATATTACTGCCATTCTTAATTCATCATTAGTACCAATAATCATAATATTTGAACTAACACTTTCACGTAGATTAAAATAGAAACAAGGGTTTAGACTTGCAGGGGTTCCTAAATAAATAGGAATTTGATTATCAATTACAGATGGATTCTCAATTTCAAACTCCGTAATTAATTCATTATTAAATTCTTTTCTTTCCTGACCGTCAAAAATTTGAGGTTTTTCCTTTGATTTACCAGTTGCTTTTAATACCCAAGTTATTACTTTATCTCTTTCTTCCGATTTTATATGAATTACTTTAAATCTATCTAACACAGAGTCGTATTTACTATCAATATTTTCTCTAATAGGTTTAAACATGATATCACCAGTTTCCATAGTTCTAATTTTATCTTTTATCTCTTCTGTATATTTAGCTCCACTTCCTAAAATATAAGTTATTTCATCTTTATCTTCATTTCTCATTGCTAGACGAACACGAGCATTCATTTTTCCTTTTTCTGGAAAACCTTGAGTACCATGACGAAATGCTTGATCGCAGAATAAACAAGTTATACCAAAAGACCTTGCTTCTAATAATATATTTAAAAGCTTTGTCTTGTATTGATCTTCATTTTGAGTAATATCAGTTAAATTATGAAATTCATCAATTATTATAACAATTCTTAGCATCTCACCTTTTTTCTTTCGATAATCTGCGAGATCTTCAATATCACCGAATATGTTTTTTCTATATTCAATTTCTCCTTTAATTCTATCTATTAAGCTACATACAAATTCCTTACTTCCTTCAGTGCCAATTCCAATTAATTTTACATGTGGTGGCGGATTATTCATGTATCCAGCAAATGCTACTTTTTTAAAATCTACAAGCCATAACTCAACATCATTTGGATGATATTTCATTATAATAGACATAATTATCATATGAAGTGTATAAGATTTTCCTGAACCAGTGTCACCGGAAAGTAGTGCATGCGCAGAATCAGAGCCGCCTAATTTTAAACTAATTAAATTATTATTCGAATCTACTGCAAATGGGATTATCATTTCATGGGTAGCATCATCAAATTTAGGAGTATTCATTTCCGATATAGGAAAGTAAGTTGAAAATAAATTGTTAATTAATTCTTTAGGTTTTTCTTTATTAAATATTTCAATATAATATTTAATAAAATCTTTATGTACTGATGACAATTTATCAAAAAGGAATGTATAATCTTTATTATTAAAATTTATTAATTTTGATAATGAATGATATTTCAAAACATCAAAGTCATTCCTAATATTATCTGGTAATGTAAAATTTTGTGAATTTGTTGTAAAAATAATTGAAATTCCGCATTTTAATAAATTATTATAAATAACATCTAAATATTCTAATGTTCCTCTATCTAGTTTTTCTGGATCGTTAATTATTATAAAATGATATTCAATAGGGATTCTATTCTTATCATTATATATATATATAGAATCAAGACCTGCAAGTTTTTCATAAATTGTCATAATATCTTTTTGGAGTTCTCTTAATTTTTTTTGAATTTCTTCACGAGAAGAGTATACTTGTTTACAAACATCATGTTTTAAATATTTAAGGTTAACAAGGGTACCAAGGTTTGAACCACAATCCAAAGGATCAATAAAAATTAATTTAAAAGATCCAAAAGGCATAAATTTTAATAACTTAAATATAAAAGACTGAATACCTGTCATTACATCGTTTTTTAATGATTTGTCGTAATCTATTATTAATTGAATTGGTTTATTCATTTGGAAGGTATAAGGAACAACCATGCCATCACCCATAGAGAAACATGAGGGCATTTTTTCTTTTAATTTTGGAAGTGCAAACTCTGGAAAAGTTACAGGACATTCAATTAACCCAAATAATAATTCATCAGGATAACTTGTAGATGGTTCAAATTCATTTTCCCATGCTTTTTCCGTAGCACCATATTTTTCCAACAATGATTTAAGAAAATCTTCCAAATTTAATACACTTTTATTATCACATAAATTTCTTATATCATTTTCTAAGATATCTTCTTGTCTTTTTTTATAATCTTCATTTACTTTTTGTTGTTGTCTTAATTCTTTGTCTGCTTCTGCCTTTTCTGTATTATATATTTTTTTTGCTTTACTGTTAAAATCAGATAATTTCCTGTCTGCTTCGGCTTTTCCTGTATTAAGTAAGTTTTTAACAGTATTTTCATAATCTCTTAGTTTTCTATCAGCATCAGCTTTTGAATTATCAAATATCCTTTGTGCATTATTAATTGCATTTGCTGTTTCATTATTTATTTTATTAATTTGAGATTTTAAATATTCTTTCCCAGATTCTAATGTATCAAGTAATTTATCTCTTTTTTCATTTCTGTTTGAAAAAAACCAACCTAATAAAACCCATCCTATAAGGATAAATATTACACCTAAAAATCCTAAGAAAGCATTAAGTGGTTTATTTGCTTCTGACAGTAAACTATTAAGTGTTATAATATCTGTAGATATAGGGGAATATGATTTTTTTTCTTGATAATTGTTATATAGAAATTCTGGTATACTTCTCTCAAATAAAGCAAACTCACGCATTGTAACATTAAGTATTTGAAGATTACTAGCACCTTTATTCTCTGCCTCTAATTTAGTTTTGTTAAATTCTTGAGTTATTTCGTTTATTTTATTTTTGTATTTTGTTTCTATTTCATCTTTTGTTGCAATATATTCTGTTTTTGATTGCTCCTGTTTATCGTCATATTTTTTATTAATTTCATTTTGTGTTTCGGAAAAATTTTTATTTATTAGCGATGTTTTTTTTGTATAATTTGTATTAATTAAACTTTGAGATAAACTATATTCATCATTTATTATTTTACGTCTGCCGCTTATTTCTTCTGATCTTTTTTTAATTACTGTATTAATGATATTAAATACATTTTGTGTCGTTGGTAATGTATTATCCCAATATGCCCATAAATCTTCATTAGATTCTACATTAATGCAATCACTAGTTTCATCTGTAACGTTTTCATGGTTTTTGTTTTGATTTGTATTATTAATACTTTCATTTGGAATAGCTTGCTGTTCATCGATAATACTTGAATCAATTTGTTCTTTTGATTCCTCATTATTAAATTTATCTTTTGACTGCATATCAAAAAGACATTTTGGACATCTTGTTGCATATCCGTTTATTGTTAGATTACAGCTAGGACAAATCATTAGAACCCTCTTAAAAAAAAGAAAAATATTATACTTGCTATTATTGCAATAAATATAAACACACTACAACCTGTGGGCAAACCTTCAGCAGGTGGTGGCATAGGTTGCGGTGGAGGTTGCGGTTTAGGTTGAGGCTGCGGCTGTGGAGGAACTGTAGGAGTATTTGGGTTACTTGGCTTAAATGTAGAAGGTTTAAAGTTCTGTGAAGTAATGTCAGATGGTGTTTGAAAAACAGTTTTAGAAATATTTCCCATTTTCTCTTCAACTTTACACCAAGGACATTCTGGAGCCTGATTGTAATAAAAATGAGTGGCATCCTTTTTACACTTAGTAATATTTTTTTCCAATCGCTCTATGGTGTAATACCATTCTTCAGCAGAAGGTCTAATACTTGGATCTTTATGACCATGTATTAATGCACGAAAAAACATTTCCCGAACATCTTCTGGTAATGAGTCAAGATCAGGTGCATAACGTGGAATGTCTATATTAAAATGTGTACTGACAGGAAAATATGCGCATGTTCCACTTAAAAGATTATCCACTGGTTGAAACTTAGATGCTGAACAACTTATTACTTTACAGGCAAATGGATGAGCTCCATTCATTAATAGTGCGAATATGAGTTCTGCTAAAGCAAAGAGATCTGTTTCTTTTGTAAATGTAGGTAACGGTTCTGAGGGGAAATGCGCTCCTTGTAATTCAGGTGCAATAAATTCCGGCATTGCAACTGCGCAGCGATAAGTATTGCCTTTGTCATCTGTGATATGATAAGAATCGGTATCCACAAGGGTAACGTATCCAGTATCTTTACCAACTAAAATATTTACAGGATTAAGATCACCTATTACCTGATTAATATTATGCACATTATGTATAGCAACAGATAAATTTTTTGCAATAGCAAGGTAAACAGGCCAGGGAACTCCTGTCCTTTCATCGTAAACATAAATGTTACGTAGTCTTTCTTTACCTGTAACCTTTGGCATAACATATCCGGCAAATTTACCATTTTCATAAATAATGTCCATTGGCCAAGAATATTGAACTTCAAAATCTGGATGAATTTTAACCATAGCAGAAATTTTCCGTTCTCTTTCGGTAGTTCTATTATTTTCATTAAATATTTTTGCAACTATTAGAGGATAATTAACAACAGTATGAATACTTCCTTCGCCACCACCAGCGAAGGAATCGTTTGAGACATCATATTCTGTTCCTGTTGTTCCTATGTATATAGGCACTAAAAATACTCCCTATCTTTAATTTAGTTCATCGCCTGGTTTTTTCTGAGAATTATCATCAGAATTAATAGGTGGCACTTCTACCATTGTTGGTTGTTGAATGTTTGCAGATACTGGTCGTCTTACTGTTGATGTTGCAGGATTAACAGTAACAGTACATCTAGCTAAAATGACTTCATTAGATTTTGAAGAAACAGTTATTATTGCAGTACCTGGTTTTAATGCTTTAATAGAAATAATATTTTCTTTATGAGTAATTTCGATTATAGTAGAATCATCTAATTCTACATTGATTTGAGCATAATTAGTATTATTTGGGAATAAATCAAATTCAGTCTGTAATTCTGCACCGACAGTTAATGTATGTTGATTTTCTCTAAAACTAATATTCTGAATAACAATTATTTCTGGCACTGGATTATCTGTACTTATTTCTTGGTTTTTAGAAACATCCTCCATTAGTTCATCTGATTTACTGCATTGATGAATGATTACAAAAGTAATAACACCAAGTATTGACAAACACATAAAAACAATTAGGTATTTTAGAACTTTTGCTAATATATCTACTTTCTCATGCGGTTTTCGAGTATAAGGTATAGTATCTGGCATTGGAGAAAAAGGTGGTCGCGGAGGCGGTGGCATCGGCGATTTTGGGCCTTGTTTATTGTCAGGCAGTGGCGGAGGTGGAGGCGGTTTTTGATAGAGTTTTTCGTTATTTGCGTCTCGCAATTCCTGCCATGCCGGCTCTTCGTAATAAGAATCCTCTTTTACTTCAGGCATTACACTCGTATTAATAATAGCAACAAAAGTCTTATCATCAGTTATATTTTCCGATTCTTTTCCAAGAAAAAATGACTTTACTTCTTCTTGACTATTATCAAAATCCTCCTGAGTATTTACATTTAATAAGTTTCTATCAATAAATGGGCGTATATAATTTATGTCGACTGGTGGATCTCTTTTGGCTAATAACCAAGGACAAGCAATATCATAAATACCGTCAGTCATCATTGCCAACGCACAAACAGATTCTTTTGATGATCCGAATATCCAATTATCTGGACCATGTCTTAATGGAACGACAACATTATGTTCGTCACCCTTTAATGCTTTAGTAAGAACAGAAAAATCACCATAAGGAGAAAGAGCAACAATCCCACCATCACCAACATGACCAAAAACAACATTTGT
>Ga0123356_10007597_pt1 | contig 10807 bp, 8 predicted proteins | sample TergutEmb28metaG_2_FD_92546 | JGI IMG/M metagenome (GOLD analysis project Ga0123356, IMG submission 92546) | Embiratermes neotenicus P3 segment gut microbial communities from Petit-Saut dam, French Guiana - Emb289 P3 | ecosystem: Host-associated > Arthropoda: Insects > Digestive system > Gut ... | reverse complement strand
TGGATGGAATAAAACCCGACGGTTCAATGTGGAGCGATGATATGAACTCATTTAATCACTATGCATACGGTGCCGTCGCCGACTGGATGTACAGCGTGATTGGCGGCATAGACAGTGACGAAAGTTCGCCCGGTTACCGGCGAAACAGTATTGCTCCAAGACCGGGGGGTGATTTATCTTTTGCAAAAACAACACAGAAAACACCTTACGGTGAACTCATTTCCGATTGGAAACTCGAGAATGGTACATTTACACTAAATGTTACGATACCGCATAATACTACAGCAACAATAACTTTACCGGAAGGTGAAATTACAGAAAACAGCGGCTTGATATTTAAGTTTAACGGCAAAGGAAAATCCGCAGAGACAGGCTCCGGCACATACACATTTGTGGTATCATAACATACATCTCATGGTTTGCATCACGGTGACAAAGTCGTTGCGTTCGTAGAAACGATGTTCGTTTTTTGCTCCCTGCAGGACAAAAAGTTCAATATAATCAAGCTCCCGTTTTGTTGCCCATTCTTTTGCCGCGTCCATAAGTTTTTTACCGATGCCTTTTTGTCTGTGATCTTCCGTCACAATAAAATCGATGATTTGAGCGTAATGGTTTTGCATAAGAGCGTCATATGGAGGGGTTCTGCCCTCTTTGATGTGGATAAAACCTGTAAGTTTATCGTTTTCCACTGCAACTATAAGGTCGGAACCGGCATCTTCAATTACAGTTTTCGGATACTCCCCTGTTTCCTTACCTGCCCTGCAGTAAACAGGGTCCATTTTTGCGTTATATGCAAAAAATTCGTTGTACAGCAAGCAGATTTGCTCTATATCGTTGTGTACCGCTGTTCTTATTTCCATAATTACTTTCTCCTTTATTAATGGGGTACATTATGACTTTGCTTTCCTTCTCAGGTATTTATCCAGATCCCGAATCCATGTTGGGTAAAAATCACTTTTGAATAAAAGTGTTCCGCCGGTATATTCCGCAACCTCAATAAACCCGTTGTCATTATCAAAAAAGTACACTTCATCACAATAAATGAGGATTCTATATAATGACTTCCACCGCTCTGCGAACTGTCGGCGTACATCAATATCGCCGACATCGTGTCCATCGCGCGCTATACGGCTGTTTATTCGTCTGAGGCATTCTTCGGGGGTATCAAGACCAATATAATATAAACGTATGTAATAACCAAGCTCTTTTGCAGTTGCAGCTGTTACTTCCGTTTTATTTCCCTCCAGTATTGTCTCAAACGTCAGACACTTTTCATTTTCCAGAAGATCTGCTATACGGAGCATGGCTATTTTACTGCCCTCAAGCGGGAAAACTTCGTTTTCAGCTGTGATTTTATCTATATCAATAATTTCCCCGGTAAATCTGTTTTCGGCCAAAGACTTCAAAACTCCCGAAAAGCTGCTTTTACCTGTGCCGTTGACACCGGCGATTATTGTATATGCTTTTTTGTATGCAGGACCGTTTCTGACGATTCGTTCCTCGATTGCTTTTGATACATAACCGTTAAGACTTTCTCCGTTTGCTTCGGCAACAGCCAAAACATCCTGCTTGCGTCCTTTTGGGACAACAATATGCATACTATCATAATTTTGCGAATTGTATTTATTTTTTGCCCTTGTTGTGGATTTTCCTTTATGTGATTCCATTATATTTCACCCCGTTCCCCAAAATTATTATACAAAACGGCATATACTTGTGCAAGTATATGTTGCAAAAATAAATAAAATCAGTGAAATTTCTAAAAACATAAATAATAAATAGGTGGGTGCGCAAAAACCCAGACAAACGAATGGTTCTAATGTAAAAATTACTAATTCAGTTATTACTAATGGACAGACAAACAACACAAAAAGGTTGTGTTTGTGCCTTGTCTTGAAATGACCGGTATGGTAGTATGACCTCATCAATTATCATAAAATGAAATGAGTACCATGAAAAAAATAATACGAAAAACAGCAGTTTTATTGTCATTAATATTGATCGTATCGTTAATGGCAGGGTGTGTAAACAGCACCGGTGATGCCGACAGCAGCACTCCGGGTAATAATCCGGGCAGTCCGGGTAATACCGGCAATATTCCCGGCGATGGAATTGGTCTTCCGGAGGTTGTTTACCTGTCGGAAGTTATCCCGTTTCCAGAGCTTCCCTACGGTATGACAAACATCAGCAATGTGGTGCTTGCGGATGGTTCCGTTTATTTTTCTGCATGGGGGATCGGAAACAGCCACATGGAAATCGATGCCGATGGAAATGTAACTGTCAGTGATGATACAAGCGGACTTTTTTCGATGGATGCCGACGGTACAAACTTTATGGAACTGCCAAATTACATTCCGGGAGCAGGTTTTACCGAAGAAAAAAACGTTTCCGTTATTATAGATAATTTACATGCCGACAGCGAAGGAAATCTATGGGTGATCGAGTCAGTTACACAAACTGAATATAACCTGCCCGATAATTATACCGCAGATGATTTGGCTTCAATTAATGATTATATAAATTACAAAAATATTGTTATCATACGCAAGCTCGACAAAACCGGAACGGAGCTCGAATCATTTGATATCAGTAATGTTGATACAAGCAGCGACTGGTTTTACGTTTTAGCGTTTTGTGTCGACGATTCCGGTAATATATATATTGCGTCAGGGTCAAACATCTATGTGTTGGATGACCGTGGCGGGCTGCTTTATTCTCTGGAAAATCCGGACTATACAGCGCAGTTTGTAAGGCTGTCTGACGGTACTGCCGCATTTGTTAACCGGCAGGGTTGGGATCGGTACTTACAAAAATTCGACCTGGAACGAAGATCGTGGGGAGAAGTTTTAAGCCTTCCGTCGGATGTTCAGGGGGTTCAGGCTATATTTTCAGGTATCGGGGAGTATCTTTATCTTTTTAATGACAGCATGTTTTTAAATGGAATAGTCGCTGAAACAGGAGAGCATGTTAAAATACTCAACTGGAACGACAGTGCCGTTTCGCCGGGAGATGTTAAAAACATAATGTTTCTTCCCGATGAAGAGATTGCTGTTTTAACACAGCCGCCGCGAACAACAATCGGAGTTGAACCGGCTATGGAGCTGGTTCTGCTTACCGCAGCATCATATGATGAGCTTCCGGAAAGAATAATTCTCACATACGGTATATCATATTACGATAGTGACCGCAGGTATGCAGTTGAGTTATTCAACAGAACCAGTACAACACACCGTATACAAGTCATAGACTATTCACAGTTTAACACAACAGAAACGGCCAATGCCGGTTTTCTCAGATTAACAACCGAGATCATCTCCGGAAACTGCCCGGATATTCTGGATATATATGACATTCCTATGAGCGCTGTTTCAAAGGGGTTTTTTACCGATCTTTATCCGTATATTGACGCAGACCCCGGACTTAACCGCAGTGATTTTATCGAAAGTGTTCTTGTTGCGTCCGAAACCGAAGGTTTTTTATACCGTATAGCACCGGCTTTTTCCATAAGAACGATATATGGCCATCCGTCTGTTCTCGGCAGTTACCCGGGGTGGACCATGGATGAGTTTATAGCCGTGCTTGAAGCGAACCCGCAGGCGGATGTACCCATAGGTCCGTGGTTTAATACAAATATTAATTTTTTGTCGATTGGTACCATGGTAAATATGGATGATTATGTCAACTGGACATCCGGTACTGTAGACTTTGACAATGATGATTTTATTAAGCTTCTTGAGTTTGCAAATGGTTTTCCATCGGAAGTTGAATGGGATAACTCTGTACCACTCACTGATTTGTACGCTGCAGGCCGGTATATAATGTTTACGGGTTTCGGGACACCGGAATATTTACATGGCGATTATACATTACTTGGCGGTGAAATCGTATTTAAAGGATATCCTACGGAAAGCAGAGACGGTCACTCGTTTAGTTCCGGCACAAATATTGCGATATCGTCATCTTGTACGGATAAAGAAGCTGCATGGGAGTTTGTGCGTATATTTCTGACGGAAGAATATCAGCGCGACTTTTTTTCCCGCTCACTTCCGGTAAACAGAGTTGTTTTTGAGGAAAGGCTTGTAAAAGCAATGGAACCGCCCGGTTCATGGTTATTACTTGTTGATGGCAACACCTTGGATGTAAGAGGTCTTTCGCCTGATGTTACAGATATGATCAGAGATATTGTAGACAACACGACCCGCATGAGTAGTTTCGATTCAACGCTCTGGAATATAGTGAGCGAAACTGCATCCGATTACTTCAACGGACGGATCACCGTACAGGACGCCGCCCGAATCATCCAAAGCCGCGCATCGATCTACATCGCCGAGCAGAGTTAGCGGAGCGGGAAGACCAGCTCCGGATAAAGCTCTGCGATGTGCCGTGTAGCAACGGACACTTCGTTAAAACCGCCGTTGCCGTCAACGCCGTTTGATGTCCAGGGCATTGCTCCATGCCAGCCGTTTTCAAGAAGACCGGTAAAATCATCAATCAGGGTCGAACCGGCTGAACCGTTTGCGGAATGTTCGGCAAGTACTGCCGGTCTGCCTGCCTCCAGACCCCAACCGCCATTGTTGCGCGGGCCAAAAGGTGATGAAGTAAAAGGTATCCCATACCACTGCCCGACCCAGTCATAATAGTGCGGCGACCAGAAGTCGAGACGTGCATTTTCGTTCGGGTAGATACTCTGAAGAAATGCATCAGACACCTTGTTGCCCTCATAACCGTTCCCGTCTGCATTATATTTCGGGAATGACATTCCCACAGTAACAAGAACAGGGCTGTTTTCACGGATAGCCGCAGCATTACGCGCAAAGAAGCGCGATATATCCTCCCATGCAAGCTGCCCGCATTCTTCGTTTTCGTGTACCCAGTCCGGTTCGTTCATAAGATCGATGCTCCAGAGATACGGGTTGTCTTGATAGCGCTCAAGGAACGGGAGCGTATAATGTTCGATAAACAAATCGACATTTTCATCCGACATAACCATATTACGCCATCTTTGTCCCTGTCTTCCTTTAAAATGGTCAAACGAAAGAAGTGTCGCCATTATATAGATTTCATTTCTTTCTGCAGTCTCAAAAAACTTATCCAGGTCGGTCCAGTGTCTGTCGGAAACACCGCTTATAACTCCATCGTCGTCAATGATCACGGCATTTTGATGATTGTTACAATTTATCCATACGCGCACCGCATTTACACCATTTTCGTGAAGTGCACTAAAATGCTCGTCCCACCATTTGTCATTATATCCGCCGCCGAAGTCATTCCACTTGTCCCATGGTGTGTTTGCACCGTTGATCCAGATGGGCTTATCACCGTCAACAACGAAGATGCCGTTACTTATAGTGATACGGCGTCTTTCTCTTTCGATGAAAACAGGGGGAGAAGGTGACGAATCTGCTGGATCCGCCTCTTCACCGGTTGTTGCAGACGTCTCCGGTGTTGGTTCAATAAGATCTAAAAGTGAACCGGGACTTTCGTCGGCAGTGTCGCCGGAGCAGGCGTATAAAAATATACCCGGCATAGTCAACGCAAGAACAATCAGCAGAAATGTCTTTTTTGAATATCTTCGGTTTTTCATGTAACTCTCCTCTTATTAAAAGCAGAAGGCACCAGTCTGTACGCTTCCTTTTTATCCGCTTTTACCGTATATCTTGTAGCGATCCTCTCGCCGCATCCGGGGCACATCAAAGCCCCGTAATACTGTGAAAAATCAATAGTACCCTCGATAATCCGCTCGTTATACATCTTTACCAGATTAGTTTCCCCGACTTTTTGGTACCGGGCAATAAAACACTTACAATAAGCGCAGTTAATTTCAAGGATATGGCTTCCTCTAACCCTAACACAATTCGGATTTTTGAATATTTCCATAATGGAATTATAGTACATTTATCCAAAGACTACAATGAAATTAAAGTACAGTCTTGTAATTCATTGACATACACAAGGTATTATAGTAACGTGATAGAAAGACAGCACACTCATGTACAATGAAAGGAAATGTGCGGATTATGGATGATAAAATTGTTAAAACTCCGATACCGGAAGGAGCCATGGGATGGTCGGCTATTGGTGATGAAGAAATTGCAGCTGTTACGGCATTATTACGTGACCCTAAAAATCTGTTTCGTGTCAGAGATGACGGAGAAAAAAGCGAATGTGAAAAACTGGAAAAAAACATTTGCGAAAAAACGGGAGCGGCTTATTCGCTGTTTGTTGCATCGGGAACCGGTGCCCTGTCATGTTGTCTTACAGGTTTTGAAATAGGTCCGGGAGACGAGGTTATTGTTCCGGCTTATACGTTTATTGCAACACCGGCCGCTGTTATTGATGTCGGCGCAATACCCGTAATTGCAGAAATCGATGAGTCCCTCGGAATGGATCCGGAGGATCTGGAGAAAAAAATAACTCCGTACACAAAAGCAGTTATTGTTGTAAATATGGTGGGAGTCCCTGCCCGTCTTGACACTATTAGAGCTATTTGCAAAAAACATGATCTTGTATTGATCGAAGACAACTGTCAGGCTATCGGCGCAACATATAGAGGGAAGTTTTGCGGCGTGGAATCCGATGCGTTTGCATGGAGTACAAATTTTTATAAAGTTATCACCTGCGGGGAAGGCGGAGTCTTTATGACAAGCAATCCCCGGGCTTTCCAGCGAGGTGTCTATCAATCAGACAATGGGCTTAACCGTGTCGGTCAAGGCGAGCTTGCCGGTAAGGAAGTTAAACCCTTTTCGCGCAGCGGTATCAGAGGGAATGTACTGGCAGCAGCTGTATTAAATGTTCAGCTCGATAAAATGGCAGGTATGCTGAGTCATACCCGCGCTTTGAAAAAACGTTTCATGTCACAACTGGTTTCTTCAAGTAATTATAAACCGCAGTATGTTGATGACCCGGAAGGTGATTGCGGTTTTTGTGTAAATCTGATCATGAATGATGTAAATAAAGTTGAACCGATCCTACGGCTGGCGGAGCAGGAAGGTTTGCCGCTGACAAGATTATATGAAGTAAAATTATTCGATGGCGGTGACTTGCATATCTACTCAAACTGGACAGCAATCTTGGAAAAAAACAGCTCCAATGCTGCCGGATATCCATGGAAAGACCCTGCATACAAAGGAAATGTGGAATACTCAGCCGATATGTGTCCAAAAGCAACCGATATCCTCGGGCGTACAGTCCGTTTGTTGTTCAACATCAAAATGACCGACATTAACATAGATGAGTTTGCAGCCGCTTTGAATAAAATCGATAAAGAGCTGTAGCTTACTCCAGGGTGGAAATCTCGCGTTTAAAAACAGACTTACGAAAGAAAAGAGGTTTACTGTATGTCGCTTAATGTCGGCGTTGCCCGGGAAATAATCACACCGGAAATCGGCGGTTTTCTCTTCGGATATAACGATCATACAAAAAGCAGTTCGGTACATGATGATCTGACAGTAACGGCTTTGGTTATAAAATCGAATAAAACATCGGCACTTATTATCAGTGCGACAGTTTGTCTTATACATAGTGACTTGGTCAGGGAAATTTCCGAAAAAGCGGGAGCGGCAGCAGGAGTACCGGCGGAACATGTCATCGTCAGTGCTACGCATACCCATTCCGGCCCGCATACTACCCGGTATTCTCAGTTTAAAAGTTTTGGCAAATACGATAAAGCCTACTGTGACAATATACTTGTTCCTAAATGTACAGCAGCTGCCAAAGCTGCAGCAGAAGCTGTAACACCCGTAAAAGTCGGAGTAGGAATTACGGAGTCATTTGTTGGTATAAACAGGAGACAGCTTCTTGAGGATGATACAGTTGACCTGGGTCAAAATCCGTGGGATCCATACGATTCAACAATGACGGTTTTATCTTTTAAAAGTGTAAAAAAAAGTACGCCTGTAGTAAATATCATTCATGTAGGAGCGCACTGTACGGCAGCCGGAATAAATCACGAAATCACCCGGGACTGGGCGGGGGTCATGGTCGACCGCCTTGAAACAGAATCGGGTGCGGTCACATTATTTGTAAACGGCACATTAGGTGATGTCGCACCGCGTATGGCAAACGGTGGTTCTACAGGGGATTTGTCTCACGCAATGGAGCTTGGCGGGCTTGCCGGTATCGATGCGGTAAAGGCATATAAAAGTATACGTACATTTTATAATGAAACCTTACAGGTCACATGCGGGAATCTGACTATTCCATATAAACCGCCGATCCCGTATGAAGATGTTAAAAAGCTTTTAAAATCTACCCGTTTGGATGAACGGGGTTTTATGAGAGCTTCCTTGTCTTGTCTTGCGGAAATGTATCGGGAAAACGATCCGGGACCGGATGAATGGAGCACCCGGCAGGTTATCATACGTCTCGGACCTGTGGTGTTTGTACCTTTTCCATTTGAAGTCAGCTCGGAAATCGGCTTACGCTTGCGCGAATATAGTCCTTTTGCCCACACATTGTTACTTTCCTGTACAAACGGAAGCAATTCATATCTGCCGGCTCAGAGCCAGATATGCAGAGGCGGCTATGAGATCGAATCATTTTTATGGTTCAGACCGCGACAGCTCCCCGATGACACTGATGCCAGGCTTATAAGGCAAAATCTGAACCTAATAAAAAAGTTTAATTTAAGATAGTTATAACTCCGTGTTCTTTGTTATAAACAACATTGACCCAAACGGTCAAATCATCTGAAAGGTGTCGTTTGTTAAATGAAAATAATCGATGTAACATCATCCCGTGTTCGTATACCGCTTAAATACCCCGTAAAATGGTCGGGAGGAACAAGATACTCCGCTCCTGCACTGATAGTGCGTCTGACAACGGACGAGGGTATTGTCGGTATTGGAGAATGTGTCGGACCAACAATACCTACGGTGGAAGCGATCGTGGAGCATGAATTCCGCCAGTTTCTAATTGGTAGGGATCCTCTAAAAACCGAACTGCTGGTGCGCCGGATGGAGGAATTTGCGCGCAACTGGACTCAGATAGGAGCTTATGCAATTTCCGGATTGGAGATAGCTTTACTTGATATTAAAGGAAAGTATCTAAACACACCGGTCTACAACCTTTTAGGTGGAGCCTGCAAGCAGCAGATAGAGTATGCGGGATACTTGTTTATCGACACTCCCGGGGAAAACGCAAAAAAAGCCGCCGCTTATCAGAAGGCAGGTTATAAGGAAATCAAATTGAAGGTAGGGCGCAATCTGGGTCAGGACATAGAGACACTTGAAGCTATAAGAGACGCAGTCGGGTCGGAAATGAAGATCCGCATTGACTCCAACATGAACTGGAATGTACCGACAGCAGTTAAATGGATAAAAGCTCTCAGAAAATTTGACTTGCAATATGTAGAGCAACCGGTGCCGGAATTTGACCTTGATGCAATGAACGCAGTCCGTCGCGCTGTAGACGTGCCGATCGCAGCCGATGAAGGATGTTCGACTGTAGAAAGAGCATTGGCACACATTAAAAAAGAAGCCTGTGACGTGTTTGTTGTCTACGTTTCCGAAGCAGGCGGATTGATGCGGGCAAGGCAAATTGCTGCAATGGCTGATGCCTGCGGCATGTGGTGCACCATGGGAACATGGGCGGAAACAGGAGTGGCAACAGCCGCCGGAATGCATGCGATCGCCTCAAGCTGCAATTTTGTATTTTCAAATGACACTCATTACATGCTTCAAGAAGGAGATATACTAAAAAAACCTTTAGAGATTATTGACGGTAAAATCGACCTGCCAACAGGAGCAGGTATCGGTGTGGAGATAGATGAACAAAAGATAGATGAATTTTCCAAAGTTGACGTGAGAGAGTCGGTATTTTTCGACGATATTGAAAACGAACAAATGCCTTTGATCGGGCAGATATTATAGGTATCAACAATATTAGCGTCTTGAGGATGTGAGATATGGATAAATTTATGAAAGCACTTTTACTGGAAGCACCGAATAAGGTTTGTATGAAGGAAATACCTGTTCCCGATCTTAAAAAGGGAGAGATATTGATCCGTACAAAAGCGGGAACTATTTGTACTTCGGATATAATGGACATGAAGTATGGCCTTTTTACCGAAAATCTGCCGATGGTGATGGGTCATGAGGCCGCCGGGATAGTTGCTGCTGTGGCGGATGATGTTAAGGACATCAAAGTTGGAGACGAGGTTGCCGTGCATCCTGTGATGTCCTGCTATAAGTGTGCTTCCTGTCTTCGCGGACTCAGCCACCTTTGCGATGATATGGAGCATTTATGCTTTAACCGACCCGGTGTATTTGCCGAATACTTCACCACACGTCCCGATTGTGTGAGAATAAAACCACCGGAAATGTCTTTCCCGGTGGCAAGCCTGATGGAGCCTGTATGTGTATGTATGGAAGCTGTTACCCGCGGAAATGTTAAAAAAGGAGACAGCGTATTGATAGCCGGAGACGGACCCTTTGGCATCATGATATCAAAGCTTTGCGCTTTGAAAGAACCGAAGCAGATATTACAGACGGGTCTTTTTGATTACCGCCTTAAACAGGCCGCCGGACCGCTTGTTCAAACCATCAATATAAATAATGAAACAGATATTTACAAGGAAATTATGGAATTGACCGATGGAGAAGGTGTTGACTGTGCGATACTGTGTGTATCTGCACCGGAGGCTGTGGATCTATGCATCGATGTCCTGCGTTCTCGGGGAATACTTGTGATTTTTGCAGCACTTTCCGGAAAAACACCTGTAGACCTGATGCGGGTGCACCTGAAAGAATTAAACATTGCAGGCTGCAATAACGATGAAAACTATATGGATGAAGCCATCCGTCTGCTC
>Ga0123356_10007596_pt1 | contig 10808 bp, 7 predicted proteins | sample TergutEmb28metaG_2_FD_92546 | JGI IMG/M metagenome (GOLD analysis project Ga0123356, IMG submission 92546) | Embiratermes neotenicus P3 segment gut microbial communities from Petit-Saut dam, French Guiana - Emb289 P3 | ecosystem: Host-associated > Arthropoda: Insects > Digestive system > Gut ... | reverse complement strand
GATTACTCAAAGAAATTGACTTAAAATGATTACACATAACATAATTATAAGTACTATACCCATAAAATAAATTTTAATGTTCCACTCTTTATCATACACTTCATTATCAATATATTTATGATAGCCAGTATGTCTGCACACTGGGCAAGTTATAGGTCTTTTATTAGTAGGTTTACTAAAATCATATATATTGCCTTCCATGTCCTCAAATGTTCCAGGAACATATCCTTTTCTAGGATGATATCCTCCTAACCCTTGTGGTTGATCCAAAGTACTTATAGGATATCCACATTTTTCACACTTTAAAATCCATTTTTTCATTAAACCACCTATTTTATTCTAATTTTTCAACTTCTTAACAATGAATTTTCCATTTAATCTTAATGAAAACTATTACTATTATATTAGTTGACATTTGAATTCGAAATTCATTCTCCATAATTTTCTTTAAAAATCAACATAAACAATCATTATCAGTTACATACATCAGTAGGGAGTATTTAATAAAATTTTTTTGAACAATAAACTTCCTAAAAGCATTCTTCAAACCACTATCTAAAATTTAAAACATTGCTACTAAAAAATTATAAATAATTATAATAGTTATTAAATCCCCTGAATCTTGAAAGTCTTTCTTCATGTCAGTGACCAGCTATTTAATCTTATCTTAATTCTTCTAAAATCCGTATATGAGATTTAACATATTTAATACTTCGAGTGTTAGTACTATCATATTTTTTTAAAAGTTCTAAAGCCTCGCGAAAGTATTTTAAAGCTTCATCATATTTTCCGAGTTGCATCAGTATGCTTGCTTTATTTCTATAACAATAAGTAAGTGTAGAATTTAAATGATAATTTTCAGAAAGTCTTATTGCTTCTTCATTGAGTTTATTTGCTTTTTCTAAGTTAGAAATATCAATTTTATGCGTACTAATCCCTTGAAGCAAGACAAAAACATGTATATCTAAAAATTGTGCTAATGATATATCATCTTTTGAATCTCTAGATAACTTTTCACCATATTCACACAGATCTAATGCTTTATTTACATCTCCATTTTGAGAGTATTCTATAGCTTTATTCATAGTTTCGCTCTTAGATTTAACTTCATAATCTGATTTCAAGCATTTTTTATTTTTTTAAACATTCATATCACCAAATACAACTTTAATAAAAGTTTAAGGTTTATTTTACTATTTTTTTCTAAATGAAGATGATGTACAACTTTAAAAATAGTGAACATAAGGAAAAAAACAAATTTTGATAGATGAATTGATATAATTTGATTAAATAATGAAATAGCTAATCCTTCTTTATTTTAGTTTTCGGCAAATTTTTTCTTCTTCTTTGTGTAATTCCATTGCTTCATCTACGACTCCAAAATTTTAGTATAGCCTCTTGATTACGTAAAGAAATGGTTAATCCTTCTTTGTCATTGAGTTCTCGGCAAATTTTTTCTTCTTCTTTGTGTAATTCCATAGCTTCATCTAATCGACCCAACTTTCGTAGTGTAACTGCTTGATTACCTAAAGAATGTGATAAACCATCTTGATCATTGAGTTCTCGGCAAATTTTTTCTTCTTTTTTGTATAATTCCATAGCTTCATCTAATCGACCCCAATTTGCTAATATGATTGCTTGATTGCCTAAAGAAACTCCTATCCCTTCTTTGTTATGTATTTCACGGCAAATTTTTTCCTTTTCTTTGAGTAATTTCATAGATTCTTTTAAATGACCCTGCATATATATAAGTGCTTGGTTGCCTAAAGAATTTTGTAAACCATCTTTATATTGGAGTTTTCGACAAATTTTTTCTTCTTCTTTATGTAATTTCATAGCTTCCTTTAAACGACCCCATCTTTTTAGTATGAGTGCTTGACCTCCTAAAGAATTCGCTATATCCTTTTTGATATTTAGTTCACGACAAATTTTTTCCTGTTCTTTGAACAATTTCATAGCTTCCTTTAAACGACCCCACATTTTTAGTATGGATGCTTGACCTCCTAAAGAAAACTGTAAACCATCTTTGATGTTTAGTTCACGACAAATTTTTTCCTGTTCTTTGAACAATTTCATAGCTTCCTTTAAACGACCCTGATTTTTTAGTATGAGTGCTTGACCTGCTAAAGAAACTTGTGAACCCTCTTTATTGTTTTGTCCTGCGCGTGTTTGGATTGCATGTTTGTGTATTTGGTTAGATTCTTCGAAATTTCCAGTATATTGAAGAAATGCTGCTAGTCTATGAAGGTCATATATATCAAATTCTGATAAATGATCTGTAATTTTTGAATATGATTCTTTTATTGTATGTTGAGTACGGTTTTCTATCTGGGACCAATAGTATAATAAATCATATTGATAGTTCCTGTTATTATTACCAAATAATGCGATAAAAAATTTCATATCACTTATTTTTATTGCAAGTTCTTCACATTTTTTAGATTGGAGTAATTGCCAGGGCAATTCCTCTAAAACATGATTAGAAAGTGATTTTTCTTCAAAATATTTAGCCAAACTCTCATGAAAAACTTCTTTATTATCTTTTAAATATTTATCCTCTATGGTTTTAGTTATCTGTTGGTGGTAAAAATTTACAAGTAAAAGACCATCATTGTCTTTTGTTACTAAATATGGTTTTAAATCAAAGTAAAGTCTGGACCATGTGATATAAGGTAACTTACACACATTTGGGCTATGTATAGACTTACGTTTTTCATAGTCAACAATGACTTCTTTATCATGAGATAGTATTTCTATTAATTCGTTTTCTGATAGCCCATATCTTGCACTTGCTAAATAGCACAAAGCTTGGATAGTTAATGCTTTTCCATGGTTTTCATCCTTAGAAAGTCTTTTTAAACTGTGGTTTACAAGGTCTGTTATTGTTGCTGGTAATTCAAAATTTTTAGTGTATGATTTCCAGTTAAGAGCTTCTTCAAATGCAAACTTTAAAAACAATGGATTTTTAGAAATATTAAATTTCTCTAAGATTTCATTTTCTTGATATTCAGTTAATGTTCTGTCAACTTCTTCCAACCATGAATTTAAAAGTTTTTTTCCATCATCTGGATCCATTTTGTCCAATGTTTTAATATTTTCATCAGGCATTATATTATTTATGGCTTTAATTGTTTTATTTTTTCCTAAATCATCCGATATAGTAGATATTATGATTTTTACATTTTTTGGTAAGTATTGTGGTAGCCATGCTAATTCTTGTGGATTTTTTACTTCTGATAGCTGATTTATAGCATCAATAAAAATAACTAATTGTTCATTGTCAATAGCTAATCCTAATATATTTTGGAATTGTTCAAGAAGTTTTTGATAGTCATCTGGAATCATCTGTTTGTCTTGGTTGTATTTGGTTACTATTTCTTCTGCTATGCTTTTAATGAGTGATGTTATGTTAGAAGATTCTGGTGTTGCTCCTATGTATCTTGATATTATTATTCTCTTTTTGTTTGTTTTTAGTTTTTGGCTTATGTGTGCTAGTAATGCTGTTTTTCCAAGTCCTGATTCACCAACAATAGCTAATGGTCTATCATTATCAGAATCTATGTAATTTTCAATTATTTCAATTATTTCTTTTCTTCCTAGGAAATGCTTGGATTTTTCATTTGCAAAATTATCATGGATTTGGATTTCTTTTTTTAATGGATCATCTTTGAAATCTTTGATTTGTTCTGAGATAATATATGATAGTGAATTATATACATCATCACAGAAGTCTTTAAGAAATTCATTGTTGATCAAGTCATTACTTTCTCGGTTGGGGTCATATTCTTTATGAATTTCTGGCTTGTAACAATGGATGTTGCCTGGAATTTTTTCTTCTAATTCATTTTTTAGATATTCCATGGATTTTAGATCTTCTTCGTTGAAATTTCCATCTTCATCACAGTTAAAGAAGATTTTCATGTTTTCCCAATATTTCGGGTATTTTTTGTATTTTTGGAGATTTTCCTTTAGGTTATCTGTGTTTATTTTTCTAAAAAACCCAAAAACATGGTCTTTTGCATCTTTAACTTCTAATGCTCCATAGACTATTTCTTGTTCTGTAGCTGAGCTGAAATATTTTTGAACTTCTTTATCCGATATTTCATCTATTTTTTTTATATTATCTTGAAAAATGGCTCTTATTCTGGTTTCAATATATTTCCCAGGATTCATTTCATTCTTAAAAAATTTTTTAAGTTTTTCTGAGGCCTCAATTATTTCTGAATCTTTAAATATATTTAATTCTCTATTTTTTTCATCTTTTACAAATTCTTTTAATAATTTGAGATTCTCAATTAATTTATCATTTTTAGTTTTTTTCTCTTTTTTAATTAGTGAAATTAGATTTTCTATTTCAGTAAGATCTTTATAGACTTTTGGATTTGTAATATCTGTATAAATGCCAGTTCTTGGTTGTAGTATGTATTTTGGAGGAAGGCTATTATAATCACACTCGTACCATTCACGTAAAATATCTTTATCACTATCAGTAGATAGTTTGTGTATTTCTTCAAATTCTTCTTTTTTTATTTCATAGGGTAGTGGATTCCATCCATAACGATTTCCTAAAAGAACTATGAAGTTAGGTTTAGGAGTGGTTTCTTGACATCTTTTAATTTCATCAAGGCAAATTTTCATAGTTTTTTGATTATATTGAGCTATAGTGTTTACACCCCAACGAAGGTCAATAGCTTGAAAACTAAAACCTTCATCTTCGCAAAGTTTTTCCAATTTAGGAAAAACCTCTTTTTGCAAAGCATCTCTTTCTATTTTAAAATCATCAAGAGTACTACTTACAAAAACCCTAAAAGTTTTATTTATCAACCCAACATGAGGTAATTCATCTGTTTTAAGGTTATCTACTGATTTTTTCTTAAATATTTTTCTTAATGAACCAAGCATAACCAACACCTTAAGAATTGATATAATTTTAACTATTTTTTAAATACATAGTGAAAAACTATTTAAAATCATAACCAGTAATTGAAATTTTGAAAAATTATTGAACATAGCTACAATATTAAAAAACTTTAAAAATTTTTCAGTTTAGAGTATACGCTACTGAACAAAAATAATTATTTTCCAACTATATTCGTTCAAGTAATTGATTTACGGAAAGCAATGCAATTTGAATAGTTAAAAAAATAGTGTGAGCGATTAAGTTTTCAATGTCCAATGATAAAACTAAATATATAAATAATTTTCATGTTAAATATATATATATATATATATATTAAATATTCATATACCTAAAAACTATTCATAGTAATATTTTATAATATAAACTATATTCTTATAAAGTTTTCCATTTGAAAATTAAAAAGAAGGATTTTCAATAGCTATTCTTAAAAGTTAATAAAAAATATTAATATAAAACTAAAATAAGAAGAAAAAATAGGGAAAAACGAATAATAAATAGAAAATATTGAAAAATATAGTCTCAGAAAAAAGATTTAGAGTAAATATGTATCTAAAGTAAAATATTAAAAAAAAATAGTTGATTAAAAGTTATTTTATCTACATCTAAATCCAAGAATCCAGCTTTAAATTTCTTCACTTTTTTTGGAATAATGGTGATTTTAAAGCAATTTTATTTATATATTCCATATATTCCTTTAAATTTTTAGCTTTACTCTTATTATGTAAGTTTTTTTGTAATTGATGTTTAAACTCAACAGCATCAAATTTTTTTTTATTCATTATCAACCAACTCTTTAGGTGTTCTTATTTCCAAAAAATTATATCCTTCTTGTAAATTTACTGAATTAAATAATCTGATCTTTTTTAAATTAACAATGTGTTTAAAGTTCCAACTCACTAATACATCAACACCTATAACTGTAGCTATTGCAATATGTAATGCATCATCATAATATTTTTCAGATACAACTTCAGCTTCCATATATTTTTCAGATAAATTAATCATTTCTTCAGAAAGAATGATTTTTTCATAATTTAATTTTTCTAAATTGTCTTTAACATAGTGTGGAGCACCCATCTCTAATTCAGCTACTACATGGGTATATATAACTGGTTTATAATTTCCTTTTTTAAATTCTTCAAAAAGTTTCTTTGTAGGTTCTTCAAATTCTTCATCAAAATAACTTCCAACAACAGAATTTTCTAAATAGACACTTAAAATCTTTCCCATTAGCTGAACCTCCTAATAAACTTTAAAAATATATAGTTATTAATAAATGAATTTTTATTATTATAATTAATAATGTAATTAGCTAATTTTCCAAAGATTCAATATGTGACTTTATCTCACGATTACCAAAAGCAACTCCTAATAAAACTACATTATACTCTAAATATGGTTTATAATACTTTTTGTCTTTGATTTGATTTATAGCTTCAATAACTAAATCATCTAGATGTTCTTCATCACTATATTTTAATTCGCATATAACAACTAAATTGTCTTTTTTAATTACAATATCTGGAATTCCTTTGGAGTTTGGAGTTTCCCCAATAGCAAAAAAGCCCATTAATCTAAACCAAGATAAAAACCATATATGATAATTAGCTTCACGAATATCCTCTTTAACCTTTCCATAGAGTACTGCAGGAACACTAGCTATTAATGTATCAAAAGCAACTTGTAGTGAATCATTGTCTAAATTAATTATAGCTTTTAAAATCTTTTCAGCTAAATTAGTCATCTCTTTAGGATTTTGATTAGAAAATTTAGCTATTATAGATGTAAATAATGACACATTAACCTCTTTATTAGGAATAGCTAACTCATAAGTTGGCAACTCTCCTACAACAATATTTGCATTTTTAATCGTTAGATAACCAGTTTGTAACAAAAGAGATGTGAAATCAATATTTTTAAGGTGGAAACTTGGAAAATCACCAGAAATTTCAGTATCAGATTTAAATAAAACACCTAATTCTTCTCTGTTGTTTTCAATAAAATCCATTAAAAATGAAGGAGTACCTGTTTCAAACCAAAAGTTGCCAAACTCTCCCCTAGCAAATAGGGACAAAATGGAATAAGGATTGTATAAACGGTTTTTTCCATCCCAAGAATATCCATTATACCAATTTTTAATCAAATCCAATAATTCATCACAAGAAATATTATTAGATGTACTAAAATCATCTAAGTGTTTGGAAAAACATTTTTCTAAATCTTTTTGAGTATAACCACAAATATTTGCAAATTTAGAATCTAATGTAATATCATTTATATTATTTAAGCCTGAGAAAATCGAAGTCTTAGAAAATTTAGTAACGCCAGTTAAGAATATGAATCTTAAATGTTCATCACTAGCTTTTAAGACTTTATAAAAATTATTTAAAATATCCCTGTTTTTATTAGCTATTTCAAAGTTTTTTATACAATCTATAATAGGCATATCATATTCATCTATTAAAACTACAAGTTTTTTTCCTGTTTTTTTATGAATCTCACTAATCAACTCATTAAATTTAGAAGGTAAACTTTCTTCAAAAAGTTCTAGGGAAAAATCTCTAGCTATTCTATCTATAAAAGATATTAAAGAGTTTTCTAGTTGTTCTGGTGTATTGTATGCTCTTGTTCCAAAATCCAGATGAAATACAGGATATTTATCATCCCAATCCCATTTATCGTAGACATACAAATCTTTAAATAGTTTTTTATTTCCTTTGAATAATTCTTTTAGTGTACTTACAAGCAGAGATTTACCAAATCTTCTAGGTCTGGATAAAAAATATGTTTTACCTGTATTAATCATTTTATGGATATGTTCTGTTTTATCCACATAGACATAATTGTCTTCTATTATTTCAGAGAAAGTTGATATGCCAGCAGGTAATTTTTTCATTATAATATCCTCAAACACTTGATTATATATTTATAAACTTGATTTTAAAAGTAAATATAATTTTTAAAAATGTGAACTACAATACAGTCCCTATTTATTATATTTTTCAATTTTACAAGCTATTTCTTTAGGTTTTGTAGCTATTGAAACGAAAATCAGATTTTTATTTTGGTAAGGTTTATGATAACCTTTATTTTTAATTTGTTCAATTCCTTTATTTAACATGGTTTCCAGAGATAACTTTGTACTGTATTTATATTCTATAATCACTATTAAATCTTCCATTTGTAAAACCGCATCAGCATCTCCACCTAAACTTCTATCTTCATTACTTATATCAAAGCCAAGAATCTGTAGCCATGATGTGAATAATAGGTGATAATAAGCTTCATTAATATTTTCAATTTTCGCGTGTAAAACACTTGGAATGTTATTTAATAATGTTTCAAATGATTTAGTGAGATTATTCTCATCACCATCTATTATATACTTTAACATATCCTCAGCCAGAGGTTGTATAGATTCTGCACTTTCACTTGTAAAATGGCTAAGTAAATGGCTGTAAAATGAATCATGGACCTCTTTATTAGGGATACTTAGAGAATATTCTGGTAATTTACCTAAAACAGCTTTTTTATCCTTGATTGTTAAATATCCACTTTGTAACAATATTGTGTTAAGATCAATTTTCTCTAAATCAAAACTAGGAAAACTACCTACAATTTTATTTTCAGGATTTAAAAAAGTACTTATATTACTAGGACTACTCATAATCATATCTACAAGAAAAGTAGGAGAACCTGTATCAAACCAGTAATTATTGAATTCTTTTTTTTTAAATAATAATAAAATAGAGAATGGGTTATATAAGGAAGTTATTCCATTCCATGAATATCCATCATACCATGTTTTTATAATTTTAAGTAAGGATTCCTTGGAAGTGTTATTATCTTTGCTAAAATCTTTGATGTATGATTGAAAATAATTTTCAAGTTCTTCTTGAGTATAGCCACAAATATTAGAAAAATTAGGATCAAAAGTTAAATCGTCTAAATTATTCAACTCAGAAAATATCGAAGTTTTACTGAACTTTGAAACACCTGTTAAAAAAACAAACCTTAAGTACTTATCATTAGCTTTTAAAACTTGATAAAAACTACTCAAAACATCACGATTATTTTCAGCTAAATCAATATCATCTAAATGTTTAATTATAGGCTTATCATACTCATCAATTAATATTACAACTTGTTTTCCTGTTTTTTCATATAATTTTTTAATTAACTCAGAAAATTTATCAGGTATTAAATCTATGTCTTCTAATTCAATGCTTTCAACAGCTGCTTTGTCTTTTAAAAATTTAATAAGAGATCGTTTTAAGTTTGAATAAGAATCATGACTAATTTCACCGAAGTCGAGTTTAATTATAGAGTATTTATCTTCCCAATCCCATTTATCATAAATATATAAACCTTCAAATAATTTTTTGTTTCCTCTAAATAATTCCTCGAGAGTACTTACAAGTAATGATTTTCCAAACCTCCTAGGTCTTGAAAGAAAATTAATATCTCCTGTTTCTATCATTTCATAAATATATTTAGTTTTATCAACATACAAATAGTTTTTTCCCTGTATTATTGAAAAATCCTGTCTTCCAATAGGTAACTTTTTCATTGTATTAATCTCCAATAATTTAAAAAAAAATATACTTATAAAATAAAATTTTCATTAGCTTAAATACATATAAAATATATGAATGTCAATAACATATATAATTACTGAAAGACTGTGAAATAGTAATTCATCCACAACTAAAATATTTTTTCCTTTTTACATTTTCATAAGGATATTTTAATTTTTATTATAAAATAAGATTTTTCTCATGTTCTCTATAAGCATGGTCATGTTCTTGGAAGTGGAATATCTTCTTCAGCAACAATAACCTCAACCAAATATGGTTTTTTCAATTTCAATCCCTTGTCAATAGCTAATCTCAAATCATTCTTTGTTTCAACTCTTTCCCCATCAATTCCATAGGCATTAGCTAAGCTTAAAAAATCAGGATTTTCTAAATCAACTTCGTATCTTAAATCATCTGAAAGTAGCTTTTCCCATTGACGAATAACCCCTAACTGAGAGTTATTTAAAACAAAAATCAAAATTGGTAAATTATTTGTTTTTACAGTAGCTAATTCCTGAATATTCATTTGAAAGCCACCATCTCCATTAATAAGAATTACACTTTCACCATTTTTAGCTATAGCTACACCACAAGAAGCAGGTAGTCCATATCCCATTGGAGCCATTCCTCCAGAATAAATAAGCTTTCCTAAAATATCTGATTTTATAAGTAAGTTGACCCAGGTTGTGTGACTTCCAGCATCATTAACAACATGCAAACCTTTTGAAGATTTTAAAATTTCATCAATAGCTACTTGAGGTTTTAAAGGTATTTGATCATAATCTAATCCATCAATAGCTATTTTTTGATTATTTTTATATATTTCATCTAACCAATTTTCACGGGTAGAAGCTGTAATTTTATTTAAGTGATTCAATTTGTCTAAAACAACTTTAACATCGCCATGAATCTTTATATTTCCTTTAAGAGATGATTTATCAATATTAATATGAATCATTTTAGTTTTTTGATTTCTATAATTTTTTAAAAAAGAATCATTATAGTAAGATTCTTCAAAACCTATTGTCCTTTCTGAAAGTTTTGAACCTAAAATTAAAATTAAATCACTATGGTTTAAAGCATAATTAGACATTGTTGTCCCACGGATACCAATCATTCCTAAATTTAATGGATTTTTTTCACTAATAATTCCTTTACTATGATAAGTAGTAGCCACTGGTATTTTATTCATGTTTATAAAGTTTTCAAACTCACAAATAGCTCCACCCCACATAACTCCAGCACCAGCTACTATAAGTGGTCTTTTAGACTTTTGTAATAATTCAATAGCTTTATCTAAATTCTCATAG
>Ga0123356_10007595_pt1 | contig 10809 bp, 7 predicted proteins | sample TergutEmb28metaG_2_FD_92546 | JGI IMG/M metagenome (GOLD analysis project Ga0123356, IMG submission 92546) | Embiratermes neotenicus P3 segment gut microbial communities from Petit-Saut dam, French Guiana - Emb289 P3 | ecosystem: Host-associated > Arthropoda: Insects > Digestive system > Gut ... | reverse complement strand
GATATCGGGTACTTGTGGCGCGACGACCTCGTAAGCTTCGCTATCGGATGCTCGTTCTCGTTCGAAGCTGCCCTGATCGCGGCGGGCATCGAACTCAGACACATCACGCTCGGCCGGAACGTGTCGATGTACCGCACCTCGCGGCCATGCCGGCCGGCCGGCATCTTCCGGGGACCGCTCGTGGTGTCCATGCGGCCGATGACGGCGGATGATGCGCGCCGAGCGGAACAGATCACCGCGCGGTTCCCGCGCGTGCATGGCGCGCCGGTGCAGATCGGCGCACCGGAACGGCTCGGGATCGTCGATCTCGACGCCCCGGATTATGGCGACCCCGTGCCGATCTATCCCGGCGAGCTTCCGGTGTTCTGGGCCTGCGGTGTGACCCCGCAGGCGGCGATCGCGGCGGCCCGGCTTGCGTTCTGCATCACCCACGCACCCGGCTGCATGCTCGTGACCGACCTGCTGAACACACAGCTGGAGGTTGGATGAAACGGGTCTCACTGGACCTCGGCGCGATAGACGGATACTCGGCTGCAACCGCGCGAACCGCTCAGCCAGCGAGCCAGCATCATGGCCCTTGCCGCCGCGCCGATCGCTTCACGACCAACGCTCAGCCCCGCACGGCTGCGCGAATGCCCTGATTGCGGCCTGCTGCAACTCCTGCCACCCATGCCGCGGGCGGCGCGCGCCGTCTGCCTACGCTGCGACGCCGTTCTGCGCCACACCCGCCATGACCCGTTCGGCACACCGCTTGCGTTCAGTCTGACCGCCCTCGTGCTGCTGACGATCGGCGCCAGCATGGGACTGATGACCGTGAGCCGCGCCGGCCAGTACCGCACAGCGTCGTTGTTCACTGGACCTTGGCTGCTGGAGAGCTACGGCCGCTGGGAGCTCGCCGCGATCGTGCTGACCGCGACGTTTGCAGCGCCACTCGCGCGGCTGGTCGCGACGACGATCGTTCTGTTGGCCGCCCAGCGCAGGATCCGTTCGCCGACGTTTCGCTTACTGTTCTCCTGGGTCGAACGGGTCCAGCCCTGGTCAATGGTCGAGGTCTACATGCTCGGCGTGTGCGTCGCCTATGTGCGGCTTGGCGACCTGGTGCATATCGAGATCGGACCCGCCTTGTACGCGCTCGGCGGCCTGATCCTGGCGATGGTGGCGGCGGACGCGACGCTCGATCGCGAAGCCGTCTGGGATGCGATCGGCCGCCCCATCGGGGGCGCGGTGCGTGCCGATCGTGGGGCCCGGGGCACGCCGCTCCGCCGCTTCGGGTGCGACACATGTGGCTTCGTCGTGCGCGCCGTTCCGGGTGCGCATTGTCCTCGGTGCGGCTTCGTTCTGAGCTCGCGCAAACACGACAGCATGACACGGACCTGGGCACTGGGGATCACTGCGCTGATCCTCTACATCCCCGCCAATCTGTTCCCGGTGCTGACGGTGGTTCAGCTCGGCAGAGGTTACCCCAGCACCATCCTGGGCGGCGTGCGCGACCTGATCGATGTCGGCGAATGGCCGCTCGCGGCGCTGGTGTTCTTTGCCAGCATCGTCGTCCCGGTGATGAAAATTGCCGGCCTTGCCATCTTGATGATCGGCATCCACGTGCGCGCGGAACGCCGCCGGCGTGACCGCACAAGGCTCTACCGCGTCATCGACCGCATCGGCCGCTGGTCGATGATTGACGTCTTCATGCTATCGCTGCTGGTGGCGCTGCTGCAGTTCGGCGCGATCGTCTCGGTGCATCCCGGGATCGGTGCGGTCGCGTTCGTGGCCGTGGTCATCATCACCATTCTCGCCGCGCGCACATTCGACCCGCGGTTGATCTGGGACGCCGCCCGCCGGAACGAGGTCGCGTCGTGAGTGAACAGACACCAACCGCCATCGTGCGCTCGCGGCTCGACCGGCGGCGGCGGCTCTCGCTGATCTGGGCCATCCCGATCGTCACCGCACTGGTCGGCGCATGGCTGGCGTTACACACCCTGACCGAGCGCGGCCCGCTGATCACGATCAGCTTCGAAAGCGCGTCGGGCCTTGTCGCCGGCCAGTCGCACGTCCGCACCAAGGACGTCGACATGGGCTTGGTGGAGCACATCGGCCTCAGCCCGGACCTGCGACGCGTCGTGGTGACGGTGCGGATGAACCGCGAGGCCAAGCCGCTGCTGACCGACAAGGCGCAATTCTGGATCGTCAAGCCGCGGTTTTTCGCTGGCGCGCTAACCGGCCTGGAGACGCTGGTCTCGGGCGCTTACATCGCATTGCAACCATCCGGCCCCGGCGGCAAGCCGCAACAGCATTTCGTCGGTCTGGAGACACCTCCGGTTCTGACGTCCGACGTGCCGGGTCACACCTTTCTGTTGCAGACGGCTCGTCTCGGCAACATCACCCTCGGCTCGCCGGTGTTTTTTCACGGCCTGGAGGTTGGCGAGGTTCTCGGCTGGGACATCTCCCATATAGCGGAAAGCGTGACGCTGAATGCCTTCGTACGCGCGCCGTTCGATCAGTACGTGCATGACACGACGCGATTTTGGAATGCATCCGGCGCGACAGTGCAACTCAGCACCAACGGCCTGGACGTGAAGGTGGAATCGCTACGCGCGCTGCTGCTCGGCGGCATAGCGTTCTCGACGCCAAACGCAGAGCGCGGGCAGCCAGTCGCCGGACAGCACCATGTCTTCGTGATGTACGGCAGCCAGCAGGAGGCCGAGGCAGCCGGATTCTCGTACAAGATCAGTTTCGTCAGCTATTTCTCCGGCTCGGTGTCCGGCTTGCAGGCGAACGCACCGGTGACGCTGCGCGGCATACCGATCGGCGAAGTGAAAGACGTGACGCTGCACTACGACAAGCCCACCGACAGCGTCCTGGTCGCCGTGCGCTACGAGGTTGAGCCCGAACGCATCGCCGATCTGGCGCTGCCGGCGACGCAGGATCTGGAGGCAACCCTCAGAGGCCTGGTGCAGCGTGGGCTGCGCGTTCGGCTCGACACGACCAGCGTGATCACCGGGACGAAGGACCTGGCGCTCGACGTTGACCCACATGCTCCGCCCGCCACGCTGCGCGTGCAGAACGGTGTGTTCGTCCTTCCGGTTGCGAACACCGGATCAGCGGACATTCCCGCCGCCGCCGCCGCGCTGATGGCAAAGCTGCAAGCAATCCCGTTCCAACAGATTGGTGACAATCTGAACCAGACGCTGGCCGGCATGAATGATCTGGTGAACGGCGCACAGCTTCGGGACGCGGTCGCATCGCTGCGCACGACACTGGCCAGCGCACAGCAGCTGACCACGCGCCTGAATCAAGCGAGCGGGCCATTGGTGAACCGGCTGCCCGCAATCGCCGAGCAATTGGACAGCGCCGTGCGCCGGGTGAACACCCTGGCAGGGTCGATGCAGGCCGGCTATGGCCGCAATTCGGCGTTCGCCGACGACGTGCGCCGGATGATGCTGCAACTGACCGACACGGCGCGGTCATTTCGGGTTCTGGCGGACCTGCTAACCCGTCATCCCGAGGCGCTGATACGCGGCCGTCCCAACGAAGGATCGCGATGATGCGCACGCTCTCGCGCCGGCATGCGCTGTGGCTGCTGGCGGTTTTGCCCACAGCGTGCTCGTCGCCAAATCCGACGTTGTACACGCTGGCGGTGGTGCCGGGGCACACGCACAACCGCGCGCCGCGGCGCATCGAAGTGCGTGCGATCAGCGTGCCGCGTTACCTGGATCGTTCGGCGATCGTGCGTTCGTCCGAGGGTTTTCGCCTTGACGTCATGGGCAACGACTGGTGGGGCGAACCACTCGACGCGATGATGGGCCGCGTGCTGGTGCAGGAACTGCTTCAGAGGCTGCCTGGCTCCGTCGTTTTTCCCGAGAACGGTGCAATCTCCTCAGCGCCGGATGCATCGGTGGAAGTGAACGTGCAGCGGTTCGATGCCGACCTCTCCGGCGCCGTGGTGTTGATGGCGGTGATCGCCGTGCTGCGACAGGGCGAGACGGTGGCGAGCCGTGCCGTACGTTTGCGCGTAACGCCGACAACACCAGGCACCGCCGGCTTCGTCGCAGCGATGAGCGCCGCGACCGGGCAGCTGGCCGATGTAATTGCGGGGATGCTGGCCAGGTAAAGCGACGCTGCCGCGCATGATACCGATACCCTGCCCGACCGTCCCTTTGTGTGGTGGCCGGCCCTGGCCCCTGCATCATACAAAATTGGTTGAGCCGCGAGGCCGCCGGCCATTCGGCTTGCAATACGACCGATTGAGCGATCAAATGCGGCCAGTCCGACTGACAAGAGACTGACGATAACAAGGACACAGGGATGGCAACCAACACGGCAACGGGCGGTCCGGCACCCTCGAAAATGACGCTGCGACACGTCGTGATCGCCGCCACGATCGGCAACGTGCTGGAGTGGTTCGACTTCGTGATTTATGGCTTCCTCGCCGTTACGATCGCCCAGGTTTTCTTTCCCGTGGGCGACCCGACCGTGTCGCTTCTGGTGACGTTCGGCGCGTTCGGTCTCGCTTACCTGGTGCGCCCGCTGGGGGCGATCTTCGTCGGCTCGTTTACCGACAATCATGGGCGCAAGGCAGGGCTGACACTGTCGATCGCGCTGATGATGCTTGGCACGTCGCTGATGGCGTTGACCCCAGGCTACGCGGCGATCGGCATCGCCGCGCCCATCCTGATTACGCTGGCCCGGCTGCTGCAGGGATTTTCAGTCGGCGGCGAGTTCGGCAGCTCCGTTGCCTTCCTGATGGAGCATGGACCGGAGCGCCGTGGCTTCGCCGCCAGTTGGCAGTTCTCGGTGGCCGGTCTGATCACGGCGATCGCCTCATTGTTCGGCGTCGCGTTGCACACACTGCTGACACACGACCAGCTGCTAACCTGGGGATGGCGACTGCCCTATATTTTCGGCATGTTGGTGGGTCCGGCTGGGCTTTACATCCGCTCGCGGCTGTCCGAAACGCCGGCATTCGTGGAAGCCGGAAAGCCGGAGGGAATGCGGATGGCCGAACTTCTGAGCCAGCATCCGCTCTCGCTCGTGCTTGGAATCGGCGCCTCGATTATTTCGAACAGCTCGTTCTATATACTTCTTTACATTCCCACGTACGGACAAAAGACCCTGCACCTGCCGGCCTATACCGGCTTTGTTGCGACATTGATCGGTGGCATCGTTCTCGCGGTTTTCGCCCCGTTGTTCGGCCATTGGTCAGACAAGATCGCGCGCCCGCGAATCATGGTGGTCACCGCCTGGCTCTTCGTCTTGACGTCATGGCCGTGCTTCTTCCTCATGGCGTCGTGGCCCGCGCTCTGGTCATGCATATTCGCTTGCGTTTGGCTGCAATTTCTCAAGGCGGGCTATAGCGGCGTGCTGCCCTCGCTATTGGGCGAACAATTCCCCGTCGCGACCCGCGCTATTGGTGTCGCATTCAGTTTCAGCACAGCGGTGACGATCTTCGGCGGCTTTGCGCCGTTCATCGCTACCTGGCTCATCGCGCGGACTGGCAATCCGTTGTCGCCGAGCTTCTACTTGGTCGTGACCGCGGCGATGAGCGCCGCCGCGCTGGCGATGATACAGTTGCGGATGGCGCGGGACGGGCGGGCAAGGTTGTTGACCTCGTCGGCCTGATGGGTGAAGCGTCGCCCGGCGTGGTCGCCGCATCACGGGGCCGGGAACGTCGCGCGTCGCTTGCTCTTGTGGCGATGACACGAGACGCGCGTGGCCCTCGCGCCCGTTTTTATGGTCTGCCCTCAGCCCCGACGCCTGACGGACAGCGCCGCGCAGACCCTTCATCCATGTGGTCGGGCGGCCCTCGTCTTGGACGCCCCGGTTGAGATATTGTTCCGCTCGGCTCTTTGAAAATCGCACGAGTTGCCGGTTGGCGCGGGCAGGCCGCGACGTAAAATTCGAAGCGATCGGCTCGGCCGATCCTTATCGTTGGTCCAAACATCGAAAGGCGATTGCGCAACCGCTATCAGGGCTGGCGGCGCCGCGCGGATATGCAACCTGCGAGCGGGTGGGCATCGGCTGCGCCCCCACGCGAAATCGAAAGCGTCGCCGCGGACCGCTTGCAGGCAGGCTGGCCTGGGTGGGAACGAGGCCACGGACATCATGACCTCACGCGGCGAGGGCCGTGGAGAGTTCAGAATTGCACCCCTCAAAACCCCTGGCTGTCGGCGCGGGGTGGTTCAGCTCACGCGCTTCTCGCCGACACCAGCCTCCAGGTCGGATCCCGTATCGAGAGGTCGCGCTCGAACGTCCAGAGATCGGTGATCTCTGTCACCGCGTCCGTCCCGGCCACCACGTGGCCGTCCCGGTCGCGCGTCAGGCTGACCTGGTCAGAGACGAACCGAACCGTGACCGACGCCACCGTACCGCGTAGCTCCGCCGCCTCGATCGCCATTTTCTCCATGCCACGGATCTCGCTCACCTGGGTATGGCCGGCGGCTTCGCGTGCCGCGATCACGGACTCGAACGCGCGGCTGGTGTCTTCCGAGAGCAGCGTATGGAGCGCCGTCCGGTCGCCGCTCGCGAACGCAGCAACGATGATGCGGAACGCCTTTTCCGCGCCGTCCAGGAAGCGGGCCGGGTCGAAGCTGGCGTCAGTCGCGTGGATCCGCGCCAGGGTCTGCCCCAGCGCGCTGTTCGGGTCAGGAACCACGCGGTTGGCGGCTGGCGTCAGCGGCTCGACGTGTCCCTCGATCACCGGCCCCTGCGCGGCCGACGCCGGTTCGGGCCTCAGCGGCTGCACCTGCGGCGGGCGCTCGAACCCGGTGCGCCGCCCCAGGATGCTGCGCAGGCGAAGCACCAGGAACGCCGCGATCATCCCAAACAAGATCAGGTCAACGGGAAAGCCGCTGGCACCCATGGGCTGTCTCCTTATCGCCTACACAGATAGGCGCGGGACGGCTGATAGACAAACGAATCCCGTGGTTCGCCGCGGTTGCGGCCCGCCCGCCGGTTCGGTTATGCGGCAGCATGATCCTGCTTCGACATGGCCAGAGCCAGTTCAACCTGCATTTCGGTGCCACGCGCCGTGATCCGGGCGTTATCGATGCGCCGCTGACCGGTCTTGGTCGCGAACAGGCCGCCCAGGCCGCACGCGAGCTCGCGCATCTGCCGATCGCCCGCATCGTCACCTCACCCTACACGCGCGCGTTGCAGACCGTCGCGCCGCTGGCGGCAGCGCTCGACGTGCCGGTGGTGGTCAACCCGATCGTGCGCGAGCGCTACGCCTTCGCCTGCGATATCGGCACGCCGCGCAGCGAGCTGGTGCGCGCATGGCCGCAGCATGATTTTTCCGCCATCGATGAGGTGTGGTGGCCGCCCGTCGAGGAACCCGAGCAATCCATCTTCGCGCGTGCCGCTTTGTTCCGGATGGAGATGGCCGCGCTGCCGGACTGGGCAGAAACACTGGTGGTGACCCACTGGGGCTTTATCCTGTCGCTCACGGGTGAAAGGACGACGAACGGCCAGTGGCTGCGCTGCGACCCAAGCGAACCGCCGCCAATAGAGGTGGCCTGGCACGCATAGGACCTAGCACCCGGTGAAGCCTGCCATGAAGTGGCCGGCTATGGTCGCGTCTTTGTGAGCAAATGCAAAATTCCGGAATTGTGTCTAGCATTGCGATGTCTGGATTGTAACGAAGCACTGAAATCCGTAACCCGATGCTGTCGGGGGTTGCTGCGGCGGCGACTCGCCCTTTATCCCCACCATCGGCCGGCCAGCCACGGTGGCCGAGCCGCCAGACACGGCGGACGACACATGACGACAGCCCATGGATGAGCGGGTCGACCCGAAGGAAGCTGAAGCGCGCCAGGAGCCCGGGCTGCGGGAGACCCAGGTCGTCCCTCGCTCGCGTGCGGGCCGACGCATCGCCCTGGCTCTGCTGCTCCTCGCAGTTGGCGGTGGCCTCTACTGGTGGATCCATCACGCGGCACCCACCGGGGGCGGCAGCCGTCATGCTCAGGCGGGGCAAACCCCGCCACAGCCGGTCGGCGCTGCCACGATCGGCAAGGGCGATATCCGCGTCATCCTGAACGCGCTCGGTACCGTCACGTCACTCGATACCATCACGGTGGTGACGCAGATCAACGGTCAGCTCGTCAAGGTCGGCTTTAAGGAGGGCCAGACCGTCAAACAGGGCGATTTCCTGGCGCAGATCGATCCTCGCCCCTACCAGGCAGCGTTGGAGCAGGCCCAGGGAACGCTCGCGCGCGATCAGGGGCTGCTCGCCCAGGCCAAGAGCGACCTGGCGCGCTTCGAGAAGCTGGAACGCCAAAACTCAATCGCCCAACAGCAGGTTTCCGATCAGCGGTTCCTGGTCCTGCAGTTGACGGGCACGGTGAAAACCGACCAGGCCGCGGTCGATACGGCACAGCTGAACTTGGACTATTGCCGCATCGTCTCGCCGATCGACGGCCAGGTTGGCCTGCGGCTGATCGATCCCGGCAACTTCATTCAGACCACCGCCACCACCGGCATCGTTGTCATCACGAAGATGCAGCCGATCTCGGTGCTGTTTTCCCTACCGCAGCAGGACGTGCCGGATATCATCGCCGAGATGCGATCCGGTGCGACACTGAGCGTTGCCGCCTATGACCAGGCCAATGTCAACCTGCTGGCCACGGGCAAGCTGGCAACGCTCAGCAACCAGATCGACACGACGACCGGCACCCTGAGTATGCGCGCGATTTTCGACAACCCGGACGAGAGGCTCTACCCGAACGAGTTCGTCAACGCCCGCTTGCTGTTGAAGACGCTGAAGGATGTCGTGCGGGTCCCGGTGCCGGCGGTGCAGCATGGCGCGCCCGGTGCGTTCGTCTATGTCATCGGCGCCAACAACACGGTTTCGGTGCAGACGGTGAAGCTGGGCCCGACCGACAATGGCTACGACGAGGTGCTGTCCGGTCTGCAGCCTGGCCAGCGCGTGGTGACCGACGGCACCGACAGGCTGAGCGCCGGGGTGAAGGTGACGGTGCCGGCGCCGAACCAGGCAGCGGGGACGGGCACTCCTGCGCAGCCTGGCCAGACCGCGCATACGCGCCAGCGACGCGCCCGGCCCGCTACGCAGAGCCCGCAATGATTGAACCTTGCCGGGCGCGCGCCTGAATGAGCCCCTCACGCCCGTTCATCCTGCGTCCGGTCGCTACCACCCTCCTGATGGCCGCCATCGTCCTCGTCGGGGTTGTTGCATATCGCTTCTTGCCGGTCTCCGCCCTGCCGGAGGTCGAATACCCGACCATCCAGGTGCAGACCTTCTATCCCGGCGCGAGCCCCGAGGTCGTCACCTCATCCATCACCGCGCCGCTGGAAGTGCAGTTCGGCCAGATGCCCGGCCTGAACCAGATGTTCTCGACCAGCTCGGCCGGAGCGTCAGTGATTACGCTGCAGTTCAGCCTGGATCTGAGCCTCGATATCGCAGAGCAGGAAGTGCAGGCGGCGATCAACGCGGCGGGCAACCTGCTGCCGGCCGACCTGCCGGCGCCGCCGATCTATGCCAAGGTCAACCCGGCCGATGCACCGATTCTGACGCTTGCACTGACGTCGAAGACGCTGCCGCTGACCGAGGTGCAAGACGCCGTCAACTCAAGGCTGGCGCAGAAGATTTCACAGCTGCCCGGCGTTGGCCTGGTCAGCATCAGTGGCGGCCAGGTACCGGCGGTGCGCGTGCAGGTGAACCCGCAGGCACTCGCGGCCTTCGGCCTGAACATTGATGACCTGCGAACCACGTTGGGTAATGCCAACGTCAACATGCCGAAGGGAAGTTTCAACGGACCCGCACAAGCGTCGACCATCAACGCCAATGATCAGATCACTGAGGCAAACGAATACCTGAATGTTGTCGTCGCCTATCGCAATGGCGCGCCGGTACGGCTGAAAGATGTCGCCTCGGTCATCAGCGGGCCGGAAGACACGCAGCTCGCTGCCTGGGCCAACCGCACGCCAGCGCTGATTCTGAACATTCAACGCCAGCCCGGCGCCAACGTTATCCAGGTGGTGGACAACATCAAGGCGTTGTTGCCGCAACTCAAGGCCACGTTGCCTGCTGCCGTCGATGTCGCCGTGTTGGCTGACCGCACCACGACCATCCGCGCCTCGGTCGCCGACGTGGAGTTCGAACTCGGCCTCGCCATCGCGCTGGTGGTGCTGGTGATCTTCCTGTTCTTGCGCAACCTACCGGCGACCCTGATTCCCAGCCTGTCGGTACCGCTGTCGCTGGTTGGCACGCTGGCCGTGATGTATTTGCTTGGCTTCAGTCTGGACAATCTGTCGCTGATGTCGCTGACCATCGCGACCGGTTTCGTGGTCGATGACGCCATCGTCATGATCGAAAACATCGCCCGCTACGTCGAGATGGGCGACTCACCTATGACCGCGGCGCTGAAAGGCAGTGAGCAGATCGGCTTCACCATTATCAGCTTGACGGTATCGCTGATCGCGGTGCTGATCCCGCTTTTGTTCATGGGCGACGTTGTCGGCCGCTTGTTCCATGAATTCGCTATCACTTTGTCGGTCACAATTGTCTTTTCCGCGATCGTATCGCTGACGCTGGTGCCGATGATGTGCGCTCGGCTGGTGAAGCACCGGCCGGAATCGCAGCGCAGCCACTTCGACCTGGCGGCGGAGCGCGGCTTCAATTGGGTGATCCATCACTACGACCGGGCGCTTCAAGTGGTCCTGCGCCATCAACCGCTGACCTTGCTCGTCGCGCTGATCACGCTGGCGGTCACCGTATGGCTCTATGTGGTCGTGCCAAAGGGTTTCTTCCCGGTGCAGGACACCGGCATTCTGCAAGGGATTTCCGTCGCCTCGCAGACG